>Ga0116148_1001392_pt1 | contig 26628 bp, 18 predicted proteins | sample AD_UKC055_MetaG_FD_89786 | JGI IMG/M metagenome (GOLD analysis project Ga0116148, IMG submission 89786) | Active sludge microbial communities of municipal wastewater-treating anaerobic digesters from USA - AD_UKC055_MetaG | ecosystem: Engineered > Bioreactor > Anaerobic > Digestate | place: USA... | reverse complement strand
GGGCCCCAGGGCAAGCTCGCCCGGGAGGCGGCCGCCGAGTTGGAGCGCCGCACCGGCCTGGACGTGCGGCTGTGGGATGAGCGGCTCAGCAGCTTTTCCGCCGACCAGCAATTGGCCGGGCTGTACACCCGCAAGAAGAAGAAGGCCCGCCAGGACGCCGTTGCGGCCGCCGCCATCTTGCAGGACTTCTTCGCTTGCGGCGGGCCGGAGTCGGCGCCCCGGCCCGGCGACGTCACCGCGGGATGACCTTGCAGTCCTTGCCGGCACCCTCGCGACACCGGGACTTTGTCGCGGGCAAACCGCTGACCTGCCTGAAGACTGGGAGCAACGACATGTTTCGAGCGCGCCAAATGAGTCTTGTTGCCGCGGGGTTGGGGCTGTTCGCGTGTGCCGCAGCCGGCGTGCAGGCCTCCCCTGAAGAGCTGCAACACGCCCGCGAGTGGGTTCGGGACGTCCTGTTGAGCGACCAGGCCAAGCCTGTATTCTCGTTTGTCCTGGACGGGCGGGCGTCGAATGAGCTGCTCAAGACGTGGCGGCGATCGTCGAAGGTGTCGGCCGGCGAGGGGCAGACAACGACGGTGCTGGAGTACGTCCCGCCCGAAGGCGGTCTGCGGGTGCGGTGCGAGGCGGTCGTCTATGAGCGGTTCCCCGTGGTCGAATGGGTCGTCGAGTTCCGCAATGAAGGCCCGGGTGACACGCCCATCCTGGAGAACGTGCTGTCGATGGACCTGGCTTTGACGCGGGCGGAGGGCGCGGGGGAGTTCGTGCTGCATCACGCGGCTGGTTCGCAGGCAAACCGATCCGACTACGCCCCGCGACGGACGGACCTGCCGCCCAAGGGGGCCAAGCGGCTTGGCGGTTCGGGCGGGCGGCCCACGAACGCGGACTGGTCGTACTTCAACCTCGCCTGGGGCGATGGCGGGGCGATCGTCTCCGTCGGCTGGCCCGGGCAGTGGTTCGCCCAGTTCATGCGCGACGCGGGCCGGTCGCTGGCCCTGGCGGTGGGGCAGGAACGCGTGCGGACTCGCCTGCGACCGGGCGAGACGTTCCGCACGCCGCGGATGACCGTGCTGCTCTACCGGGGCGAGCGATACCGCTCGCAGAACCTGTGGCGGCGCTGGATGGCCGCCCACGCCATGCCCCGCCCGGGCGGCAAGCTCCCGCCGCCGCAGTTCGCGGCCTCCAGTTCGCGGGCCTACGAGGAGATGATCAAGGCCAATGAGGCCAACCAGATGATGCACATTGATCGCTACCTGGAGGAGCGGCTGGGCATCGACTACTGGTGGATGGACGCCGGCTGGTACGTCCAGCAGAGAGGGTGGCCGCAGGTGGGCACATGGGAGGTGGACACGAAGCGCTTCCCTCGCGGGCTGAAGCCCATCAGCGACCACGCCCACCGGCGCGGGGTGAAGATCATCGTGTGGTTCGAGCCCGAGCGGGTGGCCCCGGGGACGTGGCTTCACGAGAACCGCCCGCAGTGGCTGCTGCGAAGCGGGCCTCATGCGGGCGGAACCGACGGCCTGCGAAGCTGGTCCCGAAAGGACTCGGGCGAGCCGGCGGTCACGCACAACCCGACCGGGCGTGACCGGACGTACGCGGAGATCGTCTGGCCGCCGGGGAGGCTGTCGTTCCACCCCGGTGCCAAGGGCGAGTACAGCGCGGTCCGCTGGACGGCCCCGGGGGCCGGCACGTACGACGTGCGGGCCGAGTTCGCCGCCATCGACAAGAAGACGACCACCGACGTGCATGTGCTGGCCGGCGGGCGGCCCGTCCACGACGAGTGGATCGACCTGCACGGACAGGGACGGACCAGCGCTTACGCGGGCAAGCTTGAACTCAAGCAGGGCGAAACCGTGGATTTCGTGGTGGGCTTCGGAAACGGCAGCTACGTCTGCGACAGCACGGGGCTGGACGTGCGGATCACCTCCGCGGACGGCCGGGCGTACGATGCGGCGAAGGACTTCAATCCGGAGAAGAACCCGGCCGGGGCGTGGAGCTACGGGCACCTGAAACCCGGCCCGGCCCCCCACGCGGGGACGTTCCAACTGTACGAGAGGGCGCGGACCGCGGGCGGCGACGACATGCGCTTGCTGAACCTGGGCAACGACGAAGCCCGCTCGTGGCTGACCGAGCACGTCGCCGGCCTGCTGGACAGCCAAGGGATCGACCTGTACCGCCAGGATTTCAACATCGACCCGCTGGCGTTCTGGCGGGCGGCCGACGCCGAGGACCGGCAGGGCATGACGGAGAACCGATACGTGCAGGGCTACCTGGCGTACTGGGACGAGTTGCGGCGACGCCGGCCCACGATGTTGATCGACTCATGCGCCAGCGGCGGGCGGCGCAACGACCTGGAGACCATGCGCCGCTCCGTGCCGCTGTGGCGCAGCGACTACGCCTTCGAGCCCATCGGGCACCAGGGCATGACCTACGGGCTGTCGCTGTGGTTGCCGTACCACGGCACGGGCACGGTGGCCTGCGCCAACGCGGGCTACTACGGGGGCGGCAAGACGCCGGTCGAGCCGTACGCCTTCTGGAGCAACACCGCGCCGGGCTTCGGCAGCGGGATCGACATCCGCGTGCGGGAGATCGACTACGACGCCCTGCGGCGGCTGCTGGCGGCCTGGCGGCAGCTCACGCGGTTCTACTACGACGATTTCTATCCGCTCGTTCCCTACACGCAGGAGCAGCGCGACTGGATGGCCTGGCAGTTCAACTCGCCCGAGCGACGTGAGGCCGCCGTGCAGGCGTTCCGCCGCGCCGAGTGCGCCCAGGAGCAGACCCGCCTGAAGCTCCGCGACCTGGAGGCCGACGCAACCTACACGATTACGCTGCTGGACGGCGGCGAGGGCAAGCCGGTCGAGGGCGAAACGCGCTTGACCGGCCGGGAACTGATGGACGCCGGCCTGCCCATCACGCTGAAGACCAAGCCCGCCGCGGTCGTGGTGATCCTGAAGGCCCCAAGGCCATAGGGCTTCTTGCGGATCCTCCAGGCCGCAGGGAAGAGCATCACTCGCGTTTGCCGACGGGGGTGATCGACCCGTCGGACTCTTTGAGGAGATAGAATGCTCCCTCGACCGGCACGTCGATCTTGACCTTGTGATGCTCCGGTACGTCGACCTCGACGCCTTGCCTGGCGCCCATCGGCGCGTGGGCGTAGAGCAGCCACTCGCGGCGGGGCGGTTTGCCGATTACACGGGCCAACGTCCAGACGGGCATCTTCGCGTCGAGCTTCAGCTCGGGCGGGTCCAGGTTGGTCGTCAGGTGGAACCATCGGTCGACGTCTTTCCATTTCTCCGGAACGCCGGTCTGGAAGGGGTGCTTGCGGCCGCGGTTGGGCACGAGCGTGCCTAGGCGCCAGAAGCGAGCGAGGGTCGCGTCCGCGTGGACAAGCTCGACGGATGCGACGATCTGGTCGAAGTACTCCTCCCAGTTCTCCTTCTTGAACGCACTGCCGCGCCACTCGCGGGCGACCCGCGGCACGAGCGTCCAGATCACGTACTGCGTCCAGCCGCGGTACATCGCGGGCGTGCAGGGGTGGCCGTCCTCTTCGTACTGCTTTCGCTTGTTGTTGTCCTTGTCCGGCAGGTAGCCGTCCCAGAAGATCACCTCGTGCCAGAAGTCCGGGTTGGCCTTGAACGCCTCGTCCTTCATGAACACCAGGTTCATCATCTCGGCCTGCATGGACCAGACGTTGTAGGCCTTCTTCTGCGGCTCCCAGTGGTTGTCGTACGATTCGGGGATCCCCCCGTCCCAGGCGAACGGCTCCCAGGCGATGCGATCTTCGGTGTGGAGGCTGTACTTGACCCAGTCGCCCCAGCGGGCAAAGTGGTCGGGGCCGAACGCGTTGTACCCGGCAAAACGGACGTTCTTGCGCCAGGTCTCGTTGGCCAGGCCGGCCCGCATGCCCTTGAAGAGGGCGCCGTATCGCGCGATCCACCCATCGGAGAAGACCTTCCGCTTGAAGTTGTCGTCGCGCCCCTCGCCGTACTTGTCCATGTAGCGTTTGAGCTTCTCCGCCGCATGCCAGCGCATGTCGTGAGCCTCGTTGTTGCTCACGAACAGCACCAGCGGCGGATCGGGATAGAGCTCCTGCATCCGCCTGCACACGGGGTTGTCGGTCCACTTTCGCCCGAGCTTCTCCCATGGCTCCACAGGGCTGAAGGGGCTGACGGCCTTGATCTTGTTGCCCTTGAGGCTGACGCCCACGCCGGTCTGCTCAGCCGGGGCGTCTTTGTATTCCTCCCCGTAGAAGTCGGCCTCCCATTGCCCGCCGGTCAGCAGGACAAAGGGCAGCTTCCATCGGGCGAACTGCCTGACCGCCTCGGTGTGCTGGTCGGCGCCCTGGGCGCTGCGATTCCGGTTGTAGTCGATCCACGGCAACATGTGCCGGCCCTTGCGGATCTGCTCGACCTGCCACTCGGGCGGCATGGTCATGCGGTGCCAGTGGGCCACAAGCGGCAGCGGCCGGCCCAGCGGGCCTTCGTTCGGCGCCAGTGCGGCATCACGGATCGCGGCGACCGTTCGCTGCTCGATGCCGGCGTCTTGTTGAGCGGCGGCGCGGGGCGCCGGCAGAAACGCCAGGGCTGCCACGACAAGAGTGCGTACGCGGTAAGACTTCTTTGAAGGCATCATTCCCGCCGTCATCCTTCAAGACACTGGTCAAGGACTGATAACTGGTTACAGGCTACCGGCTACGGGTCGGTTCGGAAAGGTACAGTTGGCAGGTTGTCGGAATTGACTAGGTTATGTCTGGCCAGCGAGTTCCAGGCGAAGCGGACGAACTTGGGGGTCTTGATCCGCGGGCAGGAGACCTCGATCGTATCCTTGCCGACGATCTTCGCCTCGGCCTTGATATACACGAGCTTGCGGTTGGCCAGCGTGCCGTCGGACAGCTCGAACCAGTTGAGTGCCTTGCCGTCAGCGGCCTTCAGGCCGTCGCAGGCATACTTGAACTTCACGAGGACCTTGTCGCCCTCGATCTTGTGCGAGTCGTACATCGGCCCGAAGAGCGGGCGGTCCGGCTGGCCGTACGTCTTGACCAGCGCGATGTTGGCCAGGCGCCGGGCGACCAGGTGCTTGTTCGGCGGGTGTGGGTTGCTGTTGCCGGCGATGGGTAGTCCGGCGGCGGGGTCGGAGGGATCCTTGGCCTCGTAGTTGCGGATGGCCTTGGGGTTGTCGGAGTTGTCGTAGATGTCATTGCTGACGGCCAGGGCGGTGTTCGGAACGGTGTGCATGATCTTGACCTGGGCTTCGTAGACGCCGAGCATCCCGCTGGCGTAGGTGGTCTGGGCGATCTGAACGAAATAGAAGGGCAAATCGGGCCGCTTCCATAGCGTCCGCCACGAGGCGATCAGGGCGGCCAGATCGTCGGCGTACTTGTTGTTCCGCCCGTCGTCCTCGCCCTGGTACCAGATCGCTCCGCGGATAGTCAGCGGCACCACGGGGCGAAGCTGTGACTGATACATCATGCCCGGCTCGTGCGAGGTGCGGCCCTCGGCCTGCTGGCCGAAGGGGAACGCCTTCTCGATGCCCGGCAGAGGCGTCCACGCCTTGGCGGTCGAGCCGCCGACGGCGATGTTCAGCACGCCCACGGGGACCTTGAGCTCTTCGTGCAGGCTGCGGGCGAACACGTACGCCACCTCGCCGTATCCGGTGTGCGGGCCAAGCTTGTCACCGCGCTGCATGGTCTGCGGGGCGGCCTTCAGTGCGTTCGGGTCGGCGAGTGTCCACGTGCACTGGATGCCGTCGTCGTAGTCGTCGCGCACGGGGATGGCCTCGCGCCGCTCGTTCTCCGACCGCAAAAACACCCGCACGCCGGGCGTGGAGTCCTTGATGGTGACGCTCCGGCTCATGTTGGACTGTCCGCTGGCCAACCATACCTCGCCGAGCAGGATGTTCTTGAACTGGTTGCGGTTGGTCGGGCCCTGGACGGTGAGCGTGTGCTCCTTACCGTCGGCTTTCAGAGGCGGCAGGTCCACGCGCCACGCCCCGTCGGCGCCCGCCTGCGCCTTGGTGGACTTGCCCGCCAGTTCGACCGTCACCGGCTCGCCGGCGTCTGCCCAGCCCCACACGGCGATGGGGAGCTCCTGCTGAAGCACCATCCGGTCGCCGAACACCTTCGCGACACGCACCTTCGCCGAGCCGGCGGCCGCGAATGCCAGGCATAGTACTACCGCGCAGAGGGCTCGTCGCGTCACGCTGGTCTCCCTTCGTTCACTTGGGCGCCACGACCACCTCGAAGTCCCTCCCGCGGATCCGTCGCAACTCTTCGTGAAGGACGGGGATCCGCGGATCGGGTGCGACGGAGATGGCCCATTCGATTCCGTTGTCGGCCACGAACATGCCGTAGGTCTTCAGGCCCTTGAGGATCGCCTGGACCGGCGGCGAGAACTTGCTCACGTCGAAGTCCTGCCGTAACCGCAGCCGTTCACCCATACGGGGAAGGTCTTCGTCGGTCAGCCGGCTGGCGAAGTGCGTAGCCGGGGCCACGTACGCCCGGCGCGTCCGCCGCACCGTCACCCGCATGGCGTGCTCGACCATGCCGCGCTGGATCTCGTCGTAGCGGACCACCGCGGGGAAGATCGGCAGCCCGGCGGCGTCGGCCGACGTCCACCCGTCCGGGCGGAGCTTGTTGGTCTTGAGGTCGAACACCGACGCCTGCCCCGCCGCCCACCCGTCGGCCGTCCGGCCGAAGGTGAAGAACTCGTAGAGCATGCGGTTGACCGGATCGACGACGATGGCGTGGCGGTCGCCGCCGTACTTGGGCGGGCGGCGCTGCACGTCGGCCAGCGGCGGCGGCTTGTCGTGCCCGGGCCAGCCCTCGATGGGAACGTTGTCGGGCACGGGGAAGGGTCCGCGGTCGGACTCGCCGGGATACTCGAGCACGTTGACCGGCACGCGCGGCTGGTCGGGCGGCACGAGCACGAAGGCCATGTCGGGGTTGTATCGGAAGGGCTTGTCGGGCCCGATGGACGCAACGATGGCCCGGCTTCGCGGGTGAAGCGGCCAGGCGGAGACGTCCTGGTTGAACGGGTTGTCGGGGGGGAGTATCTCCAGGGCCGACAGGATCGCGTCGGCCTGGGGCGTGTTGAACAAGACAGGCGCAGTGATGGCGGGCATCTTGGTCGAACGGATGCGGGTCAGGCGGGGCGACTCGTCGGCTGCGTGGGCAACGACGCAGAGCAGGGCCAGCAGCAGAATGGGCGTTGTTTTCATGGGTGTCGGGTCCTTACTCGCCAAACGCACGGAGGGGGACGACGCTTGCCCACTAGCCCTGGATGCAACTCCGTGGCCAAGCCGATCCCCGTTCCCGAGGTTCGCCAGGATGCGGAGCGGGCTTCGTTGCCGGATCATTCAGTGCGTTGTGTTGCTCACCGGTTGGCGGTCCAGTTGGCGGGGGCGAAGTGATTGCCCAGCCGGTCCATGACATCCAGCAGATGCAGGAGCATGGAGTAGTGGGTGGCGTCGTACCAGACGATCGTGGCGTTGGCGGCGCGGGCCAGGGCCGATGCCGCAGAGGCGGGGACGATCTCGTCGTTGCGTGCACTGAGCATGAGCACGTTGGCCGAGCGGAGTCGGGCGGCGTAAGTGAGCGGATCGATAGGGGCGAGGAAGTCGTGTAGCTGCTGGTCGGACCAGCCCCTCTTGGCGACGGCGTCTCGGAAGGGACGGACCTCGCGTGCCGAGCCAGTGAGGACGGCGGCCAGGTCGCCGCCGGCCAGAAGGATGGCGACGCGAGGGAATCGCCCGTCGACGCCTGCGGTAAGGGCGGCCGCGAAGCCGCCCATGGAGATGCCGCAGATGCCGATGCGTGCGGGGTCCACGTCGGGGCGGACGGCCAGCCAGGCGGCGGCGCGGCGGATGTCCTTCACGCCCTGGGTGATGGCGTCGACAAGCAGACCGGGCTTTTCGTTGACTTGGTCCATGAGCCACCGCTTGTCGGCGGGGCGCCGGGGCCCGTAATAGGGCATCTGAACGATCAGGGCATGGCAGCCGGAGGATGCGATGCGCCCGGCGGCCAGGCGGGCGACGCGCATCGAGCCGTCCATGATGTCCAGGACGAGAACAGCAGGCGCCCGGCCGGCGCCAGCGGGGCGGTAGTACTCGCAGTGGACGGTGTTGTTGGCGGGCGTCTGGGTGATGACGGGAGAGGGGAACTGGAGGTCAAAGACACGGAAACTGCCCGAGACGAGCCGCGGCTGCATCTGCCAGTCGAAGGCGACGCTCTGGGTCTGGAAACGATCGAGGCGGCCAGCCATCGCGGGCTGGGTGGTCGGCGCGATGGGGCGGTTAGCCGAGGCGGGGACCGTGCCGGACTCATCGCCTGCTGCGGCTGGGGTCGGGTCGGGCGCGGGGGTCGGCGCGGGCGCTGCCGGGCCCGGGATGGCCAGCAGGCTCTTCTGGGTGGGCAGATACAGGACGCCGTCCACCGCGACGGGCGCGATCGGGGGCGAGCCCTGACGCCCCCGCGACAGCACCTCGAGTTGACGCCCGGCCCGGAGGACCCACACCAGGCCCGACTCCGTGGAGGCGTAGACCTTGGAGTCGGCCACGAAGGCAGAGGCGGGCCAGGCCCGTCCGTTCATCGGATGGACCCACTGGCGCTGACCGGTGTCGGCATCGAAGCAGTGAAGGTTGCCGCTGTAGTCGGGGATGTAAAGGAGGCCGTCGGCCACCGCGGGCGTCGCCAGTGTGCGGCCGACCAGGGTGGATCGCCACAGGAGCTTGCCCGTGGCCGCGTCGATGCAGGAGAGGCAGCCGCGCCCCTCGCCGTGGATGGGGCTCTGGCCGATGGCGACGTAGAGCCGTCCATCCAGGACGATGGGCGTGGAGATGATCTCGCTGGGGCCCTCGGGGCTCTTGCGGTTATGGCGGGAGTATGGGATGGGTTTGCCGTCCCGCTCGCGGTAGTCGGCGGGATTGCAGTCGGCGGACCAGACCTTGCGGAGGGATTGGACCTTGTCCTGGCTGCCGGCGTCGGGCGGTGCGAAGGCGTACATCACGCCGTCGCCCCCGCCGAAGAAGACCAGCGTTTGCCCGGCGATGCGTGCGGCCACGGGGCTGGACCAGTGTCCGTGGAGCAGGCGGCTGGAGATGCCCTCGTTCTCGCGGGCGACGAGGCGGCCGGTGCGTTTGTCCAGCACGATCAGGGCGGGGGCCTGGGGCGCAGGGATCTTGTCGTGGCGGTCGTCGAGCCCGTTCGACGTGCAGGCGAACAGCAGGTCGCCGACCATGGCCAACGTGCTGCCGCAGACGTCGTGGGGCACCACGCCGAGTTCGCCGACGAGGTCGAACCGCCAGACGATGTCGCCGTCGGTGGGCTGGAGAGCCGCGCCGGGGACCTCGGCCAGGCCCATGTAGGCCAACTCGTCGCTGAAAGGTCCGGCGTTGCCGTCAGCCTGGCCGTTACGGTCCAGGCAGAGGACCTCGCCCCGCCCGCCGATGATGTACACCCGCTCGCCGTCGACTAGCGGGCTCGAGCAGACGCCGCATTTCCACTGGTTGTAGTGGTAGGGGGGCTTGATGCCGCCGAAGAACCGCGGCGTGATGAACTGCCAGATCATCCGTCCGGTCGCCTGCTCGATGCAGAGCAGGAGCCCGCCGCCGGTGGGCTTGTAGCCGTTGCGCCGCACGCCCAGGTCGTTCGCGCCGACGTAGATCCGGCCGCGGTCGATCGTCGGGACGGCATACTGGTGCGAGCCCAGGGACAACTCCCAGATGGGCTTGACGGCGGTCGGGTCCGCCGGCAGACGCCGGGCGGGGCTCACCGAGTTGGGTCCGTCCGAGCCGCCCCAGCGGATGACGGGCGGGCCCGCCGACGCAGACAGCGTGATGGCCGCCATCGTAAGAACGAAGATGCACGCCGCCAGGCGGCCCGGAAGAGTCTGTCGATGGATCATAGAATCAATTCTACGCCAGGCCGGCTACGGGCACAATCGCCATGCCGCTGTGACGCCGGCACCCGGCAAGGTCGCGCACCCATCACAACCGGTTCCCAAGCCCCACCGCGCGCGGTAGCATATCGGCTTAAACACCGGACGCATCCTCTTCTCGAACCCGATCTGGAGCAGGACTATGAATGCGGTCAGATTTTTGGCCAGGGTCGTCGCCGTACTGATCGTTGCCGTCGCGCCGCAGGCGATGGCGGGGCCAGAGCAGCAAACCAGACGGCCGGCTGGGCAGGCAGGGCAGATCGGGTGGGACGGGAGCCTTCCGGGACCGGCGCCGGGGGAGGCGGCCGTGCGGTGCGAAGGCGATCGCCTGGCGGCAGGAACCGCGGCGCTGACGCTGGAGTGGAAGGCGACGAACGGCTTGCGGCTGAGTTCCATCCGAACGCCGCGAACAGTGCAGCCCCTTGCGACAGCAGGGGAGTTGTTCGCGGTCGTCCTGGCTGACGGGCGTCGATACGCGGCGTCTCAACTTGTTGCGCAAGGCGCCCCACGACGGAGCGACCGTGCGGCTGACCCTCGCTGCCCGCGCCTGGCGGGGCGGTTGCCCGCCAAGCGAGTCGAACTGGACCTGCGTTCGGCAGACGGCTTGCTCCGCGTTGCGTGGCGGGCGGAGGTGATGGATCAGTCCAACTACGTCCGCCAGGAGATCGTTCTGACGCCGTCGGCCGACTGCGTCATCCGGGAAGTCGTCTGGCTGGAAGGGGTGATTCCGTCCGCCCGCGGCGCCGGCAGCGTGGACGGCACGCCGCTGGTCGCGGGGGAGTTGTTCTTCGGCTGTGAGGACCCGCATGCGCTGAACGAGGTCGAGACTTCGCGTGAGGCGGTTGGCCGATGGGCCCCGACCGACCTGAAGTACAAGCAGCGGAACGTCCGGATCTGGCCGATCGAGGGGAAACGGCTCCGTCCGGGCGAGAACGAGATCCTCTTCGTGTACGACCGCGGACCGCATCGGCTGGATGTGTGGCGCGTCGAGTTGCGACAGGGAGACAAGGTGGTCGCACACGATGAGCACCACGGATGGACGGGCAGTTCGCACGCCGACAACGTCTACCGCCTCACGCTGCCCGCCCTGGACAAGGACGTGAAATATGAACTGGCCGCCGAGTTGAGTACCGATCCGGAGTTTACGCTCCCCCCGGGGCAGCAACAGGTGGTCTCGCACGGAACCGTGTACGTGGCGGGCCCCGGCGGCCGGGTGGCCTGTCGCCTGCCCCGGTCGGCCACACTGGGCAAGGATCAGACGTTGACGGTGAGTCTGGTCATCGGGGCGGCTGCGCCCGCCCAGATGCGCCGCTCGTTCCTGTACTATCTGGAGCGAGAGCGGGCCCATCCGTATCGCCCGTTCTTGCATTACAACTCGTGGTACGACACTGCATGGAAACCCTTCGCCCTGAACGAAGCCAATTGTCTGGAAGCGATCCGCGAGTGCGGCCAGAAGCTTGTTCGCCGCCACGGCGTGGTGCTCGACGCGCTGGTCTTCGACGATGGGTGGGACGATCCAAAGACGCTGTGGCAGTTTCACAAGGGATTTCCGAAAGGCTTCGCACCGTTGGCTGAACTGTGCAAGGCGTATGACACGCGCCTGGGCGTGTGGCTCTCGCCGTTCGGCGGCTACGGCGAGCCGAAGAAGCAGCGGCAGGCCTTCGGGCGGGAGCAGGGCTACGAGACCAATGCCGCCGGTTTCTCGATGGCCGGCCCGAAGTACTACCAGGCGTTCAAGCGGTCGTGCGTGGAGATGATCCGGCGTTACGGCGTGAACCACTTCAAGTTCGACGGGATTGCCTCGGGGATGTCCGCCAGCGGGCCCGGCAGCGGCTTCCTGCTGGATACCGAGGCGATGCGCCGCCTCATGCTGGAACTGCGGGGCGAGGACCCTACCTTGTACGTCAACCTCACGACCGGCTCCTGGCCGTCTCCGTGGTGGCTTCGCTACGCCGACTCGATCTGGCGCCAGGGCGGCGATATGGGTCGCAGCGGCAAGGGCTCCCGACAGCAGCAGTGGCTGACCTATCGCGATCAGGAGGTCTATCGCAACATCGTGCGGCGCAGCCCGCTGTATCCCCTCAACGCTCTGATGACTCAGGGCGTGGCCTATTCGCGACAGGGGATGGCCGGCGACCCCACCTTCACCTCCGCAGGATTCCGCGACGATGTGCGGGCGTTCTTCGGTGCGGGCACGAGCCTCCAGGAACTGTACATCCAGCCGGGCCGGCTGACGGACGCCGACTGGGCCGTCCTGGCGGAAGCGGCCAGGTGGGCCCGCACGAACGCCGACGTGCTCGTGGATACGCACTGGGTCGCGGGCGACCCGGGCAAGCTCGAACCGTACGGCTACGCTTCGTGGTCGCCGCGGAAGGGCATCCTCATGATCCGCAACCCGGACGACTGCCCGCGCGAATTCACGCTCGACCTGGAAGCAGCCCTCGAACTGCCCGCCGGCGCGACACGGCGCTTCGACCTGAAGAGCCCCTGGGTCGAGGACAAGGACAAGCCCACGACGCCTGCCGAGGCCGGCACGCCGCTGAGAATCATGCTCCACCCGTTTGAGGTGAGGGTACTGGAAGCCCTGCCTCGGCCATAAGCAACGCAGACCTTCGGTCCTGTGTCACTTCACTCGGACTCGAGCGTAGCTGATCGTGTTGTTCGATCCCACCCGGGGGCCCAGCAGATCCAACAGGTTCGAAGGTTGGCAGCCGGCCCGGGGTGTCGCGGTGAAGCAGTCGCTCATCGGGTACTTCAGCGGTACGCGAACGGCCGGGCCGGGCGGACCGTCGCCAGTCAACTCGATCAGTCGATTCTCCGAAACGCTCTTGCCGGCCGGGTCGTGCCCGCGGACGTAGAAGAAGGCCAGCAGCCTTCCGTCCGGCAGGACGTGAAAACGTCCGCGCTCGGGGATCTCGGCCGGGCCGCCTTCCTCCGCCCGCAACAGCTCGCGGCGCGTCACAACCTTGCCCTCGCGCAGCCGCGCATAGCACAACGCATATGCCTGTTTCTGGTCGGGGAAGAAGTCCTTCCGCAGCCGCGTGTCGATCGCACGCTCGGTCCACAAGAGGTGGACGACACCGTCGGCCGACACGTGCAGGTCGCCGGGCGTGATCCACCCGCAAGTCTTGTCGCGGCTGGCGACCTCCACCCACGGCTCGAACTTGCCCGTACGGATGTCGCGCGACCACGTATAGAACAGGCGGCGGAACTCGTAGTCCCACTGCCGCCCCGTGAGCTTCTGCTTGTGCGCCCGCCACTTCTCGTAGGGTTCGACGATGTCGCTGACCCCGCAGAAGTGGACCTCGCGACCTCGGACGGCGACGTTCGGGTAGCATAGACGGATGGGCTGGGGCTTGTCGTACTCCGCCCCCCAGGGCCAGACGAGCCTGCCGGCGCTTGTCCACCGACCGTCGCCGTCGCGCCAGGCCCACTCCGCGTGCGTATAGCCGATATTCTGAAAGAGAACCAACCCGCCGCCGCTGCTGTCGGCGGCGAAGCTGCGGTAGGAGTGTTCGCTAAAGGGCGGCTGGCCTTGCCATTGGGGCAAGAGCTTCTGAGGCGGCTTGTCGATCGCGCGTGCCGACCACTGGAGAATCTCCGGCCGTGCCGGTCCGGCGTGGACGGTGCGGTCGATCACCAGGGTGGGGTTGGCCGACAGCAGCAGCATGTCGGGCGCCAACGTGGCCAGCGGGCAGGGCTCTCGCGTCCGCCCGACAGGGTCGGCTTGCTGGAGCGTCCAGCCGTTCGGGTCGCGCTTGTGAATCGTCCAGCGGCAGTTATTGAGGGGCTTAGCGTCTGCGATCGTATCGAGGCCGCTCGCGAAGATGTCGTCGCCAATGCGGACAAGACAAGTCGATCCGCTGCACCACATCGGCCCGGCGCCGTTGTTGGCCGGCGTGTAACGGTAGACGTCTTCTTCCACTTCAACCGCGACGCGCAACTCGGATCTCGCTGATGCGCCCGGGGATCGCGGAGCCTGGGCGAAAACAGCGGAAGACAGAGCGGCCAGCACGGTTGCCATAGGTGCGAAGTACCTGAGAGGGATCATGCCAGTTCAAACGCGGGCAGGCGGGGGCGATTGTGTCGGCCCGAGGGGGGCGCAAGGAGGCAAAATTCTACGCTTTCATCTAGGCGCGAGGCTGGACGGGCGGTATCCTCCACTGACCGTTTCCCGCGGGCAAGGCGGCCTTGCGGCACTTCCGTTGGCAACGAATGATCCACTGGAAAGAACAACTCCACCAGACGCTTTGGGCTGTTGACCGCCTCGGCGGAGAGACGGAGCGGTTGCTGATCCTCCCACCGGCCGACGAGGACGACGTGCGGACGATGGAGTCGGAACTCGGACACGCCCTGCCGCCGGCGATGCGCCGGGTAATGACGGGCTTCTCCTCGCGGGTGCACCTGGGGTGGACGCTGCCCGAGGGCTTCGTCCTGCCAGAGCCGCTGCGAGGGCTTTTCGGCGGACAACTCACGTGGGACCTGATGGGCCTGGGCGAGTTGTTGAGCGATGCGGACGAGTGGGCCCACTCCTTGTTTGACGACCCGCCGCCCCGCGAACTGCCCCTGCACGACAAACTCGTGTTCATGCCGGTGGGCAACGGCGATTTCCTGGCCGTCGACATCGAGCCTGCACACTACGGCGAGGTGGTCTATCTATCGCGGTCGTCCGGTTCGGCCAACGGGTATCTGCTGGCCAGAGATTTCGAGGACCTGCTCAATCGCTGGCTGCCGCTGGGCTGCGTGGGGGCAGAGGTGTGGCAGTGGAGGCCATTCACCTCCGGGCCGACCTCCGGCCTGGACCCCGAATGCGAGAACGCCAGGTTGTGGCGGAAAGTGTTGTTCCGGGAGTAGGAGTCTGGGAGCAGTCGGCCGCCGCGACCGCCCTGGTTGTATGGTTTCCGATGAGCGTTGCACATGCGACACGTTCTGTGCCGCCGGGCCGGCCCCGGTTGCACGCCCTGGACGCCGTCAGGGGCGGGGCGGTGCTGGCGGTGGTGTTGGCCCACTGCGCCGTCGCCTACTCGTTGCTTGCTCGCCAGGCGGTGGCGTGGCCCTATGACCCGTTCGCGCGTGACACGCTCAGCGAGGCCTTGCTGTGCCTGATCCGCCCGCTGCCGATCCCGCTCTTCTTCTTCATCTCCGGCTTCTACGCTGAGGCGTTCCTCCGACGCCGAGGGCCACGGGCATTTGTCCGCAGCCGACTCAGGCGTATTGGCCTGCCCCTGCTGCTGGCGATGCTCACCGTATTCCCATTGGTTTGTCTGGTCTGGGCCTGGGGCCTGCTGGACCTGGACGTTGGACTGGCCCACTGGATCCGGCGCAGCCACGTCCGCAAACTCATCCAGGCGGAAGTGCTCGGTCCGGCCCACCTGTGGTTCTTGAGAGACTTGCTGTTGATCAGCTTGCTGTACGTGCCGGCGGCGTGGCTGGGGAGGCGGCTTACGGTGCGTGGGGGGGCAACCTGGACGGCGGTCCAAGCGATCGGCGGGAAGGCGTGCCACGGCAGGATCCAAGAACACTTGCCGGAACGCCTGCCGGCCTGGGTGTGGCTATGCCCGATCGCGACGGGACTGCTGATTTGGATGCGTCCCCAGACGATTACCGCCTTTCAGAATACGTTCTGGCCCAACGGGATGGAGTTTCTCTATAACGCGATGTTCTTTGTCGCGGGCGCCTTCTGGCACCGACATGACCCGCAACTGACCCGGACGTCGCGGTGCCCCTTGCCCTGGCTGGTTTTCTCGCTGGCGACCTTCCTGGCGTTCTGGGCAGTGCTCTATGTCCACTGGGCAAATCCTGATGATCCGGCCTCCCGCATGGGACTTGCCCTTTTGGGCTGCCTCTACGTCTGGGCGGGCCTGTGGACGGTCCTTGGCTTGGCGGCTGCATCGCCTGCGGCCCGATCGCATCGGGCCAGGCGGATGGCCGAGTCGTCCTACTGGGTCTATCTCGTCCACCTGCCCGTCGTGGGTGCGTTACAGATCCTGCTTCGGCCCGTGCCGCTGGCAGGTGCGGCAAAGACTTTCATCGTCTGTTGTGCCGCGGTCGCCCTGTGCCTGGTCGGATACCGCTTTCTTGCTCGTCCGACATGGGTAGGCCGGCTGCTCACCGCTCGGCGGAAACGCCCAACGGAATCGCTGGTTGTGGCCGGGTCTCAAGCACGCCTGGCATCCCACGAGGTCCAGTCGTGAGCGATCTTCCTTTCGGAGAAGAGTCGCCTTCCATGCGAGGCGTTCGAGCCGCCGCTGCTGGCTGCAAGACGGGTGGCCCCGAGCCCCGGCAGGGCGCGCGCCCGTAGTGCAACTTCGGCGAGATCGGGTGTTCATTCCCCGGACAGTAACACTGGCATTTTTCCTGCCGCCTCAACGGCGCGGTTCTACAATTACAGCAGAATGATGGGTTCGGGCATTCCACCATAAGGGGGTTATGAGCCGTGTGCGGCCAAGAGATTCCGTGCGTCTGAACCACTCGCACTCGTGAAGGAGACTCCCTATGCGAAAGACGATCGTTGCCGCATTGTTGTGCGTCAACCTGGTGCTGCTTGGGCTGCTGTTGCTCCTGAGCAGTCCGCAGGCGGTCCAGGCCCAGGGCTTCGGGGGCGTGGACTACATCATGGTCCCGGGCAAGATCCGCGACAGCGTCCACGCCGTGTACATCCTCGACGTGAACAGCCAGGCCCTGGTCGCCATCTATGTGGACAAGACCAGCAAGGACCTGACCCTGATTGCCAAGCGGAACGTCAAGGGCGACTTCCAATAAGGAGCACGACATGACCACTCAACAGAACCTGCTTATCGTGGTGCTGGCCGTGACCGCCCTCGTGTTGTCCGCCGCCGTGGTCGGCGTACTGACCACCGACGACGCGTCGGCCCAGGTGTCCGTCAAGAGCGGGCGATATGTTGTCTGCACGGCCTCCTACTCGTCCGCGACGGAACTCGTGTACATCCTCGACATGCAGAGCAAGAAGCTGAACGTCTATGTCGCGGACGAGCACGCCCATACGCTCGAACGCGTCGGGCGGACACTCGGTCTGTAGCGGGCCGATCGCGAAGTCCACAGCCCCGCGGCCAGCCGGACCATGCCGCCGTGCGGTTGTCGACGCCGGGACAAGTTGCACGTACGGTGCGCGATGGCCTGGCGCCAGGTGGCGGAGGTGGGCAAATTCTTGCCCGGGTGAACGGAACAAGGCTTGCAGGTGTGACGTAAGTGCTTGGATAATAATGGCTCGGCCCGGTGGCGGAATTGGCATACGCTGGGGATTTAAAATCCCCTGCCCCTCGGGGCATGCGGGTTCAAGTCCCGCCCGGGCCAGTTCACTTGCGAAGGTTGACCGGCGACCTGCGATCCTGGGCCCACCCGGATCAAACCAGTTTGCGCAGGATAGACTGAACGGCGGACTGATCGTCTTCGTGGCAGGAGAAGTTCAGACAGGCCCGAGGGGTGAGCGTGGCGGTCACTCGTCCGCTGGGCCCGGCGAAGGCGACGGCGGCTGACACGACCTGGTCGGCATACTCCTGGAAGAAGTCCAGTCCGTGCTGGCTGTCCAGGAACTTGGGGGCGTACGGGCCGGCCATGTAGGAGTTGTGGGCGTAGTCCTTGACGCGAACGGAGCGAAGCTGGAACTTCTCCACGTTGCGCGAGAGCTTCTCGACAGCGGCCACGACGTCCAACTCGACGCCCTCGACGACGGTGTTGAGGGCCAGGCAACTGGCGAAGAAGACGCCCATCTGCTCGATGCCGCTGGCCGAGCCGCCGTACAGTTCGAGCACCTCGGTGGAAGGCTTGACGCCGAAAGGATACAGGTTCACCCGCTCGACGGCTTGGCTGGTGATTTCCTTGCTCTCGGGGTCAACGGTCTGGACGGCCTGCTCGAAGCGGCGCGCGACGGTCCCGAAGACGGCCTGCTCAGTCGCCTGATGGTTGAGCACCCCGAACTCCTGGTCGGCAGGCATGCCCCATTGCTCCATCCGTTTGCACAACTCGGCCGGGGGCGGGCAGCCCTGGATCCTGGCCAGATTCAACTTGTAAGACGCCATCTGCGTTCCTTTCGGCAAAGTGGGGCATGATACCAGAAGGCCGGGCGGGGGGCAAATTCTCCATACCCGACCGGTGCGAGGGATTGTATACTCCGGTAACGATGAGCGGCCCTGCCCGCGGGGGCAGGAAGGTCTTGCTGCAAAGGAGAGCACCATTAGCGACGAGCAAGCGAAAGCCCCCCCGTCCGTCGAGGGTCCGTCCTCGACCAGGATCTGCCCGCGCTGCCATCTGGGCGTCTCGCCGGAGGCGTCTTTTTGCGACCACTGCGGGGCGAAGATGGGCGAGCACCGCCGCGTTCCATGGTATCACCTGCACCGGCGGATGTACGATTGGACGCTGGCGTGGGCCTATCGGCCGTCGGCTGCGGTGGCGCTATTCCTGCTGAGTTTTGCCGAGAGCAGTTTCTTCCCCGTCCCGCCGGACGTGCTGCTGATGCCTCTAACGCTGGGCAACCCCAGACGGTGGTTCTTCTACGGCTCGCTGTGCACCGTCGCCAGCGTCAGCGGGGCCGTGGCAGGGTTCTGCATCGGATGGCTGCTGTGGTCGGCTGAGGTGACCTGGCTGCTGGGGTTCATCTTCACCGTGGTGCTGCTGCCGTGCGCGATGCTGGTCCTGCGGCGGCTGCACGGCCTGGCCCGCGGGGGGCTGTCCCTGGCGGGGGCCCTGGCCGGCGGGGCGCTGCTGGGCTGGCTCATCGGGCGAACGTATCCGGGCACGGTCCAGCAGTTCTGCTTTGACATCATCCCCGGCTTTACGCCTGAGGTCTTCGCCAAGGTCAGCGCCCTGTACGAGAAGTACAATTTCTGGATCGTGTTCACCGCCGCGTTCACGCCCATCCCGTTCAAGGTGATCACTATCACGGCGGGGATCTTCGGAACGGGCGCGGGCGTAGCCAACCCGGGGATGTTCTTCACCATGTTCATGGTGGCCGCGGTCATCGGGCGGGGGGCGAGGTTCTTCCTGGTGGCGGGGTTGATGCGCCTGTTCGGGCCACGGATCACGCCGTTTATCGACAAGTACTTCAATTGGCTGGCATTGGCGTTCACGGCTCTGCTGATTGGCGGGTTTGTGGTCATCAAGTACGTGATTTGACCCCGTATACTGGTGTGACGGGCGAGCAGGATAGAAGCTCTCGACGCGAAAGCCCAGGGAAGGCCTTCCCTGGGCTTTGGGCGGAACCGCTTGAAGAAAGGTTGAACCATGGGCAAGCAGAAGAGCGCCAAGCGGGACAAGAAGCTGATCGTGGGGGTGGACGTCGGCGGGACGAAGATCATGGTCGCCCTGGTCAAGCCCTCCGGGGCGATTCTGGCCCGCAAACGCGCGAGCACACCGAGAGGCTCGGCTACGCCGGAAGACACGATCAAGGCCGTCGTCGAACTCATCCATTACGTGCTGGCCGAGGAGAAGGTTTCTCCCCGGGAGTTGGCCGCCATCGGCATCGGCGTGCCCGGCGTGGTGGACGCCGACGAGGGCTACGTGGTGGTCACCCCCAACATGAACTTGACCGGGATGCATCTGTCCAAGCTCATTGGCGAGGAATTCCGCGTGCCCGTGGCCTTGGGCAACGACGTGAACCTGGGGACGCTGGGCGAGAAGTGGCTCGGGGCCGGACGCTACGCGTCCAGCGTGGTGGGCATCTTCGTGGGCACAGGCGTGGGCAGCGGGATCATCATTGACAACCAGCTCCTCCGCGGCAGTCGGGAGGCCGCCGGAGAGATCGGGCACATCGTCATGCAGATTGGCGGCCCGTTGTGTGGCTGCGGCAACCGCGGGTGTCTGGAGGCGCTGGCCAGTCGCAGCGCGATCGAGCGCGACATCCGCGAGGCGGTGGCCGCGGGCAAGAAGACCATCCTGACACGGTTGGTCGGAACCGACCTTCGTGTCATCCGCAGCCGCATGCTCAAGCAGGCCCTCCAGCAGAACGATGCCCTCGTCCGCAAGGTGGTCCGCAAGGCGGCCGAGGTGCTGGGCTACGCCTGCCTGACGGTGCGCCACCTGCTGGATCCGGATGTTATCATCCTGGGCGGGGGCGTGGTGGAGGCGTGCGAAGAGTTCATCCTGCCGGTGGTGAAAGAGATCTTCGCCTCTGACGCGCTGCCCGGGGCCCACTGTGGGCGGGGGATCGTCCCCAGCGAATTGGGGGACGACGCCGTCGTGCTCGGGGCCGTGGCCATCGCCCAGAAGACGATCGGACGGGAAGTGCTCCAGGCTGCCGTCGAGGGCCTGCCCCAGTACCCGGTTCTGGAGGAGACCCAGTTCGGGCGAGTGACCATCAACGGCAGAACCTACAAAAGCGACCTGGTCCTGCGAGGGGACGGGAAGATCAAGAAGCGCAACAAGGAGGCGGCGAAGGAAGCCTACGGCACAAGCCACGAGATCGGCCCCGACGAGGTCAAGAAGGTGCTCAAGGGCGACGTGGGCATCCTGGTGCTGGGGACGGGTCAACAGGGGCAGGCGGCGCTGACAGCCGAGGCGGAACACCTCCTTCAGCAGCGCGGCGTAACGGTGGTGTCAGTGCCCACGCCCATGGCGTTGCGCGAGTACAACCGGGCTCGCGGGCCCAAGGCCGCCATCCTCCACGTCACTTGCTGACGTTCCTCTGGACGAGTTCGGCAGAGGGTGTGGAGGATCGCGGTCGAGGCGCTCCGCGGCCGGGACGCGGGGCGGCGCCGGCGGCGAGTGCCCTTGACAGCCCGGGGGACCTGCGGCATACTCTTCCCGGCTATACCATAAGGAGACCGCCATGCGTAAGGCTCGTTCGCTGATCGCCGTGTTGGCCCTCGCGTTCCTGGTCGCACCCGTTCTGGCCGCCGATGACGACGGCTGCATCACCCTCTTTGGCGGCGCCAAGGCCGACCTGGAGAAGAACTGGAACTACGACGCGAAAAAAGACGCATGGCAGGTCCAGGAGGGCGTGCTGACGCTGGCCAAGAAGGGCGGCGGGTACTTGTGGACGAAGGAACAGTTTGGCGACTTCGTGCTGGAACTCGAGTTCAAGACCACGGGCAACAGCGGCGTGTTTTTCCGGAGCGATCCGAAGAACCCGGTCCACGGCGGGTTCGAGGTGCAGGTGATCAACTCCGCGGGGAAGAAGGATCCCGGCAAGCACGACGCCGGCGCGCTCTACGACGTCATGCCCCCCAAGGTCAACGCCGTCACCAATGACTGGAACAAGTTGAAGATCGAGGCCAAGGGTCCCAGCCTGTCCTGCTGGATGAACGGACAGGAGCAGTGGTCGGTGGACATCTCCAAGTGGACCGAGGCGGGCAAGAACCCCGACGGCTCGAAGAACAAGTTCAAGAAGGCCCTGGGCGAACTGCCCCGCACCGGCTACATTGGGCTCCAGGACCACGGCGCTACGGTCAGCTATCGCAACATCCGGGTCAAGTTGCTGAAGTAGCCGCGCCCCCGTCAAGCATCCCCACGCCCACGGAATAGCCTTCCGTGGGCTTTGCTTGCGCAGGCGTTACGTTGTTTGCGCCCCGGCCAGGCCGATCTCGCCGGCCACCGAGCGCATGGCCTCAATGGTCTCCGCGATCAACTCCTCCAGGCTCACGCCGAGCATGGCCGCGCCGCGCTCGATCACCGAGCGGTCCACGCCGGCGGCGAAGCCTTTCTCCTTCCATTTCTTCTTGACCGACTTGACTTCCAGGTCCATCACCGACTTTGACGGGCGGACGAGGGCGGAAGCTGCCACCAGGCCCGTCAGTTCGTCCACGGCGAAGAGGTACTTCTCCATCAGCGACTCGGGCTGAACGTCGCTGCACAGGCCCCATCCGTGCGAGACAACGGCCCGGACGATCGGTTCCTCCCATCCGCGCTGGCGGAGGATATCTCCGGTCTTGGTGCAGTGCTGGTCGGGAAACTGCTCGTAGTCCAGATCGTGGATGAGCCCGACTACCGCCCAGAGGTCTTCGTCCTGCCCGCGTTTGCGGGCGGCGTGTCGCATGACGGCCTCGACCGCGAGTGCGTGACGGACTGCCTTGTCGGTATGGTTGAACTCCCGCAGCAGGGCCCAGGTTTCATCGCGCGTCGGCGTTGCCATGAGGCTCTCCTTCTTCGCTGGCCGCATTGTAGCCTCGCGGAGGCCGATTCGACAGTCACGTCCGAAATACCCCGCCAGCCTGGGGCGTTTTGTGGTCTAATGCACAGTGTGATAGAAGTATCTCGCAGGAGAACTCGCCTTGCCTGGTGGAGTTGCGGATTGCTGGCGGCGGCGCTGGCACTCTGGGGCAGCGCTGCGCCCAGCGATGGCGGGGGAGAGATCGTATTCACCAACTACGCCGACGGCATGGTCGTACGTCACGTCGCGCCGTTGGTGCGGGGTACGCTGGGGGACCGATCCCTCGCGCAGGTCACCTTCACCAATGAATCATCCAACCGTCCCAGCCGGTCCGTCGTCGGCCCGGCCCGCGATGGGCGGTTCGTCGTCCTTTGCGAACTCGTTCCGGGCGAGAACCGCCTGATCCTTCAGGCCGGGCAGAAGCGACGCACGCTCCGCCTGGTCTACCATCCGCAGACCAATCCGCGGTTCATCCGGGTGGCCTACCTGACCGACCGCACCGGGGCAACTGACTTCCAGACGCCGCTGGCCGACGACCCGCAGGACTACCGCGGCAAGCTCGATACGGCCATGAAGCTCATGCAGACCTTCACGGCCGAGCGGATGCGCGACCTGGGCTTCGGGCGGGTGACGTTCAATTTGGAACTCGACGACCAGGGCCGCGTCGTCGTGCACACGCTGCGCGGGCCGCTGAGCGCCGACGAGTATCATCGTATGGACGGCGATGAATTGTGGGAGCACGCGCACGGCCTGCTGAAGGAGGTGCGCCCGCGGTTGGAGTCGCGATGGCTGGTGATCCCGGCGTTCACGCGGTGGGACCCGAAGACCAGGAAGGCGCTGGCCCATACGGCGTTGGGCGGCGGGGACTTGGCCCTGTTCGGCGGGGGTGATCTGTTCGCCTGGCCGGATCGTCTGAGCGACGTGCATAGGGCGTTCGCGAACGAGCGGCGCGTGGACCCGGCCCTGTTCTTCAGCGATTCAGTGGGGCGCCACACCTTCTGGGCGGTCGCCTCGACGACCATGGGCGCGGCCCTGCATGAGATCGGCCATACCCTGGACCTGCCCCACAGCCGCGACCCGTTCGGGATCATGACCCGCGGACACGACTACTTCAATCGGGTCTTTACACTGATCGAGCCGCCGCACGCGGGCCGGCCAACGCCGTACGCGTTCGCCGACGACGAGGTGGCCCGCTGGTCGCCCCCCAGCGCCGGCTGGTTGGCCGCGCACCGCTTCCTGGCCATGGACACGCGACAGTGGAAGGACGGCGGCGGCCTGCAGGCCCGCTGCGACCGCGGCAAGAACGCAATAGTCATCGACGCGCCGAACGGGCTGGCGGCCATCGTCTTCTGCGCAGGCGGCCACGCGCAACAACTGGTGGCGGCGCCGGAGTGCAAGACTCGCCCCACAGAGATGGCGGTAGGGCTGGACCGGTTGGTGGACGTGCGGGCAAAGGACCCGCGGCTGCGGTTGATCGATGCTCAGGGTTTAAGCGTCACCGTGGATCTGGACGTGGCGGTGGGGCGGAGGTTCGTGCGAAAGTGGAACCTGGCGAGGACCACCAGTCCCTGGGTTCGCCATGACGCGTTTCCGGCGGTGGACGCGGGGAGGCTGGAAGCGATTGTAGCCTCCGCCCGGGCCGGCGCGATGCATGAGGCCCAGTCGGGCCTGGTGGACTTGTTGGCGGTCATGCCGCCGGTGACGCGGGAGGATACCGCCGCCTACGCCGTGCGAGTCATCCGCTGCGATAGGCCTCGCACGCTTACGCTCCGCACCGGCAGCGACGATGCCATCCGTGTCTGGCTCAACGGCAAGGTGGTGATGGCCGAGTTGGCATTGCGGCCGGCCCAGGTGGACCAGGACAAGGCAGAGATCGAGTTGACCCCTGGCGAGAACGTTCTGGTCGTCGAATGTTGCCAGGCGGGTGGGGGGTGGGGGTTCTACCTGCGGCTGGAGGACGAGAAGGGCAGGCCGCTCGCGCTGGGGGATGACGGGCGGCTGACGCCGGTTGCAGATCGCTGATTCCTTGGACTTCCGGTTTGCGGCTTGTGATTGTCGTTGTGGCTCTGGCGTTGGACGCAGGCCAGATCGACAATCGAGAATCGACAGTCCGGATCATTCATCCATCGTCAAGTGAGCGTGTGCGAGCACGAGCTTCTTGGGGCCGATGTTCTCGAAGAACACTTCCGCCCGGGTCTGGGGCCACGGCTGGCTGAGGCGGGTCACTTTTCCCCAGCCGAAGGTGGCGTGGTGGACGCGACTGCCCACCCGCAGGTACTGGTACTCGGGGGGCATGGGAACTTCGTCCTGTTCGGCCTCGTTGATCTCGGTCTCCTCGGCCTGCGAGAACGTTTCGCCCCGATGGCGACGCGACGCAGGCCGGTCGAACAGGGCTTCGATCCGCTCGCGGTCCGCCACGTCGCCATAGAACCCGCCGCGACGTTTCTCTCGCACGGGGCGCGACGGTGGGGCGGTCATGTCTTCGACGGCCACGTGCTGCTCGCCAATCTCGCCCAGGAAGGGCGAGGCGGCCTGCTGCGCGTACATGCCCCGCATCATTCGGCGCCTCGCGCACGACAGAGTCAGCACGTCCCGGGCCCGCGTCATTCCCACGAAGGCCAGCCGGCGTTCTTCTTCCAGCTCTCCGCCACTCTTGGCCACCCACCGCCCCGGCGTCGACTCGCTGGGCCTGCCGAACGGCAGGAGGTTCTCTTCGCAGCCGATGATGAACACGGCCGGAAACTCCAGACCCTTGGCTGCGTGCAAGGTCATGAGCGTGACGGCCCCGCCGGCGCCGTCGAAGTGGTCCACGTCGCTGACCAGTGAGACTTGGTGGAGGTAGTCGGCGAGCGTCTGACCGGGATTGTTGATGTCGAACTCGGCCGCCGTCGTGATCAACTCGTCCAGGTTGGCCCTGGCCTGTGACTCTTCCTCGTCGCCCTCTTCCAGGGCTTTCTGGATGCCGCTTTGCCGGACGACTTCCTCGACGACCTCGCGTGCGGAGCGCCCTTGCTGCCAGTCGGCCAGGCGGGCGATAAGCTCGGCAAAGGCAGCCGTTTTCCGGACGGCGCCCGCGTTAAGCCCGGCTTGGGCTCCCTGGCCGCAGGCTTCCAGCAGGCCCAGGGCGTTCCGTGCGGCCAGCTCGCGGAGGCGCGAGACGGTGGTCTGGCCAATTCCGCGGGCCGGGACGTTGATGATTCGCTCGCAGGCCAGATCGTCGCGGGGGTTGACCACGATCTTGAGGTAGGCCAGGACGTCCTTGATCTCCCTGCGATTGTAGAATTCCACGCCGCGGGCGATGCGGTAGGGCAGGCCCTGTCGCATGAGCGTTTCCTCCATTACGCGCGACAGGGAGTTGACGCGGTAGAAGACGGCGATGTCGCTGTAGTCGCGGCCCTGGGTGCGGAGGCGGGTGATGCGCCGGGCGATCTCGCGGGCCTCGGCGTGCTCGTCGTCGCAGTAGACGACGTGCACGTCGTCGCCGCCCTCGCGCCGGGTCCACAGGTCCTTCTTCTTGCGCCGCTTGTTATGGGCGATCAGGTGCGAGGCCGTGGTCAAGATGGGCGCGGTCGAACGGTAGTTCTCTTCGAGGCGCACGACCTTGGCGTCGGGGTAGTCCCTTTCGAACTCCAGGATGTTGCTGACGTCAGCCCCACGCCAGGCATAGATGGACTGGTCGGGGTCGCCGGTGACGCAGATGTTCTCGACGTCCTCGCCCTGGCCCAGGACGATGCCGTGAGCGATGTAGTACTGGGCGCGGTTGGTGTCCTGGTACTCGTCGACGAGCACGTAGCGATACCGCCGCCCCAGCAACTCGCGGATGTCCGGGCAATCGCGCAGCAACAGAACGGTTCGCAGCAGGAGGTCATCGAAATCCAGGGCGTTGCTCTCGCGCAGCAGCTTCTGGTACTCAGCGTACGACCGGGCGATGCCGTCAAGGTAACCGCTGGATTGCTCCTGGGCCTGGCGGGCGATGTCCTGCGGTGTGTGCAGGTCGTTCTTGGCGTTGGATATGCTGCCCAGCACACGGCTCGGCGTGTGGCGGTCGGGCGAGACCTGGGCTCGCTTCATGGCCTCCTTGGCCAGACGGAGCTGATCGTCCCGGTCGTAGATGGAGTAACTGGGCTCCAAGCCGGCCTGCGCGGCGAACTCCCGCAGCAGGCGGGCGCAAAGCGCGTGAAAGGTGCAGACGGTCACGCCGCGCGGCGTGCCGAGGGCCTCCACGCGCTCGCGCATCTCTCCGGCGGCCTTGTTAGTGAACGTGATCGCCAACACGTTCCAAGGCGCGATCCCCTGACGGACGAGATACGCCACGCGCCGCGTGATGACGCGGGTCTTGCCCGAGCCCGCCCCGGCCAGGACCAGCAGGGGGCCGTCCACGTGCACTACCGCCTCGCGTTGAGGTTCGTTCAACTCGGTCAGCAAGTCTTCCATGAGGAGCCGTGAAGTATCGTGTATCGGATTTCAGCTATCAGCATTCAGCCGTCCGGCTGCAGGTGTCGCGCGCGCCTCGGCGGCGGCCACGAGCAGGCGATCCCGATCCTCCAACAGCTCCAGTCCCGCTACCGCTACCTGCCGGAGGAGGCGCTG
>Ga0116148_1001386_pt1 | contig 26664 bp, 24 predicted proteins | sample AD_UKC055_MetaG_FD_89786 | JGI IMG/M metagenome (GOLD analysis project Ga0116148, IMG submission 89786) | Active sludge microbial communities of municipal wastewater-treating anaerobic digesters from USA - AD_UKC055_MetaG | ecosystem: Engineered > Bioreactor > Anaerobic > Digestate | place: USA... | reverse complement strand
GAACTGGCCACTGCCGGTATCCCGATGACGCCTCTCCTCCTCGTGCAGGTAGACTCAACCGATAACTCGGAAAAAGAAGCTGTTACCTGGCTGACTGATCTCGAATTTACCAAAAAGCAGATAATGGTGCATACAGCCAAGGAGCCCGATCCCCTCCTCAACTCGGTGCAAGGAGACAACGAGGTAGAAGTCCTTGTCTTCAAGATGGCGGTAGCTCTCGGGTTCGATGCCCCCCGCGCCTTCTGCCTCGTGAGCTTCCGCTCCAGCAGGGATGCCGATTTCGGACTCCAGATCGTCGGACGGCTCATGCGGGTAGATCGCCGTATTCAGCGCATTCTTCCGGTTGCACGGGAACTTATGCATGGATACGTTTTCCTTTCCGACCGGGATTCACAGGAAGGCATTTTGAGCGCCGGAGACCGCATCAACGCGATCAGAAACGAACTCGCCTCTCTCGAAACATCGGTCGACGTCATCGCATTGAGCCAAAACAACGCAGGGGTCGTCCGTGTCGAGAACGGCAAACCAGAGCTGCCGGGAACCGAATTTTCGCTTACCGGTGAAACGTTCACACATTCGACAGATACGAGCGGAAGGGAACGGACGTATGCCGATCGACCTCTCTTTGCAAATTGGGGTTTTTCGGACGATTCGGCGCATATAGACCCTACCAGAGCTCCAGCCGGAAACCCGAAACAAAATCGAACAGACACGAATCACGTGTCCGAATTTATCTACGAACTGAAAGCAGATGTCCCGAAATCATTTACAAAAGCGGAAGTTGATGTGTTCTCCGTTGATATTCTGCAAGATATTCTGAACCGCTTCCGATGGGACGCAGCAGAACTGGATCGACGTGCCCAGCTTTGCCTCAATACAGCGGATGCCGACGGTTTTCTGGATAAGCGAACTCTCTATGCAGGACTGATGAGCCGGCTCGCCAAGGAAGCGAACGATATGGGGGTGGCAGGCCTTGAATCTCGCGAAGAACTTGAGGATGGTCTTGCCCATATACTTGCGCTACGTCCGGACATTCTACCTAAAGCAATCAGTGAAGCATTCGCCGCTCACACAGTATCTGTATCCGCGGCAGACCTTCCGGCCGTTCTGGAATCAGTCGAGCCTCTGGCAGGGTCCCGTTTCAACCTCTATGGCGTATACCCGGCTGACTTGAATGAATGGGAACGGGAATTTGCCGAACGTCTCGACAATGATCTGTCGGGAACCATTCTCTGGTGGCACCGCAACCCGGTTCGCAAAAGCCACTCTGTCTGTCTCCCTGTAGCAGGGCACGGCTTTTTTTTCCCGGACTTTATCGTAGGAGTAAAAGGGCGAACGAAAGGAAAGGGTAAAATCCTGGTAGAGATTAAATACCAGATTAACGACCCTGTTGGAAACGCCGCGGCAAAAAGCCGCGCCAAGCATCCAGACTACGGAAACGTTCTTATGCTGTACCTGAATAAGAAAACGGGCGAATGGATGACCGTCGAATATGACGAAAGAAAAGAACAAAACACACTGGACCGAATATTCCGTGAAGACCTGCTTGTCACGTATTAATCCCGAATCGTCCTCGCCCCGGACAGTTCATTCTGGATGACCGTCCGCTAGCGATGATGCGTGGCCCTGTAGGTATCGAACTTGTTCTGGAATTATCCAGATTTTATTCGATTCGCAATATCAGGTTGGCGCTGCTATTTTCCAGGGATGTAGATGCGGCATTTCCGGTTTTTGATGGGGGTTCGACCCACCATTCACCGTTGATGACGTATTTGAAGCCGTAAGCGCGTCCCGGTTCGAACACGCTGAGGGAAACCGGGAGATAATACATGCGGCCGTCGAAAATCATCTGCACGTTGCCCGGATGCCACTGGTTAAAGTCGCCCGCGATGGTCACCCGGCGGATCGGTATGGCCGAAATATCCACCCACTTTCCCGTTGTCCCGTTCGTAACCCACTGATAGTCCGACGGGCGGAATTCAAACAGTACCGAATTGGTTTTGAGCGTATAGCCGACCGGAGCGTCGCTTTCCGAACGAGAAATCGTTCGGACCGAATTGTCCGAGCTTGCAGCAGAAGGCCCGCCCGTTGTTGCGCACGACACACACACAAAGGCAGCACAGCACAGCGCAATCATCGATTTTGTCAGTTTTTTCTCCTTGAATTATCAGTATAGCACAGGGGTGCGAGGTCGCAAAGGAACGGGTTTGCCGGATTCTCCGGTTACACAAAAAAAAGCCGGCCCCGCACGTATTTGCGGAACCGGCTGCACGCCGTCCTGGCCGGATGTCGGACCCGGTTAGACCTGAACCGATGCGTTTGGCTCGGAAACGGGCAAGGTAGATCCCGTATCAGTCCAGGTTCTTGATTAGCTCGTTCAATTTGCCTTCGTCGGCTTCATTGATAAAGACCTGCAACCCGGCGTCCCCCTTTTTTTCGTCGAACGCTATGCCCTGGGCCTTGAGTTTACCGGTCAGGAAATCGGCTTCTTCGTTACTGTCAAAGGTATCAACCAGAATCATTGTACGTCTCCCTGTGTCAATTATACATAGTTTAGTGTATGTCGGCAGCGTTGCCGGATTGATTTTGCCCGACTCTCATATCGTTGACAAGGGCTTCCGGGGGTACGTGTTCCATACCTCCATAATAATCGGCCATGATGTGCAGGTAGGTTCCGTTCTGTTTGATGTGTGCAAGCCCTTCCTCGAAGCGCCGCTGCCAAAGGCCTTCGGGATCTGCTGCGGCCGAAAACACGACCGAGACGTCTCCCAGATTGTATGGTTTTGTGAACCGGTAGAAGCGGTGTTCGAGCGGATACAACTGTTTCATGTACATTGCTCCGGTCAGATCGACGATCGCCCACAGGTCGATGCGGTCGTGGTACAGCTGCTTTGCGCTGCCTTCGTGGATGCTGTTCGGGATTAAGGATATGCGGTCCGAATTTTCGAGAAACCGCATGATGCCGCTTCCATTGAGAACCCCGATGCGATACTGTGCGAGTTCCTCAAGGCTCCGGTATGCAAGCCCGCCGGGAAAATGCCGGCTGTCGTACATAAACGTCTGTACAACGTACATGACTTCGGCAGAGTAACGAACCCGATTCTGGATTCCGGGCTCTTCGAACAGGATTTGTCCGCCTATTCCTGCGATTACCGTACCGGAAGCAACGTCGGATATCATGCGTTTGACCGGAACAAAGGAAAGCTGTACCGCTGTCTCCGATGCCTGGAATGCGGCGATCACGAGTTCGCAGGCCAGTCCCGGTTTGGTGCTGTTTTGATAGATCGGGGGATATTCAAAGGTTTCCAGCACAATCGATTCGCTTTGCGCATACGCTGCAGGGGCGGAAAGGAACAGCGCAAGAAGCGCGAGTGTTGCCAATGTTGCCAGTGTTGCAGTTCGCGCCGGGTTTGCACTTCGCGCCGGTTTTGCTGGTAGTCCGTCCTGATGCACCGCAGAAATCCTCATGGCACGCCCCTCCGTTCTTCTTCGGCGGGCGGGATGTTCTTGGTCATGATGCACACCCTGAACGGAAGGTTGGGATAGGTATCGACCCGACGTTCGCGAAAACCAAGGGCGGCGAACCATTTGCGCAGACGAGCGTTCTCGTACACGGTCTCGATAAGCGCCACCGTTCCCTTGTACCGGCAAATTTCTTCCAGCGCGTGCTCGACCAGATACCGCCCGATGTTTCGGTGCCGGCACTCCGGAAGAACTGCCAGGTACTCGATAATAAAAAGCCGGTCTTCGCCCGTATTGCGGATTCCAACACAGCCGAGCAGCTTGTCCTTCTCGTAATAGCCGTACATCATCAGCCCTTGGAGTATTTTAGCGTCGAGCGATTCCGCCGTTGCATACGCCGGGAACAGCGGAACCTTTTCCGCAGAGAACTTGAATTCCTCGGCGACTGTTCCGAACGATGCGTTCAACACCTGAACAATTTTTCTGGTATTAACTGTATGCCGGATATTTTCAGGCGAATCCATACGAGACACCCCCACTTTCGAGTGTGGCACCGCCCGGCCTGTTTGTCAAACACACCGCCGGTTTGTCAAACTCACGGCCTGTTTGGTCAGGTGTCCCCGGACCGAAACCCTTTCCCGATTATTTGCGACGCATTCGTTATCGTAATAAAGGCTTGCGGATCGATTATCTTGATAAAACTGCGTATCTTGAACGCTTCCCGCCGTGAAACCACCGTGTGTATCACCGTCAGTCCCTGGCCGGAAAAAGCTCCCTGCGCCGTATACATCGTCGCCCCGCGATGGACCGTATCCAGAATAAACCCGCGCACCAGAGCCGGCTCGGTCGTCACGATTTCCATCTTTTTATGCACATTCATGCTTTCGATCGCCATATCAACGACAACCGCCTTCATCGCCAAACCAAGCACCGAATACAGGGCGCATTCAATACCGAACACAAACACAGACCCTGCAGCAATGCAAAAGTCGGACGCAAGCAAGGTAATTCCGATATTCACATTCGTCTTTCGATTCAGAATCTTTGCCAGAATGTCGGTTCCGCCGGTCGACGCATTGTTGTTGAATACAATCGCCGACCCGATGCCGGGCAGCACAACCGAATACACCAGCTCCAAAAGCGGATCGCCAGTGAGCGGCGCATGCAAGGGCACAAGTGCTTCCAGAATCCACACCATACCGGACAGCGCAAAACTGGCGTAAATTGTCTTCCATCCGAACGACGACCCCAAAAACGCAAACCCGAGCACAATCAAGAGCGCATTTATCCCGGTCATCGCCGGACCCACGGAAATCCCGGGCAGCAGCCGCGCCGCGATAATCGAAATACCGCTTACCCCTCCGGTCACAAAATTATTCGGAATCTTGAAAAACACAATACCAGCGGCAACCAGAAAAAGACCAAAATTGATCATCACGATCTGGCCGGGTTTGACATCGATGCGAACAAGCGGAAGCTTCATCAAGGCACCTCTTTGCATTCCCCGCATGCGGTTTTGAATATCCGGCAGACAAGAATGCCAACAAGGATTCTAGCACAGAATTTTCGCTCTGTGCATTCCCGCCATACACCTGTGCTATACTGAGCCTATGCATACACTTTTGTTCAACGCCCCGCTGGTTGCGCAGGTTGTGCTGATTGCCGGCGGAACCGGTCTTGCACTTTTTGCCGCACTTGGTCTTTTCACCCTTTCCCAAGTCGTGTTCCGCCCTCGGGCAAGCACCGAATTTGCCCGCACAACCTGCACAGAAAACGGAGAAATCACACTCGAATTCCTCGCACGGAAGCAGCGGCATTTTTTTATATCGTCCCCTCACGGGTATCGTATACACTGCGTCGAAATTCAAAGCAGTCCCTGGAACGGCACCGACGACACCAGACCGGTCGCGATATTCTGTCACGGGCATTCATGGACCTGGCACGGCCAGATAAAATACATGAACGAATATCTTTCGCGGGGCTACCGCGTTATCGCATACGACCACCGCGCCCACGGCGAATCGGGAGGCCGCGCCTGCACCTATGGGTTCTACGAAAAAGACGACCTCGGCGCAGTCATCGACGCCGTTACGGAACCCGCATCCGCTCCGGTCATCCTGTGCGGAGAATCGATGGGAGCCGCGACAATCCTTGAATACCGGCCGGACGACCCCCGCATTGCCGCGCGCGTCTGCGACTGCGGCTTCTCGGATTTGCGCCGCGTTCTTCTGCAACATCTGCTGAACGGCGGATTGCCGGAACCGATCGGCACGGCGCTCCTTTCGGCCGGCAGCGTCTTTTGTACACTTTTTCCTGGCTTTCCCTTCTCGGCCGTTTCTCCCGTGCGCAGTGCAGAGCACATGAGTTCGCCGGTGTGCATCCTCCATGGAAAACTCGACAAAACGGCACCGGTTTCGATGGCGTACGAGCTGTTCGAGGCGCTTCGCCGATCGCCCGCAGCAGCCGGACACGAGCTCCACATTTTCGACCAAGCCGCCCATGCAAAATCCATTGCAAGCGAACCGGAACGGTATTCGCACATAATTGCGCAGTTTCTCGACCGCACCCTGGCCTTAACATCCTGAAGACAGATCAGTCACGTTCTGTATACGCGCAGTCAGAGAACGAAACCGGATAGTCTGGCTCACTTCCGAAGAAATTCAAACATCCGGAGGCAAACACACCGAACAAGACACCGGTAAAGCTCATATGATACGTGCCTTCAGTGCACAAACCGGCGGTTTTGCCGCGTCCAAGCTCGGCCCAGCCGGTTCCGCCGGCCTTCCATTCGAAGACGTACCACTCGGTGTCGCTGCGAATCCGGAAATACACAGCCTGCAGGCCGGACCCGTCGACCTGCAGGAGCGATTCGGGCAAATCGACAGAAGCGACGACAGCTTCCATATCATGGATGCGCTTTGAAACACCCAGGCGCCAGGGATCATTTGTTCCGCACACCCCATCCCTATATACAAAAATGTCGTAATGATACGAATCGTTATAGTACGCCGTCAAGCCTGCCCGCACGCCGGAGTTCTTGCCAGAGTTCTCGTCCGCAGCGTATATCCGCGCAGGAAATTCCACACGCGCCGAAAACTCGCACAAAAAGCCTTCCTGACGCCGGAGCGCAAGCGCGTACAATCCCGACGGAGTAGAAATATCCGGTCCGAAGGCCAGGCGGACAGCAGCGTCTGTGCAATCGAAGTGAATCAGGGAAGCATCGAAACCTCGAACAAAGCACCAGTGCGGGTCTCTTTTTCCTTCTATATAAGAAGGCTTCCAGTCCCGCGTGTGCGGACGCGCCTCTCCGGGCAGCGGGCCTTCCATTTCGAGCCCGACGATTCCCCCGTTGCCGATGCTGAACCATCCGGCAGCATCCTGTACTACCGGAGACAAAAAAGTTTCCCGGCCCAGGTTGTGCAAAAGGACACCGGGAAGCGTCCTGACGCCCAGAAACACCGCCCACAGGTTTCCCGCCCCGTCGTCAACAATATCAGCATGTCCGGTGCATTGCACCGGGTTCGACACAGCATCGCGATGCGACAACACAGGATTTGTCGGGCAGGGTGTGTACGGTCCCCAGGGAGATTCGCTGCGGAACAGGGTTTCCATGTGCCCGTACTCCGTGCCGCCTTCGGCAAGCATCAGGTAGTACAGGCCGTCGAATTTATACAGGTGTGGAGCTTCCGGCCAGCGTCCGCCTGTTCCTGCGCAAATATGCCGCACCGGTGAACGAAGCGCTCCGGTAACGGGATTGATTACCGAAAGTGCGATACCCGTGGTTCCATCTACTTCGGCATTCGTGCAAAAAAAAGCAGTGCCGTCATCGGCAGATTTTTCATTCCTTGAGCGCGCCTGCAAGCGTCCCGCGGATTATCCAGCGGTGTCCCACCGCATATAAAAGGATTGTTGGAGCCGCCGAGATAATAGCAGCAGCCGCATACCGGGGCATGCGCCCGGTTCCGTAGGCATTAAGAAATTGCGAAACGCGAAGCTGGATCGTAAACAGCTTCTGATCATTGAGCATAATCAGGCTCAGAAAATAGTCGCTCCAGGCAGAAATAAACACAAGCAGAAAAGCCAAAAATGTTGCAGGGGCGGCAAGCGGCAGCATAATGCGGAAGAACGTACCGCCATGACCGGCGCCGTCAATCCTTGCTGCTTCTGCAAGATCATTGGGGAGGCTCTGGAAGAAGGACCGGTAGATGAGCGTCCAGAACGGTATGCCGAACGCTCCCATCGGAAGAAAAAGACCCGGAAGGGTATTCGCAAGACCGATCTTGATATTGAACTTGTACAGCGGGATCAACACCATCTGCACCGGCACAAAATAGCCGATCAGTACGGCATAAAAAAAGAACTCGGTCGCTCTGGTTCGATACCGTGCAAAAACATAGCCGGCCAGCGCTGCGGCCGGAATGGTGCACACAATCGCGCCGATACACACGTACAGCGTATTCATCAGCCCTTGTCCAATCTGTACAGCCGCCCAGGCTTCAATAAAGTTTTTGGTATACAAAGACTTTGGCCATCCCCAGGGATCATACGAATATTCCAGTTGGGTCTTGAATACAAACATAAAGGGCAAAACAAGCGGAAAAATTACAATCAGCGCAAACAGCACCAGAATGAACGTTGCGAAAAACTCTGCAAAACCATACCGAAGTTTGGGTAATTTCAGTGTGTGTGTCATTTAACGTCTCCTTCCCTGCTTTGCCAGGAAAACTGCACGATGGTAAAAACAAGCGACAGCAGGAAAATAACAACACCGATCGCGGAGGCCTTGCCGTATTGCCAGTTTATGAATCCATGACGGTATAATGTAATACCGAGCGTTACAGTCGCATTGCCCGGACCTCCGGTAGTCATCATATAGGGAAGGTCGAAAAGCTTGAGACTCCCAATCGTGCAGAGCACCGCCAGGATGCGCATCGGATATCCCAGGTCGGGCAGTACAATGCTGAACGCATACCGCCATCCGGTAACACCGTCCAGTTCCGCAGCTTCCTTGATTTCCGTCGGAATCTGCTCGATTCTGGACATCAGATAAATGATTGGGAATCCGGTGTACGTCCAGGTTGCGACGGTAAATACCGTCCAGAACGCTACATTCTTGTCGCCAAGAAAATCTATCGAAGTAAGCCAGGTCCAGCCGAACGCTTCGCCCAGACTGGCAAGTATTCCGTTATTGGGAGAAAAAACAAATTTGCCCAGCATTGCCGTAATTGCAGACGGAAGTACATTCGCAAGATAGTAGATTGCGCGAAGGGGTTTTGTCAGGCGGTTTACGTAAAACGTAAGAGAAAACGCAATGAAAAATGAAAGCGGAATCTGGATAACGATACTCCAGAATGCCCAGCTGAACACATTAATAAGTCCAGCCTGAAATTCGGGATCGCCTGCAAGGCTTTTATAGTTTTGAATGCCAATAAAGGTTTCGCCGCCGAGTCCGGAGGCACGCATGAACGAAAGGCGGAACGTCTCGACGATCGGATAATACAGAAATACGCCAAGAAATAAAACAGCCGGAAGAATGCACAGGCCTACGAAGATATTCTGTTCGCTAAAGAGTCTGTTGTGCACGCTTTGTGGACGGATTGCTGGGGTCATCGGAACTCCTGGAAAACAAACACAGATGAACCTTCCTGCAAAAGACACTTGCTCTTGAAGGATTCTTTGCAGAAAGAGACGCGCCCGGGGTCCCGGACGCGTCTTCAAGAAAATCGGGACGCTGCGCGACCACCGGGGCATCGCAGCGCCAGCGGTTATTTTTTGACCGGTCCGACGTTTTCCACCATCAGCTTCTCGAACTTGACCAGTTCCTGCTTGACGTCAGTCCCGGGAATAAAGAATGTCTGGATGGTATCGTTGAGCGGAGAAGTAACAGTGGGCGGAAGATCCTGATCCCACCAGAACTGCACCGATTCAGCCCTGGTAAATACCGTAGAAGCCATGCCGGTCAGCGCAGAAGGCGCCTTGACTCCGGGAACGGAGCAAATGCGTCCGGGTTCGGCAGAACAGACTTCAACGCTCATCGCATACTTGAAGAAGCGGACAACCGCCTCTTTCTTGTCTTTTGCCTTGGCAGTCGCGATAAAACCAATGTCGGTCATACCCATGCAGTCAGTCGCTTTTCCGACGCCGCCTTCAAGGATGGGGAATGCATAGAAGCCGATCGTCTGGTCGGTAAATTCCTTGTTCGCAAAATTGGCGCACATCCAGGAACCGGTAACCTGCATTGCAGCCTTTCCGGTAGCCATCTGCTGCTGGGAGTCGTCATAGGACTCTCCGAGGGGCTTCGATCCGAAATACCCTTTAGCAACCCATTTTTGATAGATCTGCGCAGCCTTTACAAACGCATCGCTGTCGAATCCAAGCGAACGTCCCTGGGCACTGCCAAAAGCGTTTCCGCCGACGCGGTTGACCAGGTACATGTACATGGCAAGGGGCGGCCATTTATCTTTGGCTCCGCAGGCAAAAGGCTGGATTCCTGCGGCGAGGAGCTTGTCGCAGGTTGCTTCCATTTCGGCAATGGTAGTCGGGGCTTTCAGTCCCTGTGCCTTGAAGATGCCTTCATTAAGGAAGATGCCGGCAATCGCGAAGAACGGAGCGATACCGTAAGTTTTTCCTTTCCAGCTCATCGCGGCGCTCGCGGCCTTGCTGCCGGGGATTGCCGAAAGTTCTGACGTCAGATCAAGCAGACGTCCCGCATCGGCATACCCGCCCATGACTGAACCGCCCCAGCTCTGAACAATATCGGGAGCCTGATCGGCTGCCATGGCAATTTTTGTCTTGTCCATCAGTCCCGGGTCTCCCAGAGCGATGTACTCAAGTTCAATATCAGGATTCGCCGCCTGAAAACCGGTGACCAATGCCTTGATGTACGCATGGTCGGCTCCATCGTCCGGAAGGTCGCGACCCCATACGGTCAGCTTTGTCTTTCCGGCAGAGCCAGACGCTGCTTCCTTTCCGCCGCCCGCAAAAGCGAAACCGGCTACAACCGCGAACAGTGCGCACACAATCGCAATTTTTTTCATTCTTTCCTCCTTGGGAATATACACACGCGCTTTGCGCGTTATGGACACACAGGCATTTTGAGACACTCGAAGCGGTGATACTTCAGCAGCCAGAGAACCGAAGTGACAAGGCGGGGATACAGACGGCTTCCGTATGCGTGTCCGGTCGACGAATCTACCTGATCTGCAGCCGCATAATCCGCGCTGCCTTCAAGAAGCCACTGTGCATGAGCGGCGTCCTTCCTGACCCGTTCATCGTCAATTCCAAAAATTTCTGCCGCGACAAACTGGTTCAGGAATATCTTGCTCAGCCAGGTATTCTTGCTGGTTGACGACAGTTTCCAGCCGTCCGAAACCGGATCTATGCACACGCCCGGCACCAGTACCGTTTCAAGATGGATTTTCAGTACAGAAAGGAATTCGGCGTACGGACCGGATGCGGCAAGCTCCTTTTCGGCACCGCACAGGAAGGGATAGGCAAGCCCTTCTATCGCCGGAATTATCCGGGAGCTGTTGCCGCCTTCGAAAACCGCCGGGATAAATCGCTCTTCGGCATCGAATTTGGACACGACGGTTCGCGCTATTGCATGAGCAGTCTCATTCGCTCGCGCCGCATTCACGCGGTCGTTCTGTCTTGTAAAAAAAGCCTCAAGGCAGACAAAGGTGCCCCATGCCTTGACGGCAAGGTATAGATTGTTCCGGGCTTGGCCAAGGCTGATATCCAGAGAATCGTAGGTAGTTATTTCAGATCCGCCCTTGCACCGGTCGGAGTCGGCATCCATGATACCGTCTCCGTTTTGATCGCGGGAGCGCAACGAATCCAGACAGCGGACAATTGTCCCGCTTCGTTCAGCCGCCCATTTATGGTCTCCGGAATTCGCGGCATAGGCGCATGCAGACAGAGTCCAGTTAAGCGTTTCTTCATAGCTCATAAAACTGAAGCAGTCGACCAGACCCGGAAGCTCGTAGGACGATGTGCCCCGCGGCGTAAAGGCGTTCGCGACTCCCTGATCGTGCGAGAAGGCTACCCCGAACGAATCCGCATACATCGAACGCTTGATGAAAAAATCCAGCTCATTGCGGAGCGTCCAGGGAGTAAAGCACAATTCGTGCCAGGCATGATCAACCGTCAGATCGAGTGTGTTCATCATGCGGTACTCGCCTTCGTTCACCAGGAACACAGGGTTTCCCTTGTCGTCGAGCAGCAGTTCCGTGCTTGCGCAATAGGAATGAACCGCATGAGCGATCAGAAATTTTCGTTCATCGTCGAGCGGCGTATCGGAAAGAAGGGCATCAACCCGTTCAGCGCGGTCCAGAAGCGTACCGGTATTTTCCAGAGCCCAGCCGAGAACGTCCTCGAGATTCCGGTACAGGCTGGTATAATACCGGCGTGCGGGATACCCCGTGGTAACAACACCGTCCTCGTAGACTCCGAGCGCGATACTGAATTCGGTTTTTTTTCCCGCATCTATTCTGAAGCGCAAGCCCCCGTCCGACGCAAGATGACGCAGTGTACGATTGCCGTTAAAGGCAGCCTCGACCGCATCCCAATCCATCACTTCTTCGATCGAACTGTCGGGAAGAACCGCAAATCCCTGGCGGCAGCCCTTTGCCATTCCCAGAAGGCTTCCGTCTGTCGAATCGGACAGCGGCCTGTTGATATCGTTCATGCCGAAATAGCCGGTCATGGGTTCAACTCCGTCCGTATTGTCGAACGCCACACGAGCAAGGACTACCGGACACATACCGCTTCTGAGCACTTGCGGTGTGTTCTTTGCCGGATCGGGCACCTGACCGAAAAATGATGTAATAGTTAGAGTTACATTCCCCGCCGACCAGGACTCTCCGCTGTACGTAACGGTGCGAGCGATTTCATCCCCGGAAAATACTTTAAACGTATTTTTTGTCTTGATATTGAACACTTTGTTTTCGGAAACGTAGGCAGAACCGTCCAGGCCAATTTTTACATTGGTTTTGATAAAAGGCAGCATCCGGACCTCGTCGTGTCCGGTTCGGTATCCGATAAAAATTGATGTATCGGAAGACTGGACGTCCCCCAGAACGAAACCGGAACCTTTTCCGTATCTTCCCAGCGCAAGCGTTGCCCCCGCGCCCCAAATCCCGTGAAGGGAATAGTAATCTCCATGTGCTTCCATGCTACTAACACTACCATCGCGGCTTTCAGCACGGTATCGGCGGATAGACTTTTTTTGATATCGGTAAATTTACCTAGAAAACAGGAGGAAGATTGAACGATTCGTTATGAGTCCTTGCGCCAGTCGAGCGCAAACCGACGCACCTCGCCTGCGGAAGCCAAATTCAGTTTCCGCTTTATGTGTTCCTGATGGGTATTCACCGTCTTTACCGAAAGGTTAAGACTGTTTGCAATTTCGGCAGCACTGTATCCTTCGCTAATCTGGGAAAATATTTCGAACTCGCGGGGCGAAAGAACGCTCAAAGGATCATCGGAACCCATACCGCTTATCATACTTTCGAACAGCCGCGTTTTCAGGTTTTCGCTCACCGCAATTCCGCCGCGAAGAATCTGGCGGACAGCTTCGATCAGTTCTCCCGGCGGCTGATGCTTCATAACATAGCCGCGCGCACCCGCCTTTATCGCCCGTTCACCGTACATCGTCTCGTCGTGCATAGAAACAACCAGCATCAAAAGCGACGGATACATCGACTTGAACGCAGACACCAGAGCGAGCCCGTTCTGATCGCGCAGGGAAATATCGATTATTGCAAAATCGGGAACGGACTCGGCGGCGACAGACAGGGCATCCTGCATCGACGAAGCTTCTCCGACGCACTGAAAGCCGAGCTCCTGACGCACAAGCGCACTGATTCCTGTTCGGTACAAGGGGTGATCGTCGACCACTATGAATTTTCTTGCAATTGCCATCACTCCCCCTACCGTGAAACCCGGCACCGAACAACCGTTCCCCGCTCGTTCGATGTAATGCCGATGGAACCGCCGATCACATTCGCGCGGTATTTCATAATTTTAAGCCCCATTCCCGACGGGGCCGAACTGCCGGAAACAGACGAGCTCCTGTCGCCCCGGGACTTCGGAACGGAAGGGCGCGTCTTGAATCCGCTGCCATTGTCGGACACAACCACCTCGATAACCTCGCGGTTCATCGAGAGCGTCACGCGTATTTCAGAAGCCCCGGAATGGCGGAGCGCATTTCCGAGCGCCTCCTGTATTATACGGTACAATTGCAGCGCTTTTTCCGAATTATGCACAAAAAAGCCTTCCTGGATTTCAAGCCGTATCCGCGCGCCGGCTATTCCCTGTCTGGAGGATACAAGCTGCCGCACCGCGCTCAAAATGCCGTTAGAAGCAAACTCTGCCGGATACAGCTCCCGGGCAATTTGCTTTGCATGCTTCGCAGTCTCCGACGCAGTTTCGGTTATCGTCGCAGCGAGCTCGGCCTGCGGATGACCTTCCCGGCGCAGCGTCGAGTACAGCATTTCTCCAAGCAGACTGATTCCAGCCATGTCCTGGCACAAATCATCGTGAATGTCCTGCCCGATCCGCGTCATGATATTGTTGGAAATATCTATCAGTTCGCGTTCAAGTTCCGCCCGCCGGGCAATTTCCTCAGTCAGCTTCCGGTTCGAAAGAGACAACTCCAGCGTCCGGTTCTGTACTTCCGTTTCCAGCGCTTTTTCCCGGTTTCGTTCCTCTTCCAAAAACATGGTCCGCTTGAGCGCAGCCGACACCTGATCCCGCAACACCGCATACAGATACCGGTCCCGGGAGTCGGTTGAACACACCAGATATCCGAACACATCGGAGGCGAACACCAACGGCTCGCAGACAAAGGTTACCAGCTCCGGGGGAAGTCCTCCGGGCAGGATGTCTCTGACGGCAAAACAGATACCGTTCGGCGCCAGGATACGTATCCCCTTGGAGTCGGAAATCATCATGAGCCGACCGCCCTCGCTCACCCGTACGCCTGAATCAAAAAGAACCAGCGCACAAAACTCGATGTTCTGCTTGCGGATACCGTCGGCAAAAGACAAAAGGAGTTCTTCCATTCCCAGAGACACCGTCATGCCCGATTCAAAATCCCTCAACGCAGAAAAACGCGCTTCTGTCCGGACCCGCTGCGCAAGCTGATAACGCAGGCGCTGCTCTGTCAGACGTTCCCGCACCGAGCCCCTGCCCCTGCCGCCTCCGGGAAGCAGCGCATATTCGTCGGTCGAAAGCCTGCTCCTGCACCCGCAGGAATTCCGCATGACGCAAGAGGAGCGCAGCGGTCCCGCCGCCGACTGCCCGTTGATCATATCGAGCTTTGCCAGCACATACCGTACCGCACGGGCTCCAAGCTCGCCCATTGGCTGCCTGATCGTAGTCAAGGCAGGAATAGAATAATAACTGTCCTCGGTATTGTCGTACCCGGTCACCGATACGTCAGCGGGGACATTGATCCCGTACTCCTCCAGCGCGCGAATCGCTCCCAGCGCCATCTGATCGTTCGCTGCGACAACCGCGTCATAGGAAAATCCCGAAGAAATCAGCTTTGTAACCCGTTCGTAGGCCTTTTCCTCCAGAAAATCGCAGGCATACACTACCGGCGGATCAGCGTCGGGCAGCAGCGCAGACAGCGTCGAGATACACTCGGCTTCCCGGGCAAGCCCTTCCTGATGTCCGGGCGAACCGGCAAGGAACAGGAATTTTCGCCGGCCATGCGTATTGACCAGATGCTCGGTCAGCGTCCGCACGCAGCCGGTATTCTCGGCACAGACACCCGGAATTCCGGGGAAATCGATACCGATCGAAACAAGCGGGATGCCGGAAAAGCGGGAGAGGTAGTCTGCCACAGCACGCCGTGAAAGAGATGTTCCCATCGAGTTTGTCATAACGATCAAGCCGGAAAGGCTGTTCCGCAAGGCAAGATCGAACGCAAAACCGCCGGAACCGGCAGTGACATAAAACACCAGGGTCGCTCCGAGGCTGGCAGCTTCTTCTACCGCTCCGGTCCACACCGCATTCTGGTACGCGTCATCGAACTGCGCGGCAAGAAAGCCGATCAACAGCGGCGGCATCATGCAGCAGCCCTCACCGTCCCGAAACGGGCAGCACAAGGGGGCACCGTGCGGACAACATGACTTCGGGGTTTACACTGGCCGAACGGCCCGCGGAGTAACCGTCCGGGCCGACGTTGAGCGCCCGCTCGTGGTTGGTACGGCTGTCGATCGATACGAGAGGTTTTTCAGTCTGTAGGAATTGCGCACCAAAAAAATTGCTGAACAGGCCGTTGATCAGCGCACCGTCCAGAATCCTGTTTCTGTCCAGAATCCGTTTTCCGTGCTGCGTGCGCAGTGTATCCCCGTTTTTGACCTCTTGCGAAGCGTACGGGGCTCCATGTACCGGCGTGTGCATTTTTCTCCGCCTTCACAGGGTATAGGTTCAACTTACAAACTATATCCGCGGACCCCCTTTTTTGCAATCAATCTTTTTTTTCTCGTACAAAAGTCCGGTCAGGGTCTATACTATGGACATGCAGGTGCGCACCACGGGTGCAACGGCGTATTCACGGTGACATTCAAGGAGGGCGAGGGCAATGAGTCCGGTGAGGATGGCTACAATAGAGCAACAGATGAGAATCACGCTTGCACTCGTCGACGCGTTCAACTCCGGGGACACAGCTATCGCGTATCCGATTCTCGATCCGGAATGCGCACTCGAGGACGAGCGCGCAGTATGTCGGCCCCAGGCTGACGGCGGCGACACGCCTCCCGGAACAATTCGCGGCAGAGATGCCGTTCTATCTCATTTTGCCGGAGTCCGCAAAAAAAATCCCGAAGCGAAAATTATCAGCGAAGACATTCTCAAGTCGGGACACGACTGTATTCTCCTTTTCAGGCTGGAAGGAACCGCTCCCTCCCGAAAAATCGCCGTTGTGCGCATCCGCAACTCGCTTGCGTACGCAATTCAGATTTATACGAAGGAAGGTTCGGCATGGAACGCATACTGACGGCAGCAGCCGATGCGAACGCGGAAGCAGAACGCTCTTGCGTACGGTGCGCCTGGGTGAATCCGGCAAACCGGCTGTATGTTGACTATCATGACCGGCAATGGGGTGTTCCGGTGCACGACGACCGGCTGCTTTTTGAAATGCTCATTCTGGAAGGCGCGCAGGCCGGCCTTAGTTGGGAAACTATTCTCAAAAAAAGGGAAGCGTACCGGCGCGCGTTCGATTTTTTCGATCCCGCAATTGTTGCACGGTATAATGACGATACAAAGGCCGAACTCCTTGGCAATGCCGGTATTGTGCGGAACCGGCGGAAAATTGAATCGGCTGTTCAGAACGCTCGCGTGTTTCTTTCAATCCAGGAAGAAGCCGGATCGTTCGACCGGTACCTCTGGGATTGGGTTGGCGGGAAACCAGTCGTCCTTGCCGCCGGGACGCTTGCGGAAATACCGGTTACCGACGCCGTCTCGGACGCGCTTTCGGCCGACCTGAAACGACGGGGCATGTGTTTTGTAGGGTCAACGATCATGTATGCCTTTATGCAGGCAGTCGGTATGATAAACGGCCACACAACAGATTGTTTCCGTTTTAATGATCTGCGCTGACATTTTACCGATCGTTCGATATACTTGAGTACGATATGCTGAAAGAATGGAAGCGCATTCGGCAGGAAAAACACTCGTTCAGGCGTCTTTTCACTGATGACAATTTCGACTTGTATGTGTGGTACACATCCCCGCACAACCTGACGATTACCGGATTTCAGCTGGTGTACAATTCAGACGGCTGTCAGAAAGCGTTAACCTGGCAGCAGGAGTCCGGATTTTCGCATCTGAAGATAGACGAGGGTGACAAGGGTCTTAACCGGTCGCCCATCCTTGTTTTGGACGGACTGTTCGATTACGGTTCCGTTGTAGACGCATTGCGATGCAGCATGAAAGACCTGGATCCGGACATTTCGGATCTGGTGATCGAAAAAATTAATGAATATACCAAAACCCATCCGGTACTATAGCCGGTGTTACAGAGGGAGGAACGGACATGGACACAAACGAACACAGGATCAACGGCGTATCGGTACTGGAAATTCTCGACGACAACGAGGTGCTCTCCGATATTCAGGACCTTCTTGATATTGTTTCGGATTTTTCCGTTAAACGCCTGATCTTCAGGAAGGAACAGATTAATCCGGACTTCTTCGATCTTTCGACCGGGTTGGCCGGCAACATTCTTCAGAAAGCGAGCACGTATCGCATTCACATCGGCATCGTCGGCGATTTTTCCACTGTAGAAAACAAAAGTCTCCGTGATTTTATCTACGAAAGCAACCAAACCAAGCAGATTGTTTTTAAACCGACCGTACACGACGTGCTGAAAGTATTCTGCAGGTAACGGAGAGAAGGCGATGACGCTAGAACGAAAAACAGACAGAGCCTTCAGGAAGCTTGAAGGAATTGTTAACGGCATTCTTGTAGACAGTATTATAGAAGACAGCGAAATCAGGCAGCTTGAAATGTGGTGCTCCGATTACCGCGATCTGTGCGAAGCCCATCCGTTTAACCAGATTGTTCCGTACATCAACCGGATACTGGCAGAAGGCAGAATTTCGTCCGAAGAAATGGAAACACTGCAATGGTTCATCGGGCAGCTCTACCAGGACTCGGTCCGGGAGGATGCTGGATTGGCAGCCGGAAACACAGATTCGGTTGCGGGCAGGGCAGCTGCAGAAGCTGCCAGAGAAGCGGCTGTCGACCGCTTGACCGGACTGCTGTGCGGCATCATGGCAGACGGTTCGATAAACGCTGCTGAACTGGCTACCCTCCGGGAATGTATGCAAAAGAACGGAGCAAGCGAAAACTGCTCCCGGTTTGGAGAACTGTTCCGGACAGTCGAAACCATTCCGGAAAACAGGGAGCCAACCCCGGACGAACAAGTACAGCTGAAAAAAATAATCACCACGCTGGTCGGCCCCTGTTGATGTACCCGCCCGCAGGCACGGGTATTGGTGCCCGGCCGGATAGTGTTGGCTGGCCGGGCGCGGGTGTCCGCATTACCGCCAGACGAACCACAAAAACAGGGCAGAAGCCGTAGTCGTTACAAGAGTAAAGAGAAGACCAATCTTCAACCAATTCGCAAAATTCATGTGAACCCCTTCTTTTTTCAGCAATCCGACGGCGACCACATTCGCAGAAGCACCGAATGGCGTCAGGTTTCCGCCAAGACACGAACCGATTAAAAGGGCAAACATATAGAGCTCCGGTTTCAAACCGAGACCGGACGACAGACTCGCAGCAACAGGCAGCATCACGATAATGTAAGGAACATTGTCTACAAATCCGGAAATAACCACCGATACTGCAAGAATTACTACAAAGCCGAGCAGTATATTTGATCCGATAATTCGGGAAAGAAACTGCGAGAATTCCTCAAGCAGTCCGGTTTCTGCTATAGCTCCGACAACGACAAAGATACCGATTAGGAACACAATTGTTTCCCAGTCAAGTCCTTTGATCATTGCGATGGTTTTTTCTCGGGACTCCCGCATAATAAAACGGAACCATGCAATACCTGCAATTCCGAGCGCCATAACGATGACCCCTGACATGAGAGAAATCCCTGTATGGAAAAACGAAGCCGCCGCAAGACCGAGAATCATCAGGACCAGCAGAACAGTCGGGACAACCGAAACGACAGGTTCTTTTGCAATTTGGACTTTACCTGTGCCCCGTTTGGCAAAATACAGATAAAAGAAAATTGCACCGGCGAGCATGCCTGTCTGAACCGCAAAAAAGATTGAAGGCTTGCCCTGATATACAAAAAAATCATTGAATCCGTAGCCTGCGAAGCTGGCAAGAATCATCGAGGGCGGATCGCCGACCAAGGTTGCCGTACCCTGCAGATTCGCCATTACAGCCAAACCAACCAGAAAGTAAGTCGGATCAAGCTTCAGTTTTTTCGACAGCGCGAGGGCAATCGGAGCCATAACAAGCACGGTAGCCACATTTTCCACGAATGCGGAAATAATGCCCGTCATCATCAAAATCGCGACAATCGCAATCCCGGTATTCGGAGCCCGCTCAACAATACTGTCTGCAATGCGCGAAGGAACTCTGGAATAAATAAACAGTTCGGCAATCACCAGACTCCCGACATAGATCATCAAAACATTCCAGTTAATCAGCACGCCGACTGCGTGAGCCGGCGTAACTGCGCCAAAAGCAACAACAATCACCGCAGCGACTATCGTTGCCCATGCCTTTCTTTGCGGAAACACCACTACGACACCGTACATCAGGACGGCAACCGAGAGCACAATCCATTTCATTTCCATAAAAACTCCTGCAGGGCAAAAAAAAACCTTTCGCGGCAGAATCGCTTATATGCGCCTCTGTCGCGAAAGGTCTTGTTTCTTCAAAGCTGCTGAACACTCGAGCAGTCTCGAAGCCGGGGAACCAGGCAGGGTTTGATCCCATGCCGGCTGTTGATTCCTCAAGAATAACTACTCCCCTTTCGGTATGTACATAATATCAAAATCCATACCGTCCATCAAGTAGATTATCGTACACAGGGACTGACATTGATATATCTCCGGAACTGACTTTTTTCCAACTTCAACAGCCAGAGCATTGTTCCCATCAAGCGATAGGTATATAGTTGAGCTTCTTACAAGAGTCGGTTACTTTTGTAAAAAGAGCCTCAAAATATTTAAGGAGACTAAAAGTGATTCACACATCAAAAACTATGCGTTTCGGCCGCAAACCGGTACGGACAGCGGGACTCATTCTATTGCTTGCAGCAGTTGCGCTTTTGACGCTGTCATGCGCAAGCCAAAACAGCAACCCGAAAGCCGGAACCGTAACAGATCGGACCCCGGTACTCGCCCGGAACCCGGATATAGCTGGCGGCGTCCTTGAAAACGGCATGTCATATTTTATTCTGCGAAACAGTGAACCAAAGAACCGGATTTTCCTGCGCTTGGCAGTCAAAGCAGGATCAACGCTTGAAGACGATGACCAAAAAGGCGTTGCCCATTTCGTCGAGCACATGGCGTTCAACGGAACCGAGCACTTCGCAAAAAACGAACTCGTTGACTACTTCGAATCCATTGGAATGGCCTTCGGACCAGAAGTAAACGCATATACCAGCTTTGATGAAACAGTGTATATGCTGGAAATCCCTGCCGACGATCAGGAAATCCTGGAAAAATCCCTGCTGGTCCTGAAAGACTGGGCATCAGCACTCAGCTTCGAGCAGGAAGAACTCGACAAGGAGCGCGGCGTAATTATTGAAGAGTGGAGGCTCGGGCGAGGAGCTAACGGACGAGTTATGGACAAACAGATCCCCTTCATTTTTGGGGGATCAAGATATGCCGAACGGCTCCCGATAGGCGATCCGGAAATTATCAAGACTGTCAGCAGAGACCGGGTTATCGATTTTTATAAAAAATGGTACCGGCCCGAATTGATGTCCGTAACCCTTGTGGGCGACACGGACACCGATATGCTAAAAACCGCTATTACCGCTTCGCTCGGAACAATTCCCGCACAAAAAGACCGGACAAATCGGGACTACTTCCCCGCTTCAACCAGAAAAGACCCTGCGGTACTGGTCTACAGGGACCCGGAGCTACCCTATACAACTGTACAAATTTTGGAACAGCATCACGCAGTTCCTACAACAACAGAGGGGCTTCTTAAAGATGCACTCGTCAACTCGATCGCTTCCGCGGTGTATAACAACCGCATCAACGAAATAACACTGGGGGGAAACACGGATCTTCTTGCTGCAGGTCTGGGCGTACAACGGATGATCAACCCCCAGCAAGTCAGTTTTCTCGCCTTGGTTCCGGCTCCCGGAAAATACGAAACAGGACTGTCGATTGCACTGACCGAACTGGAGCGTCTCGAGAAATTCGGTATCACATCGGCCGAACTGGAACGGGAAAAAACCAACCTCCTGCAGTCTGTAAAGCAAGCCTGGCTCGACCGGGAGAAACAGCACTCGGCAAATCTTGCAGGAGCCATCGTCCAGGAATATCTGTACCGCGATACGGCAATCTCTTTGCAGGATCGCTACGATTTGTTCAACCGGCTTGTGCCCACAATCACGCTTGAAGAAATTACCAAAAAAATCGACGAATGGTTCACCGGTCGAGGCACACTGTTAATGGTGACCGCCCCGGAAAACGCCTCGGATATCCCGTCAGATGCAGACCTGCTTGCGCTCTGGCAAAACTGGACACCAACCGGGCCCGTTGAATCGTATGCGGAAGAAAATCTGGACCGACCATTGTTTCCTGAACAGGCAAAAGCAGTTCCCGGAACCATAGAGTACGAAGAATCACTTCCGTTCCCGGGTGCATTCAAATGGAAGCTTTCCAACGGCGCAACGGTAATCGGTTACCCGACTGATTTCAAAGCGAATGAAATTATCATGTCGGCTTGGAGCAAAGGTGGCATATCGCTTGTTTCCGACGCCGAATTCCCGTCTGCTGCCATTGCAACATCATATAGCCAGATGTCAGGAATGAACGGCTTTACCGCTGCACAACTCCAGAAAATACTTGCAGGAAAAACCGTCTCGGCAGGCCCTTGGCTCGACGAAGCGTATGAAGGATTATGGGGATCGTCTTCAGTTGAAGATCTGGAAACCCTCTTTCAGATTGCTACCCTCTATTTTATCGAACCGGGCTTCACCCCGGAAGCATGGCAAAATCTCTATGCCCAGCTTGAAACAGTCGCTTCGTCCCGCACATCCGATCCCGGAGAAGTCTTCGCTGATCTCAAGATAAAATTGCTGTACGGAGGTAATCTGCGCAGAAGCAATCTCACCGAAGAACTTGTCGATGCTATGAATCCTGCAACTTCGGAAAAAACCTATCGCGAACGTTTCGCGGGCGCAGGAGACTTCACCTTTGTATTTGTCGGCTCCTTCAACAAGGATCAGCTTCGATCCTACAGCGAAACCTATCTTGCTGCTCTTCCCGCTGGAAACACAAACGAAGAAGCACGCCCCTCGAATATTGCATTCCCCAAAGGAATCACATCTGACACCCTCTTTATGGGAATCGACCCCCAGAGTCGCGTGTACGCATGCTTCGGCGGCAACACCGATATCTCGCCTGAGGACTACGAACTGTTCGATGCGCTTGTATCCCTTCTCGACATCAAACTGCGGGAAACCGTCAGGGAAGCGATGAGCGGATCTTACGGAGTACAAGTGGGCGGGAATCTTGTCGGCTATCCCGAGGAAACCTATGAACTATTTATAGAATTCGGATGTGAACCCGGACGGGAAGATGAACTTTTTTCTGCAGTTCTTTCGGTAATCGAGGAAATCAAAACCAGCGAAATCGCTTCGACCGATATTGATAAAGTACGCGAAAACTACCGCAGAAGCAGGGAAGAAGGACTTCGAAACAACAACTGGTGGCTTTCACAGATAGTTACCAAAGACATGCAGGAGCTTCCTCTGGAAACAATTAACGACGGAGAACGCATCCCGGCACTAATAACCGCGGACAAGCTCGGTACACTTGCACGCGAATATCTGAATACTGCCAACTACGTAAAAGCTATACTGAAACCGGCCAAACAGTAATCGCAAAAATCAGTGAGGCTCTTTCAAAACTTGGAAAGTTTTGAAAGAGCAACCTTAGATTTACATGGACAAAGCCCGCATCGTGTGTGCAGCACAGTGCGGGCTGTCAACAAGAGTCATGCTATAGACGCTCTCCTTCAACGGAAAGCGTAACCACCTGCCAGGGAATGAATTTACCGCTTGCCTTAAGAGCCTCGGTTGCAGCACGGGAAAGACCTCCGCAGCAGGGAACTTCCATTCTGACGACAGTCAAACTCCGAATATCATTGTTTGCAATAATAGCAGTCAACTTCTCCGTATAGTCGCCTTCATCCAGCTTTGGACATCCGATTACCACAACCCGGTTCCGAATAAACTCTTCATGAAACGCCGCATACGCATACGCTGCACAGTCGGCCGCAACCAGAAGATCGGCTCCATCAAAACAGGACGCAGTAACCGGAACAAGTTTAAGCTGGACAGGCCAGTGCCGAAGTTCTGAAGGACGGCTGCCGGATGACTCACCCGGACGATTCGTACCCCCTCCGGCAACCGGCTTGAATAGAGAAGCCGCAACCCCATTCGTTCGCCCTTCTCCAAGATTTCGCGCTCTTGATCCCGGACAGCCAGAAGGCGGACAGGCTTGAGCCTTTTTATTCCGCTCGACAGCTTCCTCATCGTATGGAGCTGCTTCCCGTTCTTCAAAAGTTATCGCTCCGGTCGGACACACAGGTAAACAGTCTCCCAATCCGTCGCAATAATCGTCCCTGATCAATTTTGCCTTTCCGTTAGCCAGAGCTATCGCGCCCTCATGACATGCGCTGACACACAGTCCGCACCCATTACACAGCTCTTCATTTATCTTGATAATTTGTCGTTTCACAGCTTCTCCTTGCTTTGTCTGAACATAATATAGTATGTTTGAAGCGGAACATATGTTGCATTTGCAACAAAAAGGAGATTTATGTTTATACCGGGAAACAGCATCCTATTTGAAGACATTTCCCCTGATCAAATTGAACGGCTTATAACATGCCTGGACGTCAGACAAAAACAGTACACAAAAGGTAGTTACTTAATCCGGGAAGGAGACCGAATCGAATCGATTGGATTTGTCCTCACTGGATCCGTCCAGGTTGCACGCAACGACTTTGATGGTAACCGCATAATTCAGGCGGTTTTCGGACCTGGCGCAGTATTTGCCGAAACCTTCGTCTGTGCAGGCATACAGAAAAGCCCGGTATCAGTTGTCGCCATTGAAGATGCAATAATTCTCTTCATCCCTTTTTCCCGACTTTTGCAAACCTGCGGCCAATCATGCACCTATCATACCAGACTAATCCATAATATGGTTTCGCTTCTTGCCCGGAAAAACCTCCTCCTCAACTCTAAAATAGAACTGGCATCCCGTCGAACTATCAGAGAAAAACTCATACTCTACCTGGCAGGGGAAAAAAAGAAAGCAAATATAGACCCCTTTACCATCCCGTTCAACCGGAATGAACTGGCAGACTATCTCTGCGTCGACCGAAGCGCCCTTTCACGAGAGCTTTCAAAAATGCGCACTGAAGGAATAATCTCGTATGACAGAAATAACTTCTCGTTATCCGGAATCCCAAAGGAAATTAATTGACAGCACCGACAACTCCCCGTAAACTAAACTTCACATGCTAGAACGAAAGTTTGCTAAACTGGGCCTAGAAGATTTTGATTACAAAAAAACGGCATGGTATCAGACAATAGTTACTGAAAACCGGTCATACAGATATAACCTCGCTTTTTTCTCGCTGGTAATGCTTGCAGGACTGTGCGCGCTTGCCACAGTCGTAGCTATACTGGAACTGCGATACCAAATAGTCCCTGTATATGCGTGCCTCGCACTACTGTTCACTGCCGTTCTTGGCACACTCATCAATCTTCGTCACCCCCGACTCGTCATAAACCTCATACTGACAATATCTTTAACAGGCCTCTGTTATTCACTTGTCTTCTCGGAAATCAGAGGTGTTGCACTTGCATTGCTGCTCGTATATCCGGTTCTCTGCATACAACTGCGGGGATGTAAAAAAGGATTATTCTGGTTTACGAGCGGTATTGCACTTTTTTCGGTGCTGCTCATTCTCCAGTTCGCCGGAATTGTTCCGCCGAACAACCACCCTCTCAGCATTCTGGATATCCTCATGTTTACCGCAGCCATGATACTGTTATTTACACTGGCCTGGCTTGGCGAGAAAAGACAGGAAACACTGATCGGACGACTCACCGACCTGCTTGTATTCGACACCGAAACCGGACTTCCCGATCGCGATGTCTTGCTCCACTCGATTAAAAGCGACCGCCAGTATATTTTCGCCATTATCAAAATTGAAAATTTTAGCGATCTTGTAGCGCTATTTGGATATGAACTTTCCGGAACCATATCGCAATTCGCTTCGCGCAAACTGGTCAAACATGAACACAAGTTTGGATACCGGACATTTCAGCTAAAATATAACGAATACGGAATACTCCTGGAAACCGAACATCCAATATGGATTGAAGAATCAGCCAAAAAACTCACTACGATAATCTCTGTACTGGAAACAGAATCACTCCCCTGGGAACGCGACCAGATCAGACTGGTCTATCGGGTCGGAGGAACAATCATAACCCCCGGTGATGAAAACATACCCTTGTCCAGAGCTGACTATGCACTCAAAAAAGCAGAACGAAGCCACACTGTACTGAGCATGTTCGACGGGGACACAACCGAAAAAGCATGCGCCTACGATAACGTCATCAAATTTACCGAACTGATAAACAACCGTCAGGACGATACCTTCTGCGCCGTCTTCCAACCAGTATTCGACAGAAATGGCGCCAGCATTGCCTGGTATGAAGCATTGCTCCGGGTAAAAAGACAGAATGGCGAATACGTATCCGTATATCCATATCTTGATATAGCGCGATCAACCGGAGTCTATCCGAACCTGACCAATTTTATAATTGAACAGGCTGTTCTTATGATACTCCAATTTGATGTCGATATTTCCGTCAACATCTCAATTCAGGACATTCTCAGAACAGAATTCATCACGCTAATTGATTCCGTGCATGAACGAATAAAACATAAAAACGGCCGAATCATATTTGAAATTCTTGAAAGCGACGAACTGGTCGAACTCGAAAAATGTATCAGCTTTATCGAATACGTATCACTTTACGGATTTAAAATAGCAGTCGACGACTTCGGAACCGGATATTCCAACTACGGGACATTGATCAACCTTCCAATTGACATCGTCAAGATAGACGGATCGCTGATCAGACGTGTCAAGCATGACGACAATGCACGTACACTTGTAGAGGGAATTGTCCATTTTTGTGAAAAGTCAAACAAAAAAACTGTTGCAGAGTTTGTGGAAAACGAACAGGTATTCAACTGTGTACAGAATTTGAATATTGATTATCTGCAAGGTTTTTTTCTCGCTGTTCCCGACGCGATACCGAAAAGCGAAGTAACCGTCAAATCTACCCCATAGATACATGTTTGAAAAATCATATGAACATATCTCGAAGGAGAACAACATATGGTTTTGAGAAAAGACAGAAGAATCTTCGTACAACTTGGTTTCACCGAT
>Ga0116148_1001384_pt1 | contig 26708 bp, 19 predicted proteins | sample AD_UKC055_MetaG_FD_89786 | JGI IMG/M metagenome (GOLD analysis project Ga0116148, IMG submission 89786) | Active sludge microbial communities of municipal wastewater-treating anaerobic digesters from USA - AD_UKC055_MetaG | ecosystem: Engineered > Bioreactor > Anaerobic > Digestate | place: USA... | reverse complement strand
GACCTCGTACCGGGGCCCGAGGTGCGCCGCGAGCACGTTCGAAAGGCGGTCGCGCTCATCCAGCCCCTGCCCGAACGTGAAGGAGTCGCCGACGACGACGATCCGGTACTGATCAGGTGTCTTGGGCGGGATCTCCCGCTCCCGGAACCCGAGGCTGTTGCGCCGGACCTCGGGCCGCTTCGAGAAGTAGTCCCCATCGTGGCCGCTCGAGCCCACCCCGCGGTAGTGATACCGCAGGCCCCACTCGCTGGCCACGAGCGCGAGGGCGGTCATGAGAACGGCGGTGCCGACGCGGATCAGGACACCACCAACGCGCCCGCGCCTCGCCGCCTCGCCCACGTTCCCTTCGACCTGCCGCTGAGCCAGTGAACCCTCGCTGAACATGCCCGCTCAAGAGTTTCAGAGCATAGCAGAGGCGGGCCGGGTTTGGCGATGAGCGGGTCTACCAGGTCTTCTCGATGAAGGCCTTCGCGCCGCGAAGCTCGTCCATCGGGTCGGTCTTCAGACCACGGGCGACGTAGTTCTCGATTACCAGTGCACCGCGGAAGCCCGATGCCTTCAGCATCAGGAAGCACTCGGCCAGCTCGGCGCGCCCCTCGCCGGGCCTGACCTCACGGCCCATCGCACCCGGCTTCTCCGGCAGCAGCGCGTCCTTTACGTGCACCGAGGTGACCCGGGTGACGAAGTGCTGCAGCGCGCGCGACGGCGAGTCCACACCGTAGATCACGAGGTTGGCGGGGTCGAAGTTGACCCCCACGCGCGCGACGGTGATTTCGTTCAGGAACGCGGCCAGCTGCTCGCCGGTCTCCTGGCCAGTCTCGAGCGAGATGGTCACGTCCTGGCTCGCGGCGTACGACGCGATGTCGGTGACCGCCTTCAGCATGGCGCGGTAGGCCTCGTCTTCGGGATCGGCCGGCAGGAAGCCCATGTGGAACGTCACGATCCGCGCGCCGATCGCCCGCGCGAAGTCGACGCACCGGCGTGCGTACGCCAGGCGCTCGGGAATCAGGTGCAGCGGGCGAAACCCGACCGTCCGGACCACAGCGTCCCGGTCGCGGTAGCTCTCGCCGTCGAACACGACCACCACCGAGTCGGCGCGGATGCCGGTGTCGCGCAGCATGCCCGCGAACTCGCGAGCCCCCTCGGGGCCGTAGAAGCGGTCGGGAAGACGGCTGACCTGGATCGTGCTCACGCCCATCGACTTGACCGCCTGCAGCGCGCGCAGGGGATCGTCCTGCCCGGTGCACCTCAGGAAGATGCCAATCGGGCTATCCCCCTGCACCGGCGCACTGGCTGCGAGGGCTACGGGCGCCACCAGTGCCAAGGCAACCCCGATCATCGCTGTCGCTCGACGAAACATTGCCATGCTCTCCTCTATGTGACCGGCCGCCACGGGCCCTCACGGACGAATTGAACCACAAAGATCACAAAGAACACGAAGAGTGACGCTTGCGCATGTCTTCGGCGGCCGTGGTGTACCTCGCGATCCTACTCGTGAATCTCGACGATGTCGCCGTCCGCCAGCACGTGATCGCGGTGGACGGTCTGGCCGTCGAAGGCGCCCGAGCCCCACACGCTCGGGGTGAGGTTCGCTGGCATGACGTCGCTCGCCGGCGACGGTATTCCACCACGGACGGCCCGGCGGGCGCCAGCATCGGGCACCCGGCCGGACCGTGGCCTATAATCGAGGGGCACGCCCCCCAATGGGTCCCTCGTCCTTATGCCGACACAATCCCTCACCGCACGCGAACGGGCCGAGCAGTTCCTCGAGATCGCATCCGACTTCCACCTCGGCTCGCTTCTCACCGAGTCGGCCCACCCGCGAACGGCCGATCTCAGCGCGGTCGCCCGCCGTAGCACCGAGGAGGGCCTGGCCGCGCTCTTCGACGTGGACGGCGACGTGGTCCACAAGTACCGCGAATGGTCGGCCAGCGGCCAGGCGGCGCGCATGGCCTCGGCCGCCCTCGAGACGCTGCGAAGGGGCGGCAGGCTGTTCTTCACGGGCTGCGGCGCCACCGGCCGCCTCAGCATCCAGCTCGACGCCGCCTGGCGTGCCTTCTGGCAGAACTGGGCGGCGCGCGGCCTCGAACAGCCCGCCCCGGGCGGGTGGGAGCACCGCACCCGCAGCGCCATGGCCGGCGGCGACTACGCGCTGATCAAGTCGGTGGAGGGGTTCGAAGACTTTGCTCCGTTCGGGCGGCGGCAGGTCCAGGACCTCGGCCTGGAGAAGGGCGACACGCTCTTCGCGATCACCGAGGGGGGCGAGACCTCGTTCGTCATCGGCACGGCCTGGCAAGCCCTGGAGACCGGGGCGCGGGTCTTCTTCGTCTACAACAACCCCGACGAGGACCTTCGCCCCGTCCGCCGCAGCCGCGAGGTGCTCGACGAGGCGCGCATCGAAAAGGTCAACCTCGCCTCTGGCCCGATGGCCATCACGGGCTCGACCCGCATGCAGGCCACCAGCATGGAACTGCTGGCCATGCTGACCGTCCTCGAGATGGTCGTGCGCGAGCTGGTCGGCGAGCGCGGGAGGCACGAGGCCGGGGTCGGGCGGCCCGAGGAGGTTCCGGCCGAGATCAGGTCCGGGCTCGAGGCGCTGCACGGAACGCTTTGCGGTGACGCGATCCTGGGACCGCTGGCCGGTCTCGTCGAGACGGAGGAGCGCATCTACCGCCGCGGCGGCCGGACTTCGTACTTTGCGCACACCCTGGCGGTGGACGTCCTCACCGACACCACCGAGCGGAGCCCCACCTTCTGCACGCCGCCGTTCCGCAAGTGGGACGACACCGAGGCGGCCGAGTCGTGGGCCTTCCTGTTCACCGGTGAGCAGAGGACCGAGGGGGCGTGGCGGACGCTGCTGCGGCGCGAACCCCAGACCATCGAATGGACCGAGCGCGACCTGCGCAAGCTGCTGGACGCCGAGGCGGCCTCCCGGCAGGCGGCGGTCGTGCGCGAGATCGGCCACCACGACCTGATGCGCTTCCGCATCGGCCTCGACGGCCTGCAGCATCGGCTCACGCGCGCCGGCGACGCGGTAGCGGTGGTCGTGACGACCTCCGACCTCCCCCTGGTGAAGGAGGCCGGCTCGACCTTCTCACGCCAGATCGAGGCGGCCACCGCCGTCGAGGCCGACGCCGCCCTCATCGCCGTTGGCCGGCACGCCGACCTCCACGGGCTGCGGACGTCGGCGGCGGCGCAGGCGGCGGGGCAGACGGTGGTCCTCCCGGTTGCCGACACGCCGTTCCTGCTCGACCCGCTGGTCCGGATCGGCGTGAAGATGCTGCTGAACGCGCTGTCCACCTGCACGATGGTACGGCTGGGCCGGGTGCTCGGGAACCGGATGATCTGGGTGGTGCCGAGCAACCTGAAGCTGATCGATCGCTCCACGCGCTACATCAGCGACCTGGCGGGCGTCAGCTACGAGGCGGCCTGCCACGCGCTGTTCGAGGTGGTCGAGTACGTCGAGCCGCGGCGCGCCGCGGGCAAGGTCTACCCGCCCCCGGTTGGCGTCGCCACGATGCGCCTTCGCCACGGCATCGGTCTCGAGGAGGCCGAGTCGCGGCTCGAAGAGCTTGACGCGCGGTGACTAGCGCCAAGCCTCCCTCAGGAATCTGAGGTAGTTGGCGCTCAGAACGTTCTCCACGTCCTCGGCCGAGTAGCCGCGCGCGGCGAGGAGCGACGGGATCTTCTGCAGGTCGGCGATGGTGTCCACGTCGGCCGGGCACTGCTCGGTCCCGAACGCGCCGTCGAGGTCGGACCCGATGCCGGCGTGCCGCGAGTTGCCCGCGAGCTGGCAGACGTGGTCGATGTGGTCCACGACCCGCGCGAGGGTGACATCCATCCCCCGCGGCGTCGAGCGCCCACGCTCCCACCCCGGAGCCAGCATCCACGCGTCGAGGGCGGCGCCGACGACGGCGCCACGCTCGATGAGCGCCTTCAACTGGTCGTCCGAGAACTGCCGGACGTGCGGGACGAGCGAGCGGCAGTTGCTGTGGCTCGCCCACACCGGCCCGCCGAACACCTCGAGGCTTTCCCAGAAGCTCTCGTCGCACAGGTGACTGACGTCGAGGATGACGTTCAGCCGCTCCATCTCCTTCAGCAGCTCGCGCCCCTTCACGCCGAGCCCGCCGCAGGCGTTGGTTCCCTGCGCGTAGATGCCGGGCCCGTAATGGGCTGGGCCGACGGCCCGCAGGCCCCGCGCGTGCGCGCGGGCGAGGTGCTCGAGCGAGACCAGTGAATCGGCCCCTTCAAGACTGAGGACGTAGCCGATGGGGCCGGAGCGCCCGCCCTCTTCCCAGAGCTTCAGGTGCCGCTCGAGCTCGGCGAGCGTCGTGATCTGCGCCATCTCGCCGGCCTCTTCCATCGCGCGGTACCAGGCCAGCTGCCCCTGCGTCTGCGCCCAGGCCTGCTGCTGCGAGTGCCACCCGGGGATCTGGTTCCCCGGGCGCACGAATCGGGCGATCAACGTCGCCACGCAGATGCCGACGTTGCCTCGGCGCATCGCCTCGAACGACACGGTCCCGCGCCCCCGATCGGGCTTGTCGGCCATCCCCCGCTCGGACGCGCGGATCTCGTCGACCGTCCAGCGCAGGTCGCGGTTCCACTCGAGCGCGTTCATCGAGAGATCGAGGTGTGCGTCGAAGATCAGCGGAAGAGGTGCCATGCCCTTATGCTATCTCGCCCTGGTCAGATGAACGCGTTCAGCACCAGGACGCCCAGCAGGCCGGTGACGCCGACCGCCGTCTCCATCACCGTCCAGGTCTTGATCGTGTCCACGATGCTCAGGTTGAAGTACTCCTTCACCAGCCAGAAGCCGCCGTCGTTCACGTGCGCCAGCATCAGGCTGCCCGAGCCGATCGCCAGCACCATCAGCTCGGGGTTGACGCCGGACGTGCTGACCAGCGGCAGGATGATGCCCGCGGTGGTGATGCCGGCCACGGTCGCCGAGCCGACGCACACCCGCAGGACCGTCGCAATCAGCCACCCCAGCACCAGCGGCGACACCGCCGACCCCTTCAGCAGGCCGCCGATGTAGGCGCTGACGCCGCTGTCCACCAGCACCTGCTTCAGCGCGCCCGCCCCCCCGATGATCAGCATCACCATGGTCAGGCTCGAGATCGAGTGGGCGAGCGACGCCATGATGTCGCCCATCTCGCGGCCCCTGGCCAGCCCGAGCGTGTAGATCGCCAGCAGCAGCGACACGAGCATGGCGATCACCGGGTTGCCTGCCCATCCGAGCACCCGGCGCACCGCGTTGCCCTCGGGCAGGAGGTAGGCGGCGATGGTGGCCGAGCCGATCAGGATCACCGGCAGCAGCGCCGAGACGACGCTGGTGGCGAAACCCGGGAGGCTCCGCTCGACGGCCGACGGCGCCGCGGTGAACTCGTCCATCGGCCGCGCGTTCACCTTCCGCAGGCCGCGCGACAGGATCGGGCCTGCCACGATGATTGCCGGGATCGCGATCAGGACGCCGTACACCAGCGTCTTCCCGATGTCGGCGCCGAACATCGTCGCGATGGCGGTCGGGGCCGGGTGCGGCGGGAGGTACCCGTGGGTGACCGACAGCGAAGCGAGCGTCGGGAGCCCGACGTACAGCAGCGGCACGCCGGTGGAGGCGACGACGGCGAAGACGATCGGCATCATGATCACGAAGCCGACGTCGTAGAACAGCGGGACCCCGACGATGAACGCGGTGAGCATCAGGGCCCACTGCACGCGGCCGAGGCCGAAGAGGCCGATCAGGCTCGAGGTGATGCGCTCGGCGGCCCCGCTGTCGGCGACCAGCTTGCCCAGCATCGCCCCGAGGCCGAGGATCATGACGAGGATGCCGAGGGTGTCGCCGATCCCCTTCTCGATCGACGCCACCGCCTCGTGGAGGCCCATCCCCTCGGCCAGGGCCACCCCGAGCGACACGATGACGAACGCCAGGAACGAGTTGAGCTTGAGGAAGAGGATCAGCGCGAGCAGCGCCGCGATCCCCAGGGCCACGATGACGAGCGGCATGCGTTGAACTCCAGGCCCCGGGTGCGGTTGAGACGCGCGAGGCGCGCCCGCGCCTCTCAACCGCTGGTACGGGTGGGATGGGTCTTCAGATTGCGTTCGCCGTTACTTCCCCACCAGCTTCTCCACGTACTCGCGCGCGGCGCGGATGTCGGCCACCCGCTCCTTGCCGGCCTCGCGCTCGATGCACAGGTTGCCCTTGAAGCCGACCGAGTCCAGCGTGCTGAAGAACGCCTTCCAGTTCACCTGGCCGGTGCCGAGCCGCACTTCCTCGCCCCACTCCCCCGGCGTCTTCGTTCGCACCGCGTCCTTCAGGTGGACCTGGCGCAGCCAGGGCGACAGCACCTTCAGCGCGGCCACTGGGTCGCCCTTGTCGTACAGGATCATGTTCGCCGGGTCGAAGTTGACCCCGACGTTCTGCCGCTCGAGCTTCTTCAGGAAGGTGGCGAGCGTCGCCGCCTCCTCCTGGCCGGTCTCGAGCGCGACCTGCACCTTCTTGGAGGCCGCCAGGTCGGCAATCTGGCGAAGCCGGCCCTGGAGCGTCGCGAAGGTGGGGTCGCTCTCCTCGTGGGGCAGGAAGCCGGCGTGGAAGCTCACCAGGCCGAGGCCGAGCTTGGCGGCCAGCTCGAGGTCGCCCTGGATGTTCTTCCACGTCTCGGGCCAGGTGGCGTCGGGCACCACGCCGCCGGTGCGGCGGATGCTCTCGAGCGTGGAGTAGTCCTCGCCAACCGTGGCGATCATCCCGGAGACGAGCATCACGCCGCGCTTCGAGGCCCTGGCGCCGAAGTCGGCCCATCCCCCGCCCTCGTTCGTCCGGATCGGGTCGAGGGCGATCTGCACCCGGGTCAGGCCGGTGGCGGCCAGCTTCGAGAACAGGTCGTCTGCTGAGGCCGGCTGCAGCGACCAGCTGCAGACGGCCAGGCGGCCCGTGACGCTTCCCTGCGCGCCCAGGCCGATCGCCCGCAGGCCGGCCGCGGCGCCGAGCGTCCCGGCCACCGAGGCCTTGAGGAAGTCGCGACGGGTTGTGTGGTGTGGCATCGATATCTCCTCGCGAACAGCCCGAACGGCTGCCGCGTGCTACAGGCTCGCCAGAACCTTCTCGAGGAACTCGCGGTTGGCGCGGGCGTTGGCGGCCACCGCCTCGGGCGTCTCGCCCGGGGCCACGCCTTCGACCATGATCGGGCCGTTGAACCCCGCGTCCTTCATCACCTTGAAGACGCCCCTGAAGTCCACCTTGCCGGTGCCGAACTGGATCATCACGTCGCCTTTCGGCTGGCCGCAGTCCTTCGCGCAGAACCCGGTGACGTACTGGACGATCGGCTTCAGCTCCTCGATCGGGTCCTTGCCGGTGTAGTAGATGATGTTCCCGGCGTCGTACCAGATGGAGAAGTTGCGGTGGTTGACCTTCTTCATCGCGGCGATGATCTCGTCGGAGGCGCCGCTGCTGCCCCCGTGCGGCTTCATCACGACCTGGACGCCCTTCTCCTGGCCGTACGCGGCCGCATCGGCCATCGCCTTGAAGTAGTGGTCGAGCTGCGCCGGGTTGTCGATGCCGAAGGTCATGACCGACTGCAGGCCGAGGAAGGCCGCGTTGTCGATCTGCTTGTGAAGGCTGGCGGTGGTCTGTTCCAGCGGGACGTCGTGGCGGCTCCTGAGCGCCCCCATGACCGCCTTCACCCCGCTGGCGGCAATCGCGGCCTTCAGCCCCTCGAGGTACTCGGGCGTCGCATCGTCGGCGATGAACCGGTCCATCTTCGTGCGGGTGAGCAGGCCGGTCAGGCCGTACCCGGCGGCCTTGACACCCTTCAGCGTCTCGGCGAACGGCCACTGGGCCCACGGGCGGTTGAAGCACCCGATGGGCCACTTCGCGGGCGGGGGGGCGGCCAACAAGGTGGCGGTGTCGCCGAGCACGGCGGCCCCTGCCAGGACGACGGCACTGTCGGACAAGAATTCCCGGCGGCTGCGAATCATCGGACCTGCCCTCCTCTTAGCCCTTCATCCGCTCGTTGGCGGCATCCCACTCGACGAACGTCTTCTCGCGGATCGACCGGTTCACCATGTGCGCGCAGGCCGCCGCGCGGTGGCCGAACAAGGCATCCTCGACCGGCTGCTTGCGCGACTTGACCGACGCGAAGAAGTTCGCGATGTGGGTGTAGGTGTCGTCGCGCCCCTCGGCGACCCAGGTCTCGACGCCGCCCGCCATCTTTGGATCCCACAGGAACGGCGACTCGATCGCCTGCACCTTGGGGTCGTCGTAGTAGGCCTTCTCCATCGCCTCGGGCCACGAGGCCACGACCCACCGGTTGTCCTCGCGCCGCGGCTCGGGCTTGAAGGTCACCGTGCCGCCGCGGACGACCAGGCTGCCGTTGGTCCCGAGAATCTCCATGCCCGACTCGGCGCCCTGCTCGTTGTTGAAGGTGCAGGTCAGGTTGGCGGTGAACCCCTCCGGGTAGGTCAGCAGCGCGTTGACCGTGTCGGGCACCTCGTGGGTCTTGCCGTACTTGTAGGTCTCGCCGGTCGCCACCACCATCTTCGGCGCCTTGGCGCCGGTGGCGAAGTGCATCCACGACACCAGGTGCACGAACAGGTCGGTCGCGACGCCGCCCGAGTAGTCCCAGTAGCAGCGCCACCGGAAGAAGCGCGCCAGGTCGAAGGGCCGCTTCGGCGCGGGCCCGAGGAACTGCTCCCAGTTGACGGTCTTCGGGCTGGCGTCGGGCGGGATCGGGTAGAGCCAGGCCCCGCTGTCGCTGTTGCGGTTGTAGGCCGCCCGCACCATGACGACCTTGCCGATCTTGCCGCCCTGGATCAGCTCGCGCACCGTGCCGTACTCCGCCGAGCTGACGCTCTGGCTGCCCACCTGGAGGATGCGGTCCGACTTCTTCACGGCATCGACCAGCGCGACGCCGTCGTCCACCGTGAAGGTGAACGGCTTCTCGATGTAGATGTCCTTCTTCGCGGCCAGCGCGTCGAGGGTCATCGTCTTGTGCCAGTGGTCGGGGGTCACGATGAAGACCGCGTCGATCGCGGGGTTCGCGAGCAGCTCCTTGTAGTCGCGGTAGACCTGCGCCCGCCCGCCAACCCGCGCCTGCGCCCGCTCGATCCGGCCCGCGTAGGCGTCGCACAGCCCCACGACCTCGATGCCGGGCTGGGCCACGGTCGCATCCATGAGCTGGTGTGCCCGGGCGCCGCAGCCGATGTAGCCCACCTGGATGCGATCGTTGGCCTGCACGGTCTTCGCCCCCGCAGCCCTGGTCCCGATCGCGCTCGCCGCCGTCGCCACCACCGTCGTCTTCATGAAGTCGCGTCGATTCATCGGAATGCCCCTCAATGATTGCGGGAACGGGCGGCGGAAAGAATGTCCCCCGCTTCCGTCCTCCGCTCTCGCGTTCCCGGTTACAGGTTCAACATCCGCCTGCTTCCCTGCTCGAGCGCCAGCAACCACCGCTTCGCTCCAAGCCCCCCTCCGTAGCCAACCAGCCTCCCGCCGGCGCCGACGACCCGGTGGCACGGCACCACGATCGACAACGGGTTCGCCCCATTGGCCAGCCCCACGGCCCGCGACCCGTTCGGGCACCCCACGCGCCTGGCCAGCTCGCCGTACGACACCGTCTCGCCGTAAGGAATCTGCCGCAGCGCCTCCCAGACCCGCAGCTGGAAGGGCGTCCCGGCCGGGGCCAGGGGGAGGTCGAAGCGGCGCCGCACTCCGGCGAAGTACTCCCGCAGCTGCGTGACCGCGTCGGCCACGGCCGCCGGGTCTTCCCGCCACCCGGGCTCGGGCACGACGGGCGCGCGGCCTTCCTCGAAGAGGACGAAGCGAAGCCCGCGCTCGTCGCCGCCAATCAACAACCGGCCGACCGGGCTGTCCTCCCAGGCGTAGTGCATGTCCTCCCCCGGCTGCCCTACCGGATGCTCCACTCGTGCACGCCGACCGACCAGTCCTTCTGCGCCTGGATCTCGAGGCGGAGGGCACTGGTGGTCAGCGGCGCGAACGTCACGGTGTTCCAGCGGTCCCGGGCCACGCCGGGCTGCTCTTTGAGGACGACCGGCTTCCACTCCTGCCCGTCCTTGTAGAGCAACCGCCACGACGCGGGGACGCGGACGCTGCCGCCGCCGGTATCGTCGAACCAGTACACCGACGACTCCGACACGGTCACCGGGGCGTCGAACGCGTACTCGACCCACGCCAGGTTCCCCTTCTGCGGGTACCAGTGCATGTAGCCGGTCCCATCGTCCGACGACTCGGGATCGTACTGGTCGTTGACGCGCTGCGGGTAGGCGGCCTTCGGTGAGGCGGCCACCTTCGCCTTCGCCGCCAGGCCGGGCTCGCGGGCCGGGCGGGCCCGTGACGGATCGCGCGCGAGCCAGACGGCCATCTCGGCCTTTCCGCGGTTGGCCCAGGCGTAGTACGGGATCAAGGTCACCGGCTTCGGCGCCGAGCCGACCCGCCCCCCCTTCTCCGCAACTGCCTCGCCCACGCCCTTGATCACGACGACGCCCCCCAGCAGGTCGGGCCGCTTCTCGGCGGCCAGGGCGGCCCCGTCGGGCAGGACGAGGTTCGCGGCCCGGCCGTCGTTGTCGGGCCCCTCGGCGCAGTACACCAGCGGCCCGCGCTCGATCGCGACGCGCCCCCTGTCGGCCTCGACCGCGTCGTGTGCGACCACGCGCCGGATCGGCATCGGCAGGCTCAGCTCGACCTTGTCGCCTGACTTCCACGTGCGGTCGATCACCGCGTAGCCCTTCTCGACAGGGGGTTTCACCTCCGAACCGTTCACGCGAAGCACCGGGACTCCCGCGGGCGGCTCGATGTACCGGTAGAGGTCGGAGGGCACGGGCTGGTTCCGGGCCCAGCCGGGGATGCGGACGTGCAGGCGGAACGCGACGGGGCGCTCGGGGTCAACCTCGATCAGGATGTCACCCTGCCACGGGTACTCGGTCTTCTGGCGCAGCTCCAGTTTCGTCCCGCGAGGCGACATCGCCGCCCGCCCCTCGGCGAACAGGTTCACGTAGACGCTGTCCTGGGACGCCGCGTAGAAGTAGCCCGGCACCGAGGTGAGGACGCGGGCGACGTTCGGCGGGCAGCAGGCGCACGTGAACCAGGGGGTGCGCTCGTGCTGGCCGAAGGAGGCGAGCGGGTTCGGGTAGAAGAAACGGTCGCCCGAGAGCGACAGCCCCGACAGCACGCCGTTGTAGAGGATCCGTTCCATCACGTCGGCGTACTTCGCGTCGAGGGCGAGGCGCTGCATCCGCGAGTTCCAGAGGAAGGTGGCGATGTTGGCGCAGGTCTCGGCGTAGGCGCTGGCGTTGGGCAGGCGGTACGCCGGGCCGTAGCCCTCCCACGCGCCGGCCGCGCCGATGCCGCCAGTGATGTACAGCTTCTTCCCCACCACGTCGGCCCAGATGCGCTCGAGGGCCGCCATGTAGGCCTTGTCCTGGCGAAGGGCGGCCACGTCGGCCGCTCCCGCGTAGAGGTAGCCGGCACGCACCGCATGGCCCACCGCCTCGGTCTGCTCCACAAACGGCTTGTCGTCCTGCGCGTACTCGCCGTAGAGCAGCTGCGTCTTGCCGTCCAGCTCGAAGGGGATCCGCGCGTCTGTGCGGCCGCGCACGTCGATGAAGAACTTCGCGAGGTCGAGGTATGCCGCGTTCCCCGTGACGCGGTACAGCTTCACCAGGCCGATCTCGATTTCCTGGTGACCCGGGGGATTGGTCCGCTTGCCGGGGCCGAACTCCTTGGCGACCAGGTCGGCGCTCTTGATCGCGATGTCGAGCAGGCTCCGCTTGCCGGTGGCCTGGAAATGGGCGGCGGCCGCCTCGTAAAGGTGCCCCACGTTGTACAGCTCGTGGCTCAGGTAGAGATACGACCACCGCTGGCTGCCCACCCAGGGCTGCGGCGGCGGGCCGCCGATCGTCCGGGCGGTGTAGAGGTACCCATCCGGCTCCTGCGACTTCGCGACCTTGGCGATCAGCTCGTCGATGCGCGCGTCGAGCGCCGGATCGGGCTTGATGGCGAGGGCGTACGACGCGGCTTCGATCGCCTTGTAGACGTCGGAGTCGTCGAACGGGAAGACGGAGCAGAACTGGCCCTCCCGGCCGCTCGCCATGGCCGCGGCCGCCCGGTCGAAGTTCTCGACGCGCTTGCTCTCGGTGAGCTGCGCCAGGTTATGGGGGATGGTCACCGAGCGGTTCCGCTCGAGGCGCGGCGCCCAGAATGAATCCGAGAGGTGGACGTCGGTGAAGGGAACCGGCGCCGCCGGGTAGTCGGCCCGGGGCTGGGACGACACGACCGCGGTACAACCGGCCAGGACGGCAACGAGAAGTGCTTTGTTCATGGGTCTTCTGGATCAGGTCTCATGGCTCGGACGGGCCGTACGCCCCCGTAGAATACCCCGAGCCGGGCCGCCCCGTGACGCGGGGCCGTGCCTGTTCGTTGTAATGTATGGCGCACATTCGAGGAGCGCCCGATGCCCAATCCCGTTCGCCGGTTCCTCGTCGCCGCCCTGGCCGCCCTCGCCACCGCGATGGCCGGCTCGCTCGCCGCCCAACGCCAGGCCGGGCTCACCCCCGACCAGGCCGCCCAACGCTGGCGTGCCGAGCGGGAGCTGCAGGAGGTGGCCGAGGTGGAGCGCAAGGTGATGATGCCGATGCGCGACGGCGTCCGCCTGGCCACCGACGTCTATCGCCCCAGGAACGGCGGGGCGAAGGTTCCAACGATCTTCGTCCGCACGCCCTACAACTTCAACCACTGGGACGTGCAGAACGGCGTCCCGAGGGACATGACGCAGGTGCTCGCCGCCGTGAAGCGCGGCTACGCCTACGTCATCCAGAACGAGCGCGGCCACTTCTTCTCCGAGGGGCACTACGACATCCTCGGGGCGCCGACCACCGACGGCTACGACGCCCTCGACTGGATCGCGAAGCAGCCGTGGTCGAACGGCAGGGTCGGCACGACCGGGTGCTCGTCGACGGCGGAGTACCAGATGGCGATCGCCGCGATGGGTCACCCCGCCTACGCCGCGATGAACGTCCAGGGGTTCGGCGCCGGGGTGGGCCGCGTCGCGCCGTACTTCGAGCAGGGCAACTGGTACCGCGGCGGCGCCGTCCAGATGCTCTTCATCGCGTGGCTCCACGGCGAGCAGAACCAGCTGCGGCCGATGTTCCCGCGCGACATGCCTCGCGAGGACCTGGTGGCCGCCTCGCGGTACTTCGACCTCGCGCCGCGAATCGCACAGGTGGACTGGTCGCAGGCGCTGTGGCACCTCCCGGTGCAGGACATCCTGAAGAACGTGGACGGCCAGCGGGGAATCTTCTCCGATCCGATGCCGGTGCCGACGGGGGGCCGCATGATCCAGCGGGCGCCGAACGACCCGGCCTGGTACAAGGGTGGGCTCTTCCACGACAACGACACCATCAACGTGCCGGGTCTGTGGTTCATGTCGTGGTACGACGTGTCGGTCGGCCCGAACCTGGCCCTCTACAACCACGTTCGCAAGACGGCGCGGCCCGAGATCGCGGAGCAGCAGTGGGCGATCATCGCGCCGGTGGCCCACTGCGCCTACACTCGCGCCACCGAGGACACGGTCGTCGGCGAGCGCAGCATGGGCGACGCCCGCTTCGACTACCAGGAGGTGATCTACGGCTTCTTCGACCGGTACCTCAAGGGGGAGAAGGGCGGCCGGCTCGAGAGCCTGCCGAAGGTGACGTACTTCACCATGGGGTCGAACCGGTGGCAGGAGTCGCCCACGTGGCCGCCGGAAGGCGCCGCCCCGATGACGTTCTACCTGGCAAGCGGCGGCAAGGCGAACTCGCTGCACGGCGACGGCGTGCTGGCGGCCCGCCCGCCGGAGGCCGACACGCCCGACGCCTTCACGTACGACCCGATGAACCCGGTGACCTCGTACGGCGGCAACGTGTGCTGCATGGGGACGGCGGTGGCGGCGGGGTCGTTCGACCAGCGGAAGATGGAGGCGCGCCACGACATCCTCGTGTACACCTCGGAACCCTTCGAGCAGGGGATCGAGCTGAGCGGCCCGATCGAGCCGACGCTGTACGTCTCGTCCGACGCGAAGGACACCGACTTCACGGTGAAGGTGCTCGACGTGTACCCGGACGGACGCGCCTACAACCTGGACGAGTCGATCCAACGGATGCGGTACCGGGAGGGGTACGACGCGCCGGTGTGGATGCAGCCGGGAAAGGTCTACAAGGTGGCGCTGCAGCCGCTGACGACGAGCAACTACTTCGCGCCGGGGCACCGGCTGCGGATCGAGGTGTCGAGCAGCAACTTCCCGCGCTTCGATCGCAATCTGAACACCGGCGGCAACAACTACGACGAGAGCCGCGGCGTCGTGGCGCACAACGTGGTGCACCACTCGAAGCAGTACCCGTCGCAGGTCACCGTGACGGTCGTGCGACGGAAATAGGGGCTCGGGACTGGGGGCTGGGGGGTCGGCCCCCCAGGCGTCACGGGGCCTCGAACACGAGGCTGCAGCAGGTGACGGCCCCCTCGGCCTTGGCCAGCTCGGAGACGTCGACCGGGCGCACGTCGAGCCCCCGGGCCTCGAGGCGCGCCCGGGTCCGGGGGAAGGCGCAGGGATAGACGAGCGCGTCGCCCACCCTGAGGGCGTTGGCTGCGAACGGCTCGGCGGGATCGACCTCGATGCGGTCGAAGGCGCGGGCCCAGTCGCCGACCCAGGCGGGGTTCACGAGGAGGAGGTTCGGAGCCACCTCGGTGGCCGCGCTCTTGAGGTGCAGGCAGCCGTGCACCTTGGCGGCCACCACCTGGTATCCGAACGGCCCGACGAGGCCTTCGAGCTGCTCGACCGCCAGTTCGGTGGTCCGGGTGGAGAGGCCGACGTACAGGGTGCGGCCGACGCGAAGCACGTCGCCGCCGTCGATGGTGGCGGGGGCGGCGATGCGCACCGAGGGGCGATAGGGGCGAAGTGCCGCCTCGACCGCCGGCACCTCCGGCCGCCGGGACGCGGCGCCGGGGCGGGTGAGGACGGCGATCTCGTCGAGCACGATCGCGCAGTCCTCGACGAAGACGGAGTCGGGGAGGTCGTCGCCGGCCGGCAGCCGCTCCACGCGGCAGCCGAGCGAGGCCAGGCACCGCTCGTAGGCCTCGTGCTGCGTTCGCGCGCGCGCGAGGTCGATGGGCTGGCGGGCGAGATGGGTGAGCTGGCACTGCTCGAACGACGGGCTGAGATCGCGGGTGACGGCCAGGAGCGGCATAGGGGCTAACTTATCAGCTTTCAGTCGTGAGGCATCACCATTCACGGGGCTTGCCGCCTGGGCCCCCGGCACGAAAGGACGGCTCAGATGATCAAGGAAATCACGCTGCGCGAGCTGGACACCGAGCGGTTCATCGAGGAGAAGGTGGCCGAGATCAGGGCCGCGGTCGGCGACGGCGAGGCCATCAGCGCCCTCTCGGGCGGCGTGGACTCCTCCACCGTCACCATGCTGGGGCATCGAGCGCTCGGGCCGCGGTTGAAGTCGGTGTTCATCGAGAACGGCCTGATGCGTGAGGGAGAGGCCGAGCGCGTCGCCGGGCTCTTCGGTTCGCTCGGGGTGCCGGTCGACATCGTGGACGCGCGCGACGACTTCTTCGCGGCCCTCGCCGGCCTGACCGACCCCGAGGAGAAGCGCGAGGCGATTACCCAGACCTTCTACAAGAAGGTCTTCGGCCGCATCGTCCGCGAGAGCGGCGCGCGGTCGCTGCTGCAGGGGACGATCCTGACCGACGTGGACGAGACGGTGGCGGGGATCAAGCGGCAGCACAACGTGTTCGAGCAGCTCGGCATCGACCCGCAGGAGGCCTTCGGCTACCGGATCCTCGAGCCGCTCGTCCAGCTGCGCAAGGACGGAGTCCGGGCGGTGGGCCGCGCGCTCGGCCTGCCCGCCGAGCTGTTCAACCGGATCCCGTTCCCCGGCCCGGCGCTGGCGGCGAGGGTGATCGGCGAGGTGACGCGGGAGCGGGTCGACACGGTACGAAAGGCGACGACCGTGGTGGAGCGCCTGCTCGCTGGCGTCGGCGCCTTCCAGTACTTGGCCATCCTCCACGAGGACCGGGTCACCGGCATGCGCGGCGGGAAGCGCCAGTTCGGCGGCCAGATCGAGGTGCGGTGCTGGGACAGCCTCGACGCGCGCCAGGCGACGCCGACCAACCTGCCGTACGAGCTGCTGCGGCGAATCGCGGACGAGATCCTCGAGGCGGTGCCGGGCGTGGTGAGCGTGACCTACAACATCGCCACCAAGCCGCCGTCGACGATCGAGGCGGTGTAAGGAAGGCTCAAGGCTCAAGGCTCAGGGCTTGCCGCGCCGTAGCGCCTGGCGCGACGCGGCATTACTCCGAACGGAGGGCGACCACCGGGTCGATGCGAGCCGCCCTCCAGGCGGGAATGCCGCTGGCCGCGGCGGCGACGAGCAGCAGGAAAAGCGCGATTGCCGCGAAGGTCGCCGGGTCGGTCGGCGACACGCCGAACAGCAGCGTGGCGAGCACCCGCGTCAACGCGAGGGCGCCGGCCAGGCCCAGCGCCAGGCCGGCGAGCGCCAGCACGAGGCCCTCGCCGATGACCAGGCGCACCACGCCGGCCGCGTCGGCCCCGAGCGCCATGCGCAGGCCAATCTCCCGGGTGCGCAGCGCCACGCCGTAGCTCAGCACTCCGTGGATCCCGATGGCGGCCAACGCCAGGGCCAGGAAGGCGAACAGCCCGACGACCAGCATCGTGAAGCGGCGGGTCGAGACCGAGCGCGACAGCGTCTCGGACAACGGCTCGATCCCGAAAACAGCCAGCTCAGGGTCGACCTTCCGGACCATCGCCCTGACCGACGGGGCCAGCGCCAGCGGGTCGCGTCCGGCGGTCCGCAGCAGCAGGACGCCGGCGCCGTTGAACGACGGAGCCTGGGCGAGCGGCAGGTACACGCAGGGAGGGGCCGCCTCGACCAGGCCGTGAATCCTCTCGTTGGCCACCACCCCGACGACCGTCCGCTCGGTGCCCCAGAGCCGGATGTGTGCGCCGAGCGAGGCGGTGCCCGGGAAGAACCGCTCGGCCGCCGCCTCGTTGAGGAGCAGGACGGGCGCCTCGCGGGTTTCATCCCGCTCCTCGAGGAGCCGTCCGTCTTGAAGCGCCAGACCCACCGTGCGGAAGTACCCCGGCGTCACGCGACGGACGGAGATCTCGGGCCAGTTCCGAGCCTCCGACTCGCGGCCGACCACCTGGAACGAGTTCGTGAAGCCCGGGTCGAGCGGGTGGTTGCCCGCGATGGCCGCCGACTCGACGGCGGGGAGGGCGGCGGCCTCGCGCAGCAGCGCCGCCGTGAAGGCGTGCATCTCCTTGAAGTCGGGGAACGCGGCGAATGAGACGGGGTACCGGGTGGGGGGCAGCTGGTACTCGGCTTTCAGCGTGCCGGCGGCGCGGAACCCGGGATCCACGCGCCACAGCTCCCAGAAGCTCCTGAGCAGGAGCCCGGCGGCAATCACCAGCATCACCGCCATGGCCACCTCGCCGGCAACCAGCAGCGACCGCAGGCGCCTGCGAGACCGGCCGGAGGACGCCTGTGCCGGACCCTCGCCCTTCAGGGTGGACTGCAGGTCGAGCCGGCGGGCCTGGAGCGTCGGCACCATCCCGAAGACGAGGCCGACGGCAATCGACACTGCCAGGGCGATGCCGAGCACGCGCAGGTCGAGCGTGACCATCGACAGGCGCGGGACGTCGCCCGGCGCGATCCCGACGAGCGCCTTCACGCCGCCCAGGGCCAGCAGCCCGCCGGCGGCCCCGGCAATGAGCATCAGGACCACGCCTTCGACCAGGAACTGCCGCGACAGCCGGCTGCCGCTCGCACCGAGGGCGCTCCGGATGGCGGCCTCGCGCCGCCGCGCGGCCCCGCGCGCCAGCAGGAGGTTGGCGACGTTGACCGACGCCACCAGCAGGACCAGGCCCACGGCGCCGAGCAGCACGAACAGCGGGGGCCGGACCGGGCCGAACACCACCTCCTCGAGCGGCTCGACGAAGACGCCCCGGCCGGCATTCGAGGGATACGCGCGCTCCAGGTCTGCCGCGATGGCGGTTGACTCCTGCGCAGCCGTGGACAGCGCGGCGCCGGGCGCCAGCCGGCCGAGCATGAACACGCCGTGCGTGTCGCGCGGGTACGACACGGGATCCGGCCGCAGCGGCAGCCAGACCTCGACGTGGGCCCGCGCGTCCCTGTCGGCAAACCCGCGGGCGTACGCGGCGGCGCCGAGGATCTGCAGCGTGCCGAAATCGGCGGCGTCGGGCAGAACACCCACCACCACGTGGGGCTTCTCGTCCAGCCGGAGCGTGCGGCCGACCACGTTCGGATCGCGCCCGAAGGCTCGCTGCCAGAGCGACTCGCTGATCAGCGCGACATCCGGTCCGCCGAGCTGTTCCTCGCCCGCGTCGAAGCCACGACCGGCAACGGGGGTGACGCCCACCATCGAAAAGAGGTCTCCCGTCACCCCCATGGCAGCAAGCCGCACCGGGTCGGTTCCCTCGAGCGAGAGGCTCACTTCCCGCGCCGACAGGCCGGCAATCGCGTCGAAGCTCGAACTGCGAGCCTTGAAATCGAGGTAGTCGGGCACCGATGCCGGCTCGCGTGTGGTCCCGCTGTGGCGGTCGGTCTCCCAGACCATGGCGAGCCGATCGATGTCGCGGAAAGGCGCGGGACGCAGCAGCACGCCGTCCACGACGCTGAAGATCGCGGTGTTCGCCCCGATCCCGAGGGCCATCGTCGCGACGGCGACGGCCGTGAACCCGGGCGACCGGGCGAGCATCCGCAGCGCGATGCGCGCGTCCTGGAGCAGCTGCTCGAGCCAGACGCCCGTGCGCGCGTCCCTCACCCGCTCCTTCACCTGCTCGACGCCACCGGCCTCGAGCAGCGCCGATCGCCTTGCCTCGCCGGGGCTCATCCCGTTGGCCGCGTTGCGGGCGGCAAGCTCGTCCACGAAGGATGTGAGTTCGGCGTCCAGATCGCGCTCGACGCGGTCGCGCCGAAAGAGCGTGCGGTAGAGGCTCCACAGCCGGTAACCGAGCGGCATCCCGTCCTCCTCGCGTTCGCGGACAATTCGGGCTACGATCCGAGAACCTGCGACATCGCGGCAACCGTGCGCGCCCAGTTCCGCTGCTCGGTGGCCAGCTTCCGGCGTCCCGGTGCCGTCAGCGAGTAGGTCTTGACGCGGCGGCCGTCGCCCGTGAAGGTCCATTCCCCGCGGATCCACCCGCCCTGCTCGAGCCGGTGCAGCGCCGGGAACAACGAACCCGCCGGCACCCGGAACGTGCCTCGCGTCACCTGCGCGATCCGGTCGGCGATCGCCAGACCGTGCAGCGGCTGCAGCTCGAGCGTCCGGAGGATGAGCAGCCCGAGCGTGCCGCGGAGCAGGGTCGAGGTGTCGTCGCGAGAGGGAGTCATGCCGCGGGCCTCATGTATAGAATATCGATATAGATATCCTATACCAAGTTGTCGAGAGTAGCATTCCCGGAACATGCACATCCGCCGTGCGTACCTTCACGCCGCCGGCGTCCCGATCGACCACGACCTGAAGCCGTACGCGCAAGCGCTCGCGGCCGTCGAGGCCATCGAGACGGCCAGCCTCTCCGACGCCGCGCTCGCGGAGCGGGCCACCGCGGCGAGGGAGGCCGCCGCAAGCGGCCGCCCGCTCGACGACCTGCTGCCGGAGGTTTTCGCCCTCGTGCGCGAGGCGTCGGCGCGGCTGCTGGGCCTGCGCCCCTTCGACGTCCAGGTCGAAGCGGCGGTCGCCCTCCACCGCGGCCGCCTAGCGCAGCTCGCGACGGGTGAAGGCAAGACGCTGGTGGCCGTCATGCCGGCGGTCCTCAACGCGCTCACCGGCCGCGGCGTGCACGTTTTCACCGCCAACGACTACCTCGCCGAGCGCGACGCCGGGTGGATGGGGCCGGTTTACCGGTTCTTCGGCCTGACCCCTTCCTTCGTCGGCCAGCGCCTGTCCCGGGAGGAGCGTCGCCGGGCCTATGCGGCCGACGTGACCTACGTGACCGCCAAGGAAGCGGGATTCGATTTCCTGCGCGACCACACCGCGGCCGGCCCCGCCGACCTGGTGCAGCGCCCGCCTCACTTCGCCATCGTGGACGAAGCCGACTTCATCCTGATCGACGAGGCGCGCGTGCCGCTGGTCATCGCGGGCGCCGCCCCCGACGCCGGGGTCGACCATCGGGCGGTGGCGGAGGCTGCCGAAGCGCTCGTCGCCGGCAGGGATTTCGACGCCGACGAGTACGAGCGCACGGTCGTGCTGACCGAGGCCGGCTTCGCCCACGCCTCGAGGCTGCTCGGCGCCGACCTCACGTCGCCGGACCGGCGCCTGCTGCTCAGCGCGCTGCACGTCGCACTGCACGCGCGCGTTCTCCTTCACCGTGACCGCGACTACATCGTCCGCGACGGGCGGATCGAACTGGTTGACGAGTTCACCGGCCGCGTCGCCGACAACCGGCGGTGGCCCCACGGCATCCACTCCGCCGTCGAGGCGAAGGAAGGCCTGGCCGTCAGCGCCGAGGGAAGGATCCTCGGCTCCATCCCGATCCAGCACTTCGTGCGCCGCTACCCGCGCCTCGCGGGGATGACGGCGACGGCTGAACCGGCGGCCCAGGAGTTCGACGAGTTCTACGGACTGCGCACGGTGGTCTTCCCCCCTCACAAGTCTGGCGTCCGGAGGGACGAAGACGACGAGGTGTTCACCCACCGCGAGGCGAAGAACGCGGCGATCGTGGCCGAGATCGCCGAGGTGCACGCGACCGGACGCCCGGTGCTGGTCGGCACGGCGAGCGTCGCCGAGTCGGAGGCGCTCGCGGAGGCGCTCTCGGCGGCGGGGGTGCCGTGCCAGGTGCTCAACGCGAGGCACGACGCGCGCGAGGCCGCCATCGTGGCCACGGCCGGGACGACCGGCGCGGTGACGATCTCCACGAACATGGCGGGGCGCGGCACCGACATCGTGCTGGGGGCCGGCGACCCGGCCGATCGGGCGCGCGTCGAAGCCCTCGGCGGCCTCTACGTCGTCGGCACCAACCGGCACGAGAGCCGGCGGGTCGACGACCAGCTCCGTGGACGGTCGGGGCGCCAGGGCGACCCGGGTTCGTCGCGCTTCTTCATCTCGATCGAGGATGACCTGATCAAGCGTTACGGCGTCATGTCGCTGATCCCGCCGCGCCACCGCCCCGCGCGGCAGGACGGGCCGCTGCGCGACCCGGTGGTCGTCTGCGAGATCGCGCGGGCGCAACGAATCATCGAGGGTCAGAACTTCGAGATCCGCCGGACGCTCTGGCGGTACTCCGAGATGGTGGACGACCAGCGGCGGATGGTGTACGAGCGGCGCCAGGCCTTCCTGCGCGACGAGGCCGACCCCGACGTCTGCCGGGCGCGGGCGCCGGAGCAGTACGCCGCCCTCGTCCGGGCCGCCGGCGAAGCAGCTGTGCGCCGCGCCGAGCAGCGCTTGATCGTGCGCGCGCTGGACCAGGCCTGGACCGACCACCTGGCGTTCGTCGAGGACGTGCGCGAGGGAATCCACCTGCAGCGCTACGGCGGCAAGGACCCCCTCACCGAGTTCAGCCGCCAGCTGATCGAGGCGTTCGACGCGATGATGCACCGCGTGGAGGACGAAACGATCGGGCTCTTCGCCCGGCTCCGCGCGAGCGAGGAGGGGATCGACTTCTCCGGCATCGGCCCGTCGCGGTCGTCGGCGACCTGGACGTACCTGGTCGACGACAACCCGTTCTCGCCGCTGGGCTCGTCGCTGCTCGCCAGCCGCACGCTGGCGACCGCCGCCGGGATCCTCGGGGTGATCTACTGGCCGGTCACGCTGGTGACGGCGATCACGATTTTCTGGAGGCGATGGAGCAAGAAGAGGAAGGGCGGTCGTCAAGTAGAACGCGGCGAGCAGGGCTGAAGCCCTGCTCGCCGAATCAGGCTGCCTACGCGATCGTGATGTCCTTGTCGAGGTAGACGTCCTGGATGATGTTGAGCAGCTTGACGCCCTCGGCCATCGGCCGCTGGAACGCCTTCCGCCCGGAGATGAGGCCCATGCCGCCCGCCCGCTTGTTCACGACCGCGGTGATCGCCGCTTCGGGGAAGTCGCTCTTGCCCGACGCCCCGCCCGAGTTGATGAGCCCGGCGCGGCCCATGTAGCAGTTGGCCACCTGGTAGCGCGTCAGGTCGATCGGGTGATCGGTGGTCAGCTGCGTGTAGATGCGCTCGTCGAGCTTGCCGTAGCTGGAGCTGCCGGTGTTCATCGCCTTGAAGCCGCCGTTGTTCTCGGGCAGCTTCTGCTTGATGATGTCGGCCTGCAGGGTGACGCCCAGGTGGTTGGCCTGCCCCGTCAGGTCGGCGCTGACGTGGTAGTCCTTGTCCTTCTTGAACGCCGAGTTGCGCAGGTAGCACCACAGCACGGTCGCCATCCCCATCTCGTGCGCCAGCGCGAAGGCCTGCGCCACCTCGACGATCTGGCGGCCGCTCTCCTCGGATCCAAAGTAGATCGTCGCGCCCACGGCGGCCGCGCCCATGTCGGCCGCCTGCTGCACCTCGCCGAACATGATCTGGTCGAACTTGTTCGGGTAGGTCAGCAGCTCGTTGTGGTTGATCTTCACGATGAAGGGGATCTTGTGCGCGTAGCGGCGCGACACGGCCCCGAGCACGCCGAAGGTCGAGGCCACGGCGTTGCAGCCTCCCTCGACCGCCAGCTTGACGATGTTCTCGGGGTCGAAGTACGCCGGGTTCTTGGCGAAGCTCGCTCCTCCCGAATGCTCGATGCCCTGGTCGACCGGCAGGATCGACATGTAGCCGGTGCCGGCGAGGCGGCCCGTGTTGAAGAGCCGCTGCAGGCTGCCGAGCACGCGGTTGTTGCGGTCGGAAGGCGCCCAGACCCGGTCAACGAAGTCGGGGCCGGGCAGTTGCAGCATGTCCTTCGACACCGTCTTGCACTCGTGCTCGAGCAGGTCACTTGCCTTTTCGCCGAGCAGATCCACGATTTCCTTGTTCACTCGCTCCTCCTCGCCTCAAGCCTCACACAACCGGCCGGCAACATCAAGTGGCAGCGGGCCGGCCGATTCCCACTGTACACTGCGCCGATGCACGCGATCGTCCCGGCCCCGCAGACCCTCCGCCGGCCGGTCACCATCCTGAAAGTGCTCGCCGCCATCGCCCTCTGGGGCGGTTCGTTCGTGGCGACCAAGATCGCGCTGCGCGAACTGTCGCCGCTGGCGATCATCGCGGCCCGCTTCGGCCTCGGTCTCGCCTTCCTCCTGGCGCTGCTGGCGTGGCGGCGCCAGACGCGCCTCGCCGACCGGGGCGACCTCGCCTGGCTCGCGCTGCTCGGCGTCATCGGCGTGACCGTGCACCAGCTGCTGCAGTCGGTCGGCCTGCTGACGACCACGGCGACCAACTCGGGCTGGATGATTGCCCTCATCCCGGTGTTCACCGCCGTCCTGGCCCGCCTGATGCTCGGCGAGCCGTTCGGGCGCCACAAGGTGCTGGGCCTGGCGGCGGCATCCGCCGGTGCGCTGGTCGTGGCCGCACGCGGGTTCGACCTCCGGGGACTCGTCGCGAACCCAGCCCCCGGCGACGGGCTCATGCTGCTCAGCGCCGCCAACATGGCCCTCTTCACCACCTGGTCGAAGCGCGTGATCGGCCGCTACCCGCCGGCCGTCACGATGACCCACGTGCTGGCCTTCGGGTGGCTCGCCTCGCTGCCGCTCGCCGCGGTGGACCTTGGCTGGCAGGCGTTGCCCAGCCTCACCGCGGGCGGATGGTGGAGCCTGGTGTTCCTCGGCGTGGGGTGTTCGGGGGTCGCCTACGCCTTCTGGTACGACGCGCTCGCCGAGACCGACGCCTCGGCGCTTGCCTCGTTCCAGTACATCCAGCCGATCGTAACCCTCGCCGTCGCCAACCGCGTGCTCGGCGAGCCGGTGACGCCGGCGGTCGTGGCCGGGGGGGCGGCCATCCTTGCCGGCGTCTGGCTGGTCAATCGAGCACGCCTTCCCTGACCGCCGCCACGATCCGCGCCGCAGAGATCCCGAACCGGTCGAGCAGCTCCTCGGGCTTCCCGCTGCGAGGGATCTCCCGCACGGCAAGCCGGCGCACCGTCGCCACACCGGCGGTTGCCTCGGCCACCGCGTCGCCAATCCCCCCCGCCTCGTAGTGATCCTCCACGGTGATCACCCGCCCCTTTGTCGCAGCGGCGGCCGCCCGCAGGGTCTCGCGGTCGATCGGCTGCACCGAGTAGAGGTCGATCACACGCACCGGCGTGCCCGACTCGCGCAGCTGCTCGTAGGCCTTCAACGCCTCGAACACGGTCACGCCGGCCGCCACCACGGTCGCCACGTCGGCGTCGCTGCTACGCAGCACCTTGCAGCCGCCGATCGGGAACGCCTCGTCGGGGCCGTAGATGACCGGCGTCTTTGGCCGGCTCGTCCGGATGTAGGCGGGCCCGGGGGCGTACGCCATCTCGGCGACGAGGCGGTCGGTGCTCACCGCGTCGCACGGGTAGAGCACGGTGAGGTTGGGCTGGGCCCTCATCATGGCGAGGTCCTCGAGCCCCATCTGCGAGGGGCCGTCTTCGCCGATGGACACGCCGGCGTGCGACCCCGACATCTTCACGCCCACCCCGCTGATGGCCGCCATCCGCACGAAATCGTAGGCCCGGGTGAAGAACGCCGCGAAGGTGGCGGCAAACGGGATCGCTCCACGGCTCGCCAACCCCATGGCGGTCCCCACCATCGACTGCTCGGCGATGAAGCACTGGTAGAAGCGCTGCGGGAACGCCTTCTCGAACTTGTCGCTGAAGGTGGAGTTGCCCACGTCGCCGTCGAGGGCGACGATGCGCGGGTCGAGCTCACCGAGGCGGACGAGCGCCGTGCCGTAGGCCTCGCGGGTGGCCACCTTGTCGCCCGCCTTGTAGGGGGGCGCGGAGGGCCGGGCGGGACGGGCCAGCTCGGGGCCGCCCGTCGTGCGGGGCGGCCCCTGGATCTGCGGCGCCGCGACGTCGGGCCCGCCGCCTTCCTCGAGGAACTGCCCCCTGAGCTCGGCGAGCGCCCTCGCCTCTTCCTCCGGCTTCAGCGGCTTGCCGTGCCAGCCGTTCTTCCCCTCGATGAAGGACACCCCCTTGCCCTTGATCGTGCGGGCCACCAGCACGGTCGGCCGGTCGGTGGTCCGGCGCGCGGTCTCGAAGGCGGCCAGCAGCGCCGCCAGGTCGTGGCCGTCCACCGTCACGGTGCGCCACCCGAACGCCTCGAAGCGACGGACGTACACGTCGAGATCGTGCCCGGCCGCCGTCTCGCGGCTCTGGCCGAGGGCGTTCACGTCGATGATGGCGCACAGGTTCGACAGTTCCTGGAAGCGCGCCGCCTCGGCCGCTTCCCACACCGACCCCTCCGCGGTCTCACCGTCGCCCAGCAGCACGTAGGTCCGGTAGGCCGAGCCGGTCCGCCTGGCGTTGAGCGCGATGCCCACCCCGGCGGCCAGCCCCTGGCCGAGCGACCCGGTGGCCACGTCCACGAACGGCAGGCGCGGCGTGGGGTGCCCCTCGAGGTCGGAATCGATCCGGCGCAGCTCGAGCAGCTCCTCCCGCGGGAAGGCGCCCGCCTCGGCCCAGGCCGCGTACAGCAGCGGCGCGGAGTGCCCCTTCGACATCACGAACCGATCGTTGTCGGGATCGTCCGGGTGCCGGGGGTCGAAGCGCATCTCGGCGAAGAACAGGGCGGCCACGATGTCGGCCGCCGAGCAGCAGGTCGAGGGGTGGCCGCTGCCGGCCGCGGTCGTCGAGCGGATGGACTCGATCCGGAGCCGGGTGGCGACGTTGTGCAGGACCGGGATCAGGGCATCGTGCGCAGGCATCAGCAGGACCTCCAGAAAACCAGCTGTCCATTATCTCCGGAGACGCCGCCCTGGTGAAACGGCCGGCACGGAATTTCCAGCCCGCCGCGCTGCAGGGCCGCCGGCGGGGCGGAACGCGAAAATCCGCCCCGAACGGTTTATGCTCATGCCTATGACGCACCGCCTCACCCTCATCCCCGGGGACGGGATCGGCCCCGAGGTCACGCGGGCCGTCGTACGCATCCTGGCGGAGGCCGGGGTCAGCATCGAGTGGGAGCAGGAGGAGGCCGGCCTCACAGCCGTCGAGCAGCTCGGCGAGCCGCTGCCGCAGCGGATGCTCGACTCGGTCCGGCGCACGCGCGTCGCCCTGAAAGGCCCGCTCACGACGCCCGTGGGGCAGGGCTTCACCAGCGTGAACGTGGGCCTGCGCAAGACGCTCGACCTGTTCGTGAACCTCCGGCCCGTGTTCAACCTCCCCGGCATCGCGGCGCGCTTCGGCCACCTCGACCTGGTGCTGGTGCGCGAGAACACCGAGGACCTCTACTCGGGCCTCGAGCACGAGGTCGTTCCGGGGGTGATGGTGAGCATGAAGGTGATCACGCGGACCGCCTCGATGCGGATCGCGCGCTTCGCCTTCGACTACGCGCGCCGCCACGGCCGCCGCCGCGTGACCACCGTGCACAAGGCGAACATCATGAAGCGCGGCGACGGGCTCTTCCTGGCCTGCGCGCGCGAGGTGGCCGCCGAGTACCCGGAGATCCAGCACGACGACCGGATCGTGGATGCCGCGTGCATGCACCTGGTGCTGAGGCCCGAGAGCTTCGACCTGCTGCTGATGCCGAACCTGTACGGCGACATCGTGT
>Ga0116148_1001380_pt1 | contig 26735 bp, 18 predicted proteins | sample AD_UKC055_MetaG_FD_89786 | JGI IMG/M metagenome (GOLD analysis project Ga0116148, IMG submission 89786) | Active sludge microbial communities of municipal wastewater-treating anaerobic digesters from USA - AD_UKC055_MetaG | ecosystem: Engineered > Bioreactor > Anaerobic > Digestate | place: USA... | reverse complement strand
GGACTCCCCCATCGCATTCCTCCGACCTTTCTTTTCGTCTTCTTATCATCTTCATCTTTAACCTCCGTTTCTACACTAATTTCTCACAGGAGGTTGTCTCAGGGAATGTTGGCATAGAGGGGTTGGTGATCGATGGTGTTGAAAAGGCAAGAATTGGTCAAAGCCAAGATATTCCTGCGGATCACCTCGCTGTCTTGAGTTGGATGGAGACCCTTCTTCAGGGAAACCACACAATCAAGATTCAATGGAAAACGGCTGCAAATTCGCAAAGTCATGTCAGTTACGACGGAGCAGGTAGAACTCTCATTGTTGTCGAACTCTGAGAATGCAACGGGAAATGAATCCTTACCATTTCCATAGACTGCGGGAAAACGGGAACGAAATCCCCATTAGGAGATTTCAATCTGTCTGTCTTGCTCTGGCGCTATTCTTCTGCATTCCCACGCAGATTGTAGAGGCGCAGTATGAAATTCCCTGGTACACCATCGATGGCGGTGGCTCCAACGCAGAGACAGGCGGGGCATTTGCGCTGAGCGGCACGTTTGGGCAACCCGATGCAGGAAAGCAGTCACTTGCTGGGGGCTTTTCGGTAGTTGGCGGTTTTTGGGGACCTCTTTCGATTTCCTCTACCGCAACGCCCACACCTGTGCCAACCTGGACACCCACAATTGCACCCATACATACACCGACCTGGACCCCGACCCGCACGCCCTTTGTCGTTCACTTGAATCTGCCGGATGCACGGTTCAAATCATCGGATAGCGGTTTGATGTACAACGCACGGATTGATGTAAACGGACAATTTGAAGGAATGCAGGTAAGCGTTTCAGATTGTGTTTTCGAGATTCCGGCGTCGGCAGGACCGGGCGAGTCGATCACACTGGGGCCGCTATCTCCTGAAAATCAAAACAACTTTTTCTCAGTAGAAGGGAACGTAGAGGTTTTATTGGAAATCGGCACGTTGACAGATACTGTTCGAGTAAAGAATTTCTCTTTCCTGATGAAGCCGTATACACAGTGGCCTCCGATTGCTCTCGGACCCGGAGAACAGATATCCTACGAATTGGCACTTGACGAAGAAACACGGGAACTCGCAGAGAAGGGACTCCTGCGATACCGTGTGGGCAATCCTCTTCCGCCAGGGATACACAGCGTTACAGTTTCCAATCCCGGTATGGTGATCATCGAATCGGACGGGAATATTCTGGAAGGCCCCGTTCGTATTCCTGTTCTCGCGGAGAGACTTGAGCCGACATCGACGCCCACGGCAACGAATTCTCCGGTTTGGACTCCCACTTCGCGGGCAACGCCCACTGCGACGCCAACATCGAGGAACACGCCAACGCCGACCTATACGCCGGTAATCCGATATCGCTGTACAAATGATTTTTCTCTGCGTTACGCAGGGGCCATCCCCATAGGCACAAAGACCGTTGGGATGCTGAGTGCAGATTTCAATGAAGATGGCCATGTCGATCTCGCCATTGCGGACAGCGGGGGACGGTCTCTTCATCTCTTGTATGGAACCAGTGGGGCATCGTTTTTCGATGTGTCCGAAATGGCTTTGGATATGGAGGTCGAATTTATCGCGACGGGGGATCTCAACCGGGACGGGCATACGGACCTCGTTGCCCTGTCCTATGTCGATGAATGTCTACGGGTCTTTCTTGGAGATGGGAGCGGGGATTTGGTTTTATGCAAGACAATCCACGTAGATTACTTTGATATGGGCAGGATCAACCCAATCGGACAGATGCAACCGCTTGCAGTCGGAGATATCAATGGCGACGGAACGGACGATATCCTTGCCGCCATTCCGTGCGAAGACTACCTGACGGGCCTTGTGGTATGGCACGGGGGGACTTTGCCGGATGCCGTACCTGAGACCATCCCGCTGAATCTATTGTCGGATCAAGAAATTCAATTTGTTCAGATCGCCGACATCGTTCAAGACGTAGAGAATCGAAAGAACGAAATCATTGTCGGGACTGTCCGTCCACCCAATGATGTCATCATCATCGGAGATGAATCCAAGACCTTTACGGAACTTGCACGGATTCCAACCGACGACACGATGTCCGGAAACACGATCATTGGCTTTGGAATTGACGATGTGAATCTGGATGGCTATTCGGACATGCTCGTCGCTCCTTTCGACGGCACAATTCGTCTTGTACTGGGGGGCGAGACAATTCAAATCCGGCGGATCGGCGATCTGGTTCAGAGAGTCCTTGTAGATGATGTCCTCATCGGGGATTTGGATCGGGATGGTGTTCCGGATCTTCTTTATGCGAATCGCGGGATCGGCGCGGGGGGAGTGCAATCGATCAGTGTGGTATGCGGAGAGAGCCTTGACGAGTTTGCCGAAGCGGTCAAGTTTGAGACGAACAGGCCATCTGATCCATTCACTCGTCTCTCCGCGCTCTTGGAGGATGTGAACGGAGACAGCCGCCAGGATGTATTGATTTTAGATCCCTTGGCAGATGAGGTTGTCGTTTTCATCAATGAGAGTGCCTCTGCGACAGCACCGCAAGGATGTGGCTGTGCTGAAACACTGTCAACGGAATCTGCTGCACAGGAAGATCCCCAGAGTATTCCTTTGACCTCTCCTTCATCTGCAGAGACATCTTCGGACAGATTTGCAGGTGTGCCGTATCCGACACCGGAGACGGCGGACTGGGACTCCACCGTTCTCTGGGTTGTGCCCGAATACGCAGATCTGTCGGAATGGCCTTTTGAGGTGATTCCCATTGAGGGACTGCCACCCGGTGAGGCGAGTCGGGATGCCCAAGGCGGATGGAACATTCAGTTGGATGCCGGGGAAGCGATCCGTCTGATTGTGTTTGATGTAGATGTGCCATCCGGGCGGATTCAATTCCGGTCCAATGTTGACGTGGAAGGAGAGATCCCGGCCCAAATCGCCGCCGGGATTCTCGATCAGGACGAGACAGTGCAATGGTATGATCTGGCCGTGTGCCTGTTGGAGAGAACGGGCGTTCATCTCGGGCGCAATGGGGTCTGCCTGGATCGAGAACCGACAGCAGGTTCCGTCGCGATTATCCTGCAATTTGTCGGGCCTCCTGCAGGGCATTCGATTCTTCATGTTTCCGATATGGTTGTTGTTGGTTCTCTGAATGAAGCGGAAACGGCTTGTGGTTGGACCCGTCTCTGGAGACCGGGGGATTCCGGTGATCTCGAACCCCTACTGATCCCCGATTCGGAGATCTCGACCTCAGGGGCAAGATATCGGGCAGAAGGGAATTCCCTCATATTGCAGACTGACAGCGCAAACGACATTGCGCAAATCTATCTCCCCGTACCGGAAGAATCTCTGGATTCAGTATCCATGCCGAGAAATCTAACCATGCGTGGTGCTGCGAGTTTGTTGGCTGGAGATGGAATCCTGACGATGGCTTTCCTGGATGGCCAGACTACCGCGACTGAAACCGTGAACCTTTCCGGCCAGAACCATACGGCAGGGGTTATGATAACAGGAGTTTTCACTGTTGATGGATTGATTCCTCCTTCAATGGTTATGCAGTTGAAGGGTGGGCCTGCAACAATCCAAATCGGTGAAATCGCGGTTCATACCCAGATGGATGCGGAGATGTACTGGTCCTGGGATGCTCCAAAACGCTGGCCGACACCGGGGATTGTTCTGCCGACTTCCACACCCAAGCCGACGGATACACCAACCGAAGCACCGACACCCACTCCACAATGCCCCGGTCACACAATCACAATTCGCATACCGGGGCTTCCCGACGAAGTGACACCCCTGGAGATGGTTTGTATTCCATCCGGCACGTTTATCATGGGCGCGTCGGAGGGACAGTACGGTTTCTATATTTCAGATGAACTTCCTTCGCACCAGGTAACAATTACACGATGCTTTTATCTGGGAAAATACGAGGTTACTCAAGCGCAATGGGAGGCGGTAATGGAAAACAATCCGTCTCATTTCAATGGACAGCCGAACCATCCGGTAGAGTCGGTTTCATGGGAGGAGTGCCAGGAGTTTCTCAGGAGATTGAATGGTTTGGGAGAAGGAGTCTTTCGCCTGCCCACGGAAGCGGAATGGGAATATGCGTGCCGTGTGGGAAGCAATACACGATATTTTTGGGGAGAAGATCCGGATGACATCGAAATAGATCAATACACCTGGTACAAAGACAATTCCAGTGGGACCACTCATGATGTGGGCCTGAAATCTCCCAATCCCTGGCAGCTTCACGATATGGTCGGTAACGTTTTTGAGTGGTGCGAGGATTGGTATGAACCTTACGTAGCCGATCCCCAGGTTGATCCCATCGGACAATCGCCAGAGTACGGACGCAATATGCGGGGCGGTAGTTGGGCACACACGTCCCGGTTCTGCCAGCCGACGGATCGGAGTTACCGGATTCCTACTGAGGCTTATGATTACGTCGGATTCCGAGTTCTAAGGGAATATCCGTGATGGTTTTTGTAACCTCAAAAATGAGTTTTTGGTTCATTCGGGGCAGACCGGACAGAGATATCGTCATGGAGAATCGTTCATTTTCTTATATACAAATCTGCCCCACATGATAGAATTCCTTTTCAGGAAGGTGTTTTATATCGGAGTCGATTATCTCACACAGTGACGGGGGTTCCCACAATGGACAATCGGAATCGTTGGAACAGGATGTGCCGCTTTTTCGCGGTGGTAGTATTGGTGTACGTGGTGTCGGTTGGACAGGCAATGGCGCAGGGGCCGTTACGCGGTGCGTCGGGGGAGATCATCCTCGATATGGGAACAGTGGACGGTGTGGCATTCTCACCGGATGGAGTACATTTGGCCACATGCGGTTCACTGGGCGCTTTCCTTTGGACTACCGACGGGGAAGGGATACGCGCATTCCAGGGACATGCAGCGGATGTGCGTTCGGTTGCGTTCTCACCCGATGGAACAAAAATCCTCACCGGCAGTTTGGACAAAACCGCAAAATTGTGGGATGCCATATCCGGGGAAGAGATTCTCACATTTGCAGGGCATACGGATGGTGTCAATTCCGTTGCTATTTCACCGGATGGAACAAAGGTGTTGACAGGCAGTTCCGATAAGACCGCCGTTTTATGGGACGTAACGACTGGCGAACCAATCCACACCTTTTCCGGTCATACGGATAGCGTCAATTCTGTGACCTTTTCGCCGGATGGAACAAAAGTGTTGACAGGCAGCTCCGATAAGACCGCCAAGTTATGGGATGTGGCGAGCGGTGAGGCAATTCGCACATTCTCCGGTCACATAGATTGGGTTAATTCTGTGGCCTTTTCGCCGGACGGGTTGAAAGTCCTTACGGGAAGTTGGGATTGTACGGCGAAGATGTGGGATTCGAAAACCAGCGCGGAGATTCGCGCATTCTCGGGTCATACATCGGGTGTCCTTTCGGTGTCTCTTTCGCCAGATGGGACAAAGGTGTTGACGGGAAGTCAGGATAAGGCGGCGAAGTTATGGGATGCGGAGACCGGCGCGGAGAAACGGACATTTTCCGGGAATAGTGGCCCCGTGTCTTCCGTCGCATTTTCGCCAGATGGGAGTCGCGTCCTGACAGCGGGAAGCTCTAAAAAGGCCGCAAATCTGTGGGATGCGGGGAGCGGTGCGGTCATCCAGACGTTTTCGGGGCATACATCTAGTGTCATTTCCGTGGCGTTTTCACCGGACGGGACGAAGGTGTTGACGGGGAGCGGGGATAACACGGCGAAGTTGTGGGATGCGGAGACGGGGCAGGAGATTCGAACGTTTTCGGGGCATACGTCTTACGTCTACTCCGTGGCTTATTTACCGGACGGGACGAAGGTGTTGACGGGGAGTGCGGATAAGACAGCGGTGTTGTGGGATGCGGAGACGGGGCAGGAGATTCGTACGTTTTCGGGGCATACCGCTTCTGTGGAGTCCGTAACATTTTCCCCCGACGGGACAAAAGCCCTCACCGGGAGTCAAGATGCCACGGCAAAGTTGTGGGGTGTAGAAACGGGCATAGAAATCCGTACGTTTTCGGGGCATATCTCTTGGGTGTGTTCCGTGGCGTTTTCACCGGATGGGACGAAGGTGTTGACGGGGAGTTCGGATAGTACGGCGAAGTTGTGGGATGCAGCAAATGGACGGGAGATTCGCACGTTTTATACGGGCGCTGTGACCTCCGTTGCCTTTTCGCCGGATGGGACGAAGGTGTTGACGGGAAATGGGGATAAGACGGCGAAGTTGTGGGATGCGGGGACGGGTGGGGTGATTCGGACGTTTTCCGGGCATACGGGTTATGTGTCTTCCGTGGCGTTCGCACCGGACGGGACGAAGGTGCTGACAGGGAGTGATGATGGGACCGCCAAGTTATGGGATGCAGAGACGGGTGCGGAGATACGCACATTTTCGGGTCATACGAATAGGGTGCGATCTGTAGCCTTTTCGCCGGATGGGAGGAAGGTCGTCACGGGGAGCATTGATAAGACGGCACGGATATGGGAAATAGGCGTTATTCCTGAACCGACACCGAACGCAACGGCTACACCGACGGCGACCGCCACCCCCACCCCGGAATCATCCGGCGAGATTTGCCCTGTACCCACCCCTTGGCGCGTTTTCAAATTTGACTCCGCACAGGAATTTCAGCGGTATCCCGGCGGATTTGTCTACGCTCAGGCGGGGAATGTCTCCGTGGGAGAGATTCCCGCGAGTGCGGAAGGATTCACTGACGGGCGGGGAGTAACGATCAGCGTAAGTCCGGGGCAGTTGGAGCTTCTTGTGTTCCCCACGCTGGATATCGGCGAGAATCTGGCTTTGATCCGGCTTTCGGTACACTCCATCGGCGAGGGTGCGGCGGTGGGGCTGGGGGCACTGGACGGTTCCAATGATGGCTCTATCGGCACGAACATCCCCGCGAACAGTGGCATTTTCGCGGACGGTTATCACCGGATGGTATTGCTGTACGACCCGCCAGGAACATCTATCGTGCCGGTGGTCCAGGTTGCCAACCTGCCCGGCACAGAGAATGTCTTGATTTACCTGGACAATCTGGAGATCTATCTGTTGCCGAAAGACGGCTGCGTGCCGAATTGTCTGTTGTATGGGAAATGATCGAATGGCGCACCATAGGAGAATGGGATTGCAGAACCCGCCAAAGGGCGGACTGATTGGCACGCTCGGCGAAAGCAAGGAAAATGGTTTTTGTTAATGAGATGAGAAGTTGAATTTTTTGAATTTACGTGTTCTAATGCAGTCTGTTAGAACGTTCCGTTCCCTAGTATGGCAAAGACGCTTTTCCGTTTTGTTGACGCCGTGTGAATCGGGGGTGCTGGAATGCAGCTCGATCAGTTGAAACCAGGGGTGATTGTCAGAGGCCCGATCTTTCCCGAGCCGGTTCAGGTGATTGTGACGGTTCCGATGGGGGATTCGGTCAAACTCATCGGAAAGGGACTCAACACGGGCCATGTTCATGAACCCGTCCTCAACGCCGACCAGCTCGCCCAACTGAACGTGTCCCCGGAGAAAGAGCCGTTTGATGGCGATCCAGGCAGATTTCGCCTTGGAATTGAATCGCTGAGGCTTGGCCTGGCGTACGAATACGATCCGTATTTTTCCCTGTCCATCGCACGGGTGGACCCGCTTCCCCACCAGCTTGAAGCGGTCTATGACTATTTCATCACTCTCCCAAGGATTCGATTCCTTTTGGCGGATGATCCGGGCGCGGGCAAGACGATCATGGCGGGGCTGCTCCTGAAGGAGTTGAAGATTCGGGGGCTTGTGAAAAGAACGCTCATTATCACTCCCGCAAACCTCTCCTTTCAGTGGCAGCGCGAACTCAAGGACAAGTTCCGGGAATCATTCGACATTGTGCGCGGGGAAGTTCTGCGTGCGAACTACGGCTCCAATCCGTGGCAGGAGAAGAACCAAGTCATCACATCCGTTTCGTGGGTCTCTCGAATTGAAGACGCCAACGAAAGCCTGATGCGCAGCCAGTGGGACCTGATTATCGTTGATGAGGCCCACAAGATGAGCGCGTCCAGCCCCGACAAGAAAACCCTTGCCTATCGGTTGGGGGAGGCGCTTGCATCTCGAACCGACCATTACTTATTGATGACCGCGACACCGCACAAGGGCGATCCGAAGAATTTCTGCCTGTTTCTGGAGCTTCTTGATCGCGACGTGTACGGCGATGTGAAAAGCCTGGAAGAGGCAATGCGGCGAAACAGCGCACCGTTCTATCTTCGCCGTGTGAAAGAGGCGCTTGTGTCCTTCCCGGACCCGGATACCGGCGCGGTCAAGAAACTCTTTACCAACCGGTGCGTTCAAACCGTGGAATTTCAGATCGATTCCGACGAGTGGGATTTTTATGACGCTTTGACTCGGTATGTGGAGGACCAGTCCATCAAGGCCGCAGCGGAAGATTCGGCACGTGGCCGCGCTCTGGGATTCACCATGGCGATGTTGCAGCGCCGTTTTGCGTCCAGCATTTTTGCCGTCCGGCGCAGCCTGGAACGGATGCGCGATAAACGTCAGAAGATCCTGGACAATCCTGAGAAGTATCGGCAGGAACAGATCGAGAAAAAGATCCCGGACGATTTTGACGATTTGCCGGATGAGGACAGAGAAAGAATTCTGCGAGAACTGGAGGAGGTGGTTGCCTCCATCGATCCTGCCGCGCTTCGCGAGGAAATCCTGCAATTGGAGAAGCTGATTCGGCAGGCTCTTCTGCTGGAGGAGCGTGAAATCGAATCCAAGTTGGTGAGACTGAAACAGGTGATCACAGACCGGGGAGTTTTCCAGGATCGCAACATGAAATTGCTGATTTTCACGGAGAACAAGGAGACTCTCGATTACCTGGTCCGGAAACTCCGAGAGTGGGATCTTTCCGTGACGCAGATCCACGGAGGAATGAAGATCGGAGACCGGGATACTCCCGACAGCCGGTTATGCGCGGAGCGGGAGTTTCGCGATGACTGCCAGGTAATGGTCGCGACGGAAGCGGCGGGTGAGGGAATCAACCTGCAATTCTGCTGGTTTATGATCAATTACGATATACCATGGAATCCGATCCGTCTGGAACAGCGGATGGGACGCATTCACCGGTACGGTCAGGAAAAGAACTGCCTGATTCTGAATTTCGTCGCCACGAACACTCGTGAGGGACGTGTGCTTCACAAGCTGTTCGAACGGATTGAGCGGATCGAAGACGATCTTGATCCGGAGAGGACGGGGAAGGTTTTCAATGTGCTTGGCGATGTGTTTCCGGCGAATCACTTGGAGCGCATGATTCGCGACATGTACGCACAGAACCTGACGGAAGACGCCATCAAGAACCGTATTGTCGAGGAAGTCGATACGGACCGATTTCGACGGATTACAGACTCCACCTTGGAAGGATTGGCCAAGCGCGAACTGAATCTTTCCGCACTGATCGGCAAGTCCGCCGAGGCCCGCGAGAGGCGTTTGGTTCCCGAAGTGGTGGAAGGTTTTTTTGCTGAGGCGGCCCCTCTGGTCGGGATTCACCCCAAGGAAACCGGGAAAGAATCTCACATTTATCGGATCGGGCGTGTACCAAGGACCCTGTGGCCGATTGGAGAGCGACTGGAACCCCGATTCGGCAAACTGGGGCATGAGTATCGCCAGATCGTTTTTGACAAGACACTCCTTGTCAAAAACCCAACGTGTGAATGGGTGACACCGGGGCATCCGCTTTTTGAGGCTGTGCGTGAGGATGTGCTGGGAAGTGTGGGCGACGATCTGCAACGGGGGAGCGTTTTCTACGACCTACACCATCAGGAACCTTATCGACTGGATGTGTTTGCGGCGTGTGTCAAAGACGGACGAGGGAACTATCTGCACCGTCGGTTATTCGTTGTTCGGACCGCTCTGGACGGGCAAATGCAGATTCGGCAGCCTACGGCGTTTTTGGACCTGGCTCTTGCCCCCAAAGGAACATCCGTGCCGGAAATGGACCACCTGCCCGACAGGAGCGCCGCAGAACGGTTTCTGATCGACGAAGCGTTGAGATCGTTCCTGGCGGAGATTGCGGCAGGACGGGAACGTGAGACCAAGACAATCTCGAAACATATTGAAATCAGTCTCAATGAGCTGATCCATCGTCAGAACTTGAGAATGATCGAACTCTTGAGTCAACAGGAACGAGGCGATACCTCCCCGGTCCTGGCGGCGAACATCAAGCAGGTGGAAGATCGCCTGTACGAACTCAATGCACGGCTGGAGCGACGAAGGGAAGAACTCGAACAGGAGCGGCAGTGCACAATTGGCGAGATCCAACATATCGGTCGGGCCTGGGTACTGCCTCATCCGGAGAGGACATCTCCGGAAATCTCTTCCATGCTTCAGGATGAAGATGTGGAGCGGATTGCGGTTGAGGCGGTCATTGCGTATGAGGAAACAAAGGGCTGGCAAGTCGAGAGTGTGGAGGACCAGAACCGTGGATTCGATTTGATCTCACGCAAGCCGCATCCGGAAGATCCACGGACCGCCATAGAAGTTCGGTTCATCGAGGTGAAAGGGCGTGCGGGAGTCGGGGAAGTCGCGCTGACGACGAATGAATACAAGACTGCCGAACGGCTGAAAAAGGACTATTGGCTTTACGTGGCGTTCCACTGCGCGGCAACGCCGGAGATTCACTTGATCCAGGACCCGATTCGGTTGGGCTGGAAGCCGCTGGTGAAGATTGAGCATTATCATGTGGGGGCGAAAGAAATACTGGCGCAACAGCCCGCTGCGGATGCATAATTGTGTCGTGTCTTTGTGTCTTGATGATTATTCGTTTTGAACCACAAAGACGCGAAGGCACAAGGGAAATTGCAGGGAATCTTAGTGTCTTTGTGAAGAAAGGAGAATGGGAACATGTCGATCAGACTCACACTCGAAATACCGGAAAGTGCTTTCTCTCTTTTTCGGGAAGATTCCGCGCGTTTTGCCCGGGAAATGCGGATTGCGGCGGCGGTGAAGTGGTACGAGATGGGGAGATTGTCGCAATCGAAGGCGGCAGAACTCACCGAAATGAGCCGCGAGGAGTTCCTCGATACGCTCCATCGTTTTCAGGTATCGCCCTTCCAGTTGGCCCCGGAAGAACTTGGGAGGGAACTGGAACATGATTGAGTGGGTGGTGAATTCCTCGCCCATTATCGTGCTATCTCGATTGGGGTTCTTGGAACGGTTGGATGCGATACTCCCTCAGTTTCTTGTTCCCTCTGGTGTTATGGCCGAGATCAATGCGGGTCCGACGGGCAATCCGGCGACGGCGTGGATTGGCGGCTTGGGCACTTCTCGGATGGTGAATGTCTCCGCGATCAGTCCCGCCATTGCAGGTTGGGACTTGGGCCGGGGGGAATCCGAAGTGCTCACATGGTCTTGCGAACACAAAGAATGTGGGGCGATCCTGGATGATTACGCGGCCAGAAAATGTGCCGTCTCGCTCGGTATCCCTCTTTGCGGGACCCTGGGGCTTCTGATTCTGGCAAAACGGAGAGGGGTGATCGATCAAATTAGCCCGGTCCTTGATGAATTGCCTCGTGTCGGTTTCTGGATTCATGAGTCCTTGGTGGCTGAAGCGAAACGATTGACGGGGGAATAGAGGTCGAGGACGGAACAGAATGAACCACAAAGGCACAAAGACACAAAAGCAGAAGGAAATGGGGCGATTCTTAGTGTCTTCGTGTCTTAGTGGTTAATTTCTTCCACCACAAAGGCACAAAGACACGAAGAAATGGAGCGATCTTTTTGTGTCTTCGTGTCTTAGTGGTTAATCATCTTCGTAATGAGGACCGGGAACATGAAACCATACGCACCCATACCGGAACGGGCTGAGAATGCCGCCAGGATCGTCGTGGACGCCGCCTATCAGGTCCATTCCGAACTGGGACCGGGGTTGCTGGAAAGCGTGTATGAGGTTTGCCTGTGCCATGAGATCCGGAAACAGGGTGTGCAGTTCATGAACCAGGTCTCGGTGCCGGTGGTGTATGATGGGATTCGGCTGGACGCGGCGCTCCGGCTGGATGTGCTTGTCGATAACTGCCTGGTGGTGGAATTGAAGGCGGTGGAAGCAATGATCCCGCTTTACACGGCGCAATTGCTGACGTATCTGAAACTGACGGGCCATCGATTGGGATTGCTGATCAATTTCAACGTGCCGGTGATTAAGGAAGGCATTCGAAGGGTTGTATTATAGAAGAGATGGAGTACAAAGACACGAGGGCAGAAAAGAATGAACCACAAAGACACAAAGGCACGAAGAAGAACGACAGAATCTTGGTGTCTTCGTGTCTTGGTGGTTATTCTCTTCCACCACAAAGGCACGAAGGCACAAAGAGATCGAATGGCTTCTTGGTGCCTTAGTGTCTTCGTGTCTTAGTGGTTAATCTCTTCAACCACAAAGGCACAAAGACACGAAGAAAGAGGAATTGTGACAGAGTACCCGAAACGTCTTATTGAAGTGGACCTGCCGATCAAGCGGATTTCGGCTCATGCACGCCGGGAGAAGAGCATTCGGCATGGGCATATTTCCACGCTGCACATCTGGTGGGCGCGGCGACCGCTGGCCGCGTGCCGGGCGGTGATCTGTGCGGCGCTCTGGCCGGACCCGGCGGATGAGCATTGCCCCCCAACGTTTCGGGAGAAGGCCGCACGAATCATCACCGAGTTCGCCCACTCCGCCATGGAAAATGAATCCGTGGCCGGTCTCTGCTCCGAGATCTCCTGGGGACGCTGGGTTGCCATCGCGAAGAAAGAACTCTCCCTTTCGCCGGATATCCCCGAACATCTGAATATTCTTCGTCATACGCTTCTGGATTTCATCGCGGACTTTTCTGCGTGGGAGGCCTCTACCGAGCCGCATTTTCTGGAAACCGCACGACGGCTGACCCAGGCGGCGCACGAGGCGCTCGGCGGCGATCCGGGGACCCGACCGCTGGTGGTCGATCCATTCGCCGGGGGCGGGTCGATTCCCCTGGAGGCGCTGCGGGTGGGCGCGGATGCCTTCGCGAGCGATCTCAATCCCGTGGCCGTGCTGCTGAACAAGGTGGTGCTGGAATATATCCCGAAGTATGGCCAACGTCTCGCCGATGAGGTCCGCAAGTGGGGAGAATGGATACGGAAAGAGGCGGAGAAAGAACTGGGGAGGTTTTACCCCAAGGACCCGGATGGCGCGACCCCCATCGCCTACCTGTGGGCAAGGACCATCCAATGCGAGGGGCCGGGCTGTGGCGCGGAAGTGCCCTTGATGCGTTCCCTGTGGCTGGCGAAAAAGGGCAGTCGCTCGGTGGCGCTGCGAATGGTCCCGGATGCCAAAGAGAAACGAGTCGATTTTGAAGTTATTGAAAAAGCAAAAGCGAAGGACGTCGGAGAAGGCACGGTACAGCGGGGAGCCGCAACCTGCCCGGTTTGCGGATATACCACGCCGGTGACTTCGGTTCGCGCGCAGCTGAAACCTCGGCACGGGGGTGCGGCGGATGCCCGGCTTTTTGTAGTCGTTACCACGCGACCGGGTCAAAAGGGCCGGTTCTATCGTTTACCGAATGAGGACGATCTTCAGGCTGTCCGCGCAGCAGAAAGGAAATTACGAGAACGAGAGAAGAAACATACAGGGCCATTGAGCCTTGTTCCTGATGAACTGACTCCCAGAGGTGGAGGCAGTGGCGCTGGGCGCGCATTTTCACAGCGGAACTACGGAATGGAGCAATTCGCCGATCTCTTTACTCCCCGTCAGGCGCTTGCGTTGACCACGCTGGTGCGGTTGGTACAGAAGGTGGGCCAGAAAATCAACGGCGGCGACGACAAGGACTTTGGAGTAGCGGTGCAGACGTGTCTGGCGCTGGCGGTGGATCGGCAAGCAGATTACACCTCATCGTTGGCGCGTTGGCATACTACAGGGGAGAAGATTTCCGCTACTTTCGGCAGACAAGCGCTCCCAATGGTTTGGGATTATACTGAGGTAAACGCGTTGTCAGATAGTAGTGGGGGATTCAAAGGAGCCTGGGAATGGGTTATCAGAGTCTGCAAAGCAAATCGGGATCTTCGAAACACTGGACACACTGAACTTGCTTCTGCTTTGAAACACCCCCTTCCTGACGATAGTGCCAATTTCTTCATAACAGACCCGCCCTATTACGATGCTGTTCCCTATGCAGATTTATCGGATTTTTTTCTTGTCTGGCTAAAAAGATCTCTCGGAAATTGTTGTACGGAAATATCTTCATTTGATTTAGCGCCGAAAGACGAGGAATGTATTGTTGACGAGGTAAAGAACAAGACCAAAGAGTATTATGAAAAGTCGATGACGCAGGCAATGATCAATGGGAGAAGAGTCCTGACGCCGAAAGGAATTGGGGTTGTTGTATTTGCGAATAAAACCACAACCGGATGGGAGGCGTTGCTGAACGCGATGGTGGATGCGGGGTGGATCATTACCGGTTCGTGGCCCATTGATACGGAGATGGGGTCTCGGTTACGCGCCATGAATTCGGCGGCCCTTGCCTCTTCGATCCACCTTGTCTGCCGTCCGCGTGAGAATCCGGATGGTTCGGTTCGGGCGGATGATGTCGGCGATTGGCGGGATGTGTTGCAGGAACTACCGAAAAGGATTCACGACTGGATGCCGCGCCTTGCCAGGGAAGGGATTGTAGGGGCGGATGCGATTTTCGCCTGTATCGGCCCGGCGCTGGAGGTTTTCTCTCGATATTCCCGTGTGGAAAAAGCCAGCGGGGAGCAGGTGACGCTGAAAGAATACCTGGAACATATCTGGGCCGCCGTATCCAAAGAGGCGCTGAATATGATTTTCGAGGGAGCGGAAGCCACCGGGTTTGAGGAGGATGCACGGCTGACAACCATCTGGCTCTGGACCCTATCCACAGGCGCAAACGGGAACGGGAAAGGCAAACCGGAGCCGGAAACCGAAGACGAAGAGGAAGAAGGACCAACGACAAAGAAAACGAAGATGAGCGGCTTTGTTCTGGAATTTGACGCGGCCCGCATGATCGCCCAGGGACTTGGTGCACACCTGGAGCGGCTGACATCCGTTGTGGAAGTGAAAGGCGACAAGGCGCGGCTGTTGCCTGTCTCGGAACGCGCGAAATTCCTGTTTGCGGTGAAACGGTCGAGTGCGGCAGCGAAGCAGGATAAGCAGCGCAAGGAAAGCCCGCAGGAGTTTCTGTTTGAGATCGGGCGTCCCGCCGAAGCGGTGACGGATGATCCCGCCGAGGAACCGGCGCTTCTCGGAATGGGCACGGCGAAAACGGTTCTGGACCGGGTTCATCAGAGCATGTTGCTGTTTGCCTCCGGGCGGGGAGCGGCGTTGAAGCGGTTTCTGGTGGAGGATGGGGCGGGGCGGGACCCGCGTTTCTGGCGGCTCGCCCAGGCGCTCTCGGCGTTGTATCCTATGGGAACGGATGAGAAGCGCTGGGTGGATGGTGTCTTCGCGCGGAAGAAAGGCCTGGGACTTTAGGAATCGGAGGTCTTCCATGACAACAGTAACATTGGAACTCCCGGATGGTGTTTTCTCGGCATTGCGGCGTTCCCCGGAAGAATTCGGGCGGGAACTCCGCCTGGCGGCGGCGATCCATTGGTACCAGCGCGGCGAGGTTTCGCAGGAGAAGGCTGCCGAAATCGCGGGGCTGGACCGAACGGATTTTCTTTCGGCGCTTGCACGGGAACAGGTGAATGCTTTCGCGGTGGATTTCCAGGACTTGAGACGGGAGTTGGAGGATGCCTGAGCGCCCTGCCGTAAATGCATCGCCTTTGATCTTTCTTGCCAAGGCGGATTTGTTGGATCTTCTGCAGCTCGTGGGTAAGGAGATCGTCGTCCCTGCTCCGGTGGCCCGGGAGATCGAACAGAGAGGCCGAAGCGACCCGACCGCGCGAGCGATTGAAAATACTGCCTGGTTGGTTGTTCTCGATATCCCGTCTGTCCCAGAACAAATTCAGTCGTGGGACCTCGGTATCGGAGAATCCTCTGTTTTGGCGTGGGCGTATTCTCACCCGGGCACCATAGCGATTCTGGACGACCTTGCCGCTCGTCGTTGTGCCGCCACGCTTGGAATTCCTGTTCGGGGAACTCTCGGCCTGGTGCTTGCAGCGAAGAAACTGGGCAGAATCTCCAAGGCAAGACCGATACTGGACAAGCTGCGCTCGTCGGGAATGTATCTATCTGAGCGCATAGTGAATGAAGCGCTTTCCCTCGTGGGAGAATAGCGGCGGGAAGCGATCCATGGTGAAGGAGAAAAACCACCAAGACACGAAGACACAAAGATTTTGGTCTTTCCTTCGTGCCTTTGTGCCTTTGTGGTGAAAAGGAGAATAACCACCAAGACACGAAGATTTTGGTCTTTCCTTCGTGCCTTTGTGGTGAAGGAAGAAACAACCACGAAGACACGAAGACACAAAGACACTAAGACACGGGACGAGACAACATGGCACGAAAACTCAAACCCTGGTACAAAGTCGCCACGCCGCGCGAAGACCTGCGGCAAGACCGTCCGCTGGACGCCTCGGAATTCGCCGTGCATCTCGATCAGATCCGCGACGGGCGGGCGAATGAGGTCTATCAGAAGCCAAATCTCTTTTTTGAGCGGACATACCTGACCAAGAATCTGACTACCCTGGCCGCAGAGACCATCCGACGCCTGTCGGGCAACATTACGGAAACCTCCGCCGTATTCAACATGGCGACACAGTTCGGCGGTGGAAAGACCCACGCGCTCACCTTACTTTACCATCTTGCGAAACACGGTCCGAAAGCGAATGCCTGGAACGGCGTGCGGAAACTGCTGGACCAGGCCGGGTGTTCCAGTGTGCCCGAAGCCGCCACCGCCGTTTTTGTCGGGACCGAATTCGATTCGATTACCGGGCGCGGCGGAGAGGATGGGACTCCGCTACGGAAAACGCCGTGGGGAGAGATCGCTTTTCAGTTGGGAGGTGAAGAAGCCTTTCGTGTTCTGGACGAGCATGAAAAGAAAATGACGGCCCCTGCGGGGGATGTCATCCGCAAATTCCTTCCCATGGACAAGCCTTGTGTCATCCTGATGGATGAGTTGATCAACTACATCAGCCGTAATCGGAAGAGCGGGATGTCCTCTCAACTGTATAGTTTTCTTCAAAATCTCTGTGAGGAAATCCGAGGGCGGAACAACGCGGTCCTCGCGGTTTCGCTTCCGGCCTATGAATGGGAGATGAGTGCAGAAGACTGGGACGACTATAATCGATATAAGAAATTACTGGATCGTCTCGGCAAGGCAGTCATCCTGTCCGCCGAAGAGGAGACCTCGGAGATTATTCGGCGCCGTCTTTTTGACTGGAGTGAAATGGGCGTAGATCGCAACGGTCACATACTTCTTTCAGGAGATGCCGTGAAAACCTGTAAAGAATACGCCGATTGGATTCTTGCGTATCGGCAGCAGCTCCCGAATTGGTTTCCCATCGACCATGCACAGGAGACATTTGAGGCAACGTACCCGTTTCACCCGATGCTGATTTCCGTATTCGAACGAAAATGGCAGGCACTTCCCCGGTTCCAGCGAACGCGAGGGATTCTTCGGTTACTGGCCCTCTGGGTTTCCAAGACTTACCAGGCCGGTTTTAGGGGTGCGCACCACGATCCGCTGATCGGGACAGGAACCGCCCCACTGGATGACCCGATGTTTCGTGCGGCTACTTTCGAGCAACTTGGAGAAGACAAACTGGAAGGGGCCGTTACAACCGACATCACCGGAAAGAACGATGCCAACGCAAGTCGTCTCGACCAGGAGGCGGTCGAGACCATCAAGAGAGGCCGTCTGCACCGGAAAGTAGCCACTGCGATCTTCTTTGAATCGAACGGCGGGCAGGCGCAACAATATGCGACATTGCCGGAGATTCGATTGGCGGTAGCCGAACCGGATCTCGATATCGGGAATATCGAAACGGTTCTGGATGCGCTGGTTCCCCCGGATGGAGCCTGCTATTACCTTCATGCTCAGAAAAACCGGTATTACTTCAGTATCAAGGCCAATTTGACGAGGATTCTCGCGGATCGTCGAGCGAATATCCGACCGGAGCGGATTGAAGAACTGGTTCGTTCGGAAATCCAGGAGCAGTTCCGTGAAGAGGGGCCGGTTAAATGCATCTTCTTTCCCGAAAAGAGTAACGAGATTCCCGATCATCCGGTCTTGACTGTCGCCGTTCTTGCACCGGAGAGGTCGATGGATGACCGGAAGACTACGATGCAGTTTATCGATCAGCTCACGCGGGAGCACGGTCAATCGGGAAGGACTTTCAAGAGCGCGCTGATCTGGTGTGTTCCTGAAAACGCTACGTCGATTCATGATGAAGCGCGCAAGGCTTTGGCCTGTGAGGATGTTCAAGCGGAGAAAGAGGATTTGGGTCTGGACGAGAGTCAACAAGGGGAGTTGAAAACGAATCTGAAGAAAGCCCAGCGAGATTTACGGGATTCGATCTGGAAGACTTACAAGAATGTGGTGCTTCTCGGCAAGGACAATTCCTTGCGCACCATCGACCTGGGGCTTAACAATTCCAGCTCGGCCAGTTCCATTATGAAGTTGATTTTGGAAAGTCTTCGCAAGTCCAATGATGAAGTCACACCGTACATCGCGCCACGCGACCTGATTAAGAACTGGCCCCCCGCGTTTACGGAATGGAGCACGAAATCGGTGCGGGACGCGATATTCGCATCTCCCCAGTTTTCTCGGCTACTGAATCCGGACTCGGTGAGGGATACAATCGCAAAAGGAGTAACCGGCGGCCTTTTTGCTTATGTGGAAAAGACACCGGAAGGGAAATACAAACCTTTTGTCTTTGAGAAAGAATTGAGTCTGTATGATGTAGAGATATCCGAAGACACGTTTATCATCACCGCAGAAGAGGCGAAAAAACACATTGAACCACCACGACTGACCGCGCTGATTCTCTCTCCCCAGAACGTGCAGATTGAGCCGGGCAAGAGACTGGCGTTTGCGGCAAGAGGATTAGATCAGCACAACCGCGACATCGCTATCGCCGAAATCAGATGGGGCGCAACCGGCGGGACGATTGACAAAGACGGCGTTCTGCTGGCAGGGCCGAACGAAGGCAGCTTTCTTGTTACCGCGTCCGTTGGAGAAGTGAAGCAGACTGCCACGTTCGTTGTTGCGAAACCGGGAGTTAAACCACCACCGACACCACCGCCTTCAGCGCCCGGGAAAGGACTGAAATGGAAGGGAGAAGTTCCGGCGCAGAAATGGATGAATTTCTACACGAAGGTCCTTTCGAGATTTGCCACGGAGAAGGGGCTGAAACTCACCGTGGGTGTGGAGGTCTCATCGGAAGGCGGTATCGCTCCGCAGAAAATCGAAGAGACAAAAACCGCCCTTCGCGAACTCGGTCTGAAGGATGATGTAGAGACGTAGGGATTCGTTTACTTGACAGATAGGCAAGCGGGCTTGCCGGCTGCTCCGATTTTTTCACATCCGTCACGACATGCTGGCAGTGACGAACAATCACCATCTGTCCAGGGACCGGAACGTCGCGATATTGAACGTCCATGACAACCGATCACTCCCACAGCAAGCATTGAACGAACAGGATATCATAGCACAAAGGGAACAGAGTGTTCTTGGGAGATGCCGGGAGAAGGCGAGCATGTAGCCTGCCAAGAGAACACGGCGTATAATGACAACATTTTCAAGGACAGCCGGGTGATAGAGCACACAGGAGGCGACGGTTGGACATGAAAAAGAAGAAACGCCTGCAGCAGGGACTATTCGATGACAAGGAGGAACTTACTCCCGCAAAAGCCTGGGACCAGGATGCCGCCAAGCGCGCACTGGATGAGCTGTTCAGCCTGACGCACCAATACAAGTCCAGCAAAGAGTATCAGAGCCTGCTGCAATTCACCGCGCGGTTCCGGTTCTATTCCCCGTACAATGCCATGCTGGTCCATATTCAAATGCCCGGTGCGAGATTCGTGGCGTCGGCGCATCGTTGGAACCGCGACTACGAGCGTAAGATCAAAGCGGGCGCACGCACGCTGATCATGCTGCAACCGATGACGCCGGTCATGTTTGTTTTTGACGTGTCCGATACGGAAGGCAAACCGTTGCCCCCGGAAGTAGAGAATCCATTTGAGGTCCGATGTGGAAAGATCGGACCGAAATTGGACAAGACGATTGAGAATGCAAAACGTGACGGGGTCGCGGTTCACACGGCTTCCCTTGGTTCCCAACAAGGTGGGTCGATCAGGACCGTGGGACCAGTGACAGAGTCTCTTATGTTCGGTGAGACAAGAGTTCCGCTTCGCTATGCACTGGAGTTTGGCGAGAACACAAGCGAAGAATCGCGGTACGCGACCCTGGCGCACGAGTTGGCGCATCTCTATTGCGGACACCTCGGCACGCCGAACAAGAAATGGTGGCCGGATCGGCGCGGCTTGGCACACAACGTGGTCGAGTTTGAGGCGGAATCGGTCTCCTATATGGTTTGCGCCCGCCAAGGTATTGATACCCCATCCGAGCGATACCTGGCAAACTATGTCGATGCGGAAGATCAAGTGCCGCCGATCAGCCTGGATTGCGTGATGAAAGCCGCCACTTTGATCGAGAGCATGGGCAGCATGACGTTGAGTCCGAGAAAAGCGGAGCAGGGCAAGAGTGTGTAAAAAGAAAGCGACGAATAGATCCACCCCGTCGTTCTTTGGGGCGTGGGGTGAGATTGGGAGTGAACATCCGTTTCGGCGTTTTTATGCTCGCCGATGGAGACGAGAAAGAGGGACGAAATGACTGAGCCAACCGTCAAAATCCTCATCGCTGACCTGCTCAAAAGGTTTCGCGTTCTGCACACTGAACCACCCAAGTGGGCATGGCCATTTGAACCCTCAATCCCATTCATCGGGGAGCGATACCAACCGGGGCGAAGCCTGCTGATCTATGCGAGCGCCGAAAACTTTTCGAAGATGAACCGAGAACAACCGCCGGAATGGTTCAAAACCGATGATGTGTGGAACCGTTACCGGGCGGCCTATGAAGCGGAAGGGCGAAATACACACGATTTCTTCCCTGCCGTTGGGATTGCACCGGTGAACGACGGTGGTCTATTGGCAGCGGGACTGTTCCTTGCGGAGAAACTGGGGCTTCCCGCTCGAAAGAACCCTCGTGCTTTTTTGGAGACACTGGCAGTCTCAAACTGGTGCAAATTCACGATCAGGGACCCAGGCGGGAATCGCGACTATATCTCCGATGTGAAGAAATTGACCGAATCGCTCCCGTTTGTGGTCGCCGAACTTGCGGCGCTTCAGCCTGCAATTGTATTGATTCCTAAGGCCGTTTGGCATAAGCCGATTCTCTCCGCCAGTATGCGCGGTGCTTCTCCGTTCACGCGCTTTATTCCAGCGCCGCAATGCAACCCCCGCGTTGTCTACATTCATTTGGCCAAGCACGACCATGCAGCCAGAGTTCTTCAGCAACGGGTGCAGGGAACAACACTGGCGGAGTGGATGCAGAACCTGGTTGGATTCAACGAGAATAAGGCATGGCGGTATATTGCGATGCTTGATGGCTTGCTCAAGAATGAGAGATGGGGGTATAGAAGTGAAGAGCAAACGCAGATTCCGGGAAACCTGAGAGGGTAAGAGCAGAGACATGAACGATGAGATTCCCTACGACGATCTTCGATATGGTCTCTTAAATACTCAGTATTTAATTGATGAGATTGATTTTGCAATGTGGCTTCAGATCGAATATCACGGACAGTCGGAAACCACTCCATTGAGCCTCATCAAGAAACCAAAAGAAGAGGTCGCCGTAGAAGTGGATGCCTTGCTGCCGGAACGAAGACAGGCTCTCATGGATTACTACAGTTTTCTGAGGTGCCCCCGATGTGGCACTGAGTACCACGAACGCGAGGACTACAAAACCTGTCCATACAAAAGTACGCCCTACTGGCGAATAAAGGAAGAGGGAATTCCTTCCAAAGACATCATGAAACTCGCTGACGAGACATGTGGAGCGACGTTGGAGACAGTTTTCCCTGACGACGTTGAAAAACGTGTTCGTGATGAAGTGGAAACCGAGATCCTCGTTTTTTCAGACTCCTTGCTGACTCTTCGCCATGAGGTTTTGTGGTGGATAGCGGATATCCTCTATCCGGGAAAGCCGAAGCCCGAGGAGATTGAATTGTCTCTGCGCGAAGTATTCAGATATCTAGGTACCATGGTGGAGAAAGAAGTAGATGAGATTCACTTTCATCTTCCTCAATTTGGTGATGTTCTCAATTTGTCAGGACGCCGAAATATCCTTCCAGCGGGCAATACCCTTGCTGAGAAACATCGCGACTACCTCTCGATACGGAGCAAGATAATTACTCTTCATGCACGGTTGTCAGGCATCGAGCAAAGGAGACCAGACCACGAGGACTCAGTGTTTTTTGAGAGGCCCGGAGGATTTCGTCCACCCATCGAATTGCCCGAATCGATCCCGTTTTCTGAGTCAGATTCGATCACTGAACCTCGCCCGTTTCGAGCACAACCGTCAATATCATCAGATCTAATTCCGCCTCAAGATCCTGCTGATGACTGGCGCTGGTCCGGCTTGCCTCTTCGCCTTGAAAGGCTCGCGAAAGTTCTTGAGAAAGGGGGCAAAATGAAAGCGGCAGACATCAAGAACAAGATCGAGAATGGTGAAGATCCATCGCGAATCATGGCGGACTATCGAAAACACAAAGGTTGGGGAAAATGGATATCTCAGTTTATCGGGCATGAAAGACCCTACTACTGGCTGATAACCCGCCGATAACTTACCAAGCCCTTCCCAAAAACCTCCCCAAAAAATCCGAAGACCCTTGTGAAGACGGATTCAAGATTTGTGGCATTAATGTTGGTATCGAATCCAATTTCGATATCTCGGGAATCCAGGAGATCGTTATGAAACGCGGCACTCCCGACCATCCGAAAGTTCACGATTTTGCGGACATACTGCAAAAGAAACTCCAGTTACCGTGGGAACTGTGCCTGTCATTGGCCTGTGGGATGCTGGAGCGATTTTGGCATTTTACGGCCAAATTTGCCCCGGCGGGCGACGTTGGGAAGTTTCCCAACAACCGCATTGCTCGGGCAATCGGTTGGCCCGACGACCCGGATTGGATCGTTGAAGCCTTGATGACATGCGGAATGCTTGACAGAGACGATATCCATCGCCTCATTGTCCATGATTGGGCGGAGCACGCTGATGATTGCGTTCACGCGCAAATCGCTCGGAAGCGTCAATACTTCGCAAGTGGTGACAAACCAAAGACTTATAGGCTTTCCAGAGAAGACCGGGAGCAAGCGGAATTATTCTACAAAGATCCTGCAAATGTCCGGCAGATACCCGACAACCACCCGAAGGGTGGCCATGAAACGCCCGATGAACCCCCAGCGGATACCCCTCCATTCCCTAGCCCTTCCATTCCCTGCCAAAGCCCTTCCATTCCTCCGGAAGAGAAATCGTCGATATCAGGAGATGAGAAGCCAAAGAATCAATCCGATTCTCTCAGTGTAGATCAAGAGAAACAATTCGAAGAATTCTGGAAGGCTTATCCGCCCAGGGGCAATCCACCTGCAAGAGAGGGCAAGGCCGCAGCGAAAAAGGCTTGGGGCAAGATCAACCCGTCGAGGGAATTGGCTCGACAGATCCGTGAGGCGGTTGAAAAGAAAAAGGCGTGCAAGCAATGGAAAGATCCCCAGTATATACCTCTCGCTGCCACTTGGTTGAATCAGCGTCGATGGGAGGATGAGCCTGGCGAAGGTGCCAAAAGTGCAGGGAAACGCGGTGAATCTGATTGGGGCAACATCGAGGAAGAGGCGTTTGGAGAAGTCGATTCCAAAGGAAAAGTTATCAAATAGAGGAGTTAGCTATGTCGCGTGAGGAAATCGAGAATTTGAAAAGAAAGATCGAACGAAGCGAGGAATCCACGGAACCGGACATTCGTTGTCCGGCAGGGAATCCGAATTGTAACGGTTACGGAAATGAAAATGTTCCTGGAAACGGATTCAGGCCCTGTAAGTGCGCACGCGACAAGCAGATGCAGGGAAAACTGGGGGGATTGCTGAATAAGGTCCAAGAGAAGCATCGAAGCGCAATACTGGAGCCGGACACTTTGGAGGAAACGGAATCACTGGCAGCGGGGAAAGACTTCCTGGCGGGGATTTCGCGAGAGGGATCGATTTATGTTGCGAAGAAATCCTTGCTCCTGTGTGGCGCACCCGATTCCGGGAAAACGGCGGCCTGTATTTATGTCGCGGGGCAATTGATTCGCTCCTATCCGGATATCAATCTTGCGTTTTGGCTGAATTTTCAGGATCTGGTCGATCAGGTCATCCTGGGGGGCGGTCCGAGAGAAGGGGGTGATCTCGCCGAATCCCGTCGGTACGTTCGGCGAATGATTCAAAACAGTGACGTCGTTATTGTCGATGAGTTTGGGCGAGCGGGACTCTACAAGGATGAAAGATTGGATCAAGCCGTCGATCAATTAGCCTACGAAGTTGCGAATGTTGCGGTCGAAGGGCGAAAGCCTGCTTTGATCGCGACCAATTTGAAAGTGAAGGATTTTCTGGAACATCCGTCATTTCAGGAGGCCACCCGGAGCCGATTGGCGGATTCGACCTGGCGGCGGATACAAGTCAGACCGATCGACAGGAGAAAGATGTGAGGAATTGCAAATTAGAAAAGGCCAACGGGGACCTATATGCGTCTCCCATGACTCATAGGATTGAGGATTGACCATTATGAAAAGCGACCCAGAGATAATAGGGGCAGGTGAGAATGATACCAAGTCAGGTGAAGGAATTCCCGATGTAACCGATGAATCTATCGGTATCATCCGCGAACTGGGGGATCTGCCGCCGGGTGCGATTATCAGCGAGAACAAGCTGGCGGAGATTTTCCATCGCTGTCCGACGTCGATCAAGCGTGCGGTCAGACGTGGCGAGCTCCCTCCTTCGACACGATTGTTTGGGCAACCCGTTTGGACGGTGGAAAGCATTCTCAAGCATCTTCAAGATCGTTTGACCGGTGCAAGGAAAGAGGCAGAACAAGCGGCGAAGAAATTTCTGGAACTTCGGCCTTGACTTATGTGTAACATAAAAGTATTCTGTATATATGAAGAAAAAGAGAAAGAAAATCAAGATGGGACGTCCCGTGAAGCCTGTCGCAGAGAAGCAAGGTGCTCGGGTCATGGTGAATATGACGAAGGCGGAGAAGAGGCAACTGGAAAGAGAGGCACAAGAGGTGGGGCTGTCCCTTTCCGCCTATTTTCTCCAACTTTGGAAAGAGAAAGGAAACTGACGATGTCCGGGGTCCGAAAGACAGCTCTTCCGAGCGGCAAGTACCAAGGCTGGTTCATCGACTACACGGGGAAGCGGAAGTTTTTTGCGGGTACTCGTGACAAGGCGGACACTCTTCGAATGGCCGTCCGACTGGAGGATGACCATCGGCAGATTCGGCTGGGGTATCGTCCCGCACCACAGCCTTTCGAAAAACACAAGAATCGGTCTTTCGAAGAGGTCTGTAAGGAATATCAGGCATGGGGCGAGTCCCAGGGAGGCCGTGGCGGTCGGCCCTGGGCACGAAACCATGCTCGTATGCGCCGGAACCATCTGAACTGGTGGCGGGAGCGTTTGGGGCTGAGCGCATTGGCGGATCTTGATGGAGTCCTGCCGCGTGTCGAAGGGGCATTGCGCGAGATCAAGGCCGCCGGACGGACCGGCAAGACGGTTCAGAATATCGCTGAGGCGCTTACCGCGTTCTGCGATTGGTGTGTGACGCGAGGGTACCTGGCGAATGATCCGCTTCGGAGACTTGGCAAGTTCGATATAACGCCCGGTACAAGACGACGTGCTTTGACCCCCGGAGAGATCAGAAGACTCCTGGAAGTTGCGCCGGACCATCGACGGTTGCTCTACGAAACGGCGCTTATGACCGGACTGCGTGCGGGAGAACTTCGCTCCTTGACGGTGGATCACCTGGATCTCCAGCGAGAGGGACTACAGCTGGACGCCAGATGGACAAAGAACCGGAAATCAGCATTTCAACCACTACCTCATGATCTTGTCTGTCGATTACGGGAATTTGCAGATACGGGTAGCGCTTTAGAACTCTATCGGCAAGCCGCTCGCTGGCGAAGTGCTCAGATTCCGAAGAATCCGCTTCTGTTTGTTGTTCAGGACACGGCGCATGAGTTGAACAAGGACCTCATTGTCGCCGGGATTCCAAAGTCTACAGAAGAGGGCAAGTTGGATTTTCATGCACTGCGCACCACTTTCGTTTCGATGCTTTTCGAGTCGGGAGCCTCTGCGAAGGAGACACAGGCGCTTGCGCGACATTCCACGGCGGACCTTACAATGAATGTCTATGCGCGAACCCGAGACGAACGGTTGGTACAGGATATTGAACGGCTTAGTCGATTTATTCTACCTCAAGAGCCGTGTGCACGTAGCGTGCACGAACAAGCGGTTGGTGCGGAAGACTGTAACGCTAACCTTATAGAACTCAGCATGTTACAGGAGAATATGGATGGACAAGGCTATCGGTTCAAATCCCGCCCTGGGCAGGATTTTCCCATTTGTGCCACAGAGTGCCATTCCGTGACTGACACTGCCTGGCCCGCATTTCTCACAAGCCTTTCGGAAGAAGGGTGAGACCGGTTGGATATCGCGAGAATAATCGCGGCGAGTGGTTTCTTGAAGAGATGAGACCATGCAAGTCAGGATGAACAGAGAAACCCG
>Ga0116148_1001377_pt1 | contig 26786 bp, 15 predicted proteins | sample AD_UKC055_MetaG_FD_89786 | JGI IMG/M metagenome (GOLD analysis project Ga0116148, IMG submission 89786) | Active sludge microbial communities of municipal wastewater-treating anaerobic digesters from USA - AD_UKC055_MetaG | ecosystem: Engineered > Bioreactor > Anaerobic > Digestate | place: USA... | reverse complement strand
CCGCCTGAGCCCCGCCCAGGAACAGCAGGCGCTCAAGGCCCTGGACGAGGTGGCCGAGAAGACCATCTTCTCCACCGCCTGCTACGACAACGATCCCTACTGCTTCCGCTACACCGTCCTGCCCGGTGACGTGCTCAACCGCGTGGAGACCAAGCTGGCCCTGCACGTGCCCCCGCCGCTGATCCTCAAGGTCAACAGCGTCATGGACGCCTCCCGCATCCGAGCCAACCAGACGCTGAAGATGATCAACGGGCCCTTTCACGCCATCGTCCACAAGAACCGCTACCTCATGGACGTCTATCTCCAGCGGGACGACAAGCCCAAGGTCTTCGCCAAGCGATTTCGCGTCGGGCTGGGCAAGGACGACGGCACGCCCGTGGGCCTCTTTCGCGTAGCCCTGGGCAAGAAGCTGCGACGAGCCCCCTGGAACCCCCCGCCAAACAGCCCCATCCAGAAGACCATCCTCTGGGGCGAGCCCGGTTACCCGCTGGGAACGGCTGGGTACTGGATCAGCCTCGAAGGCATCGACGATAACACCCGCGCGCTCGACGGCTATGGGATCCACGGCACCAACGAACCCGAGACCATCGGACGCAGCGAATCGCTTGGCTGCATCCGCATGGCGGACGCCGACATCGACATGGTCTTCAGCCTGCTCTACGAGAAGTGGAGCACGGTGGAAATCCGGCCATAGCATTTGCTTCCCGGACACGCGCCCCCAAGCCCACGGAGAGCCTTCCGCGGGCCTGCCTGCCGGCATGCGGGCCTTGGCGCTACGTGCAGCAGCCCCTGCCCCGTCCGATGTTCTCCATGGCGTCCTGGTAGAACATCCGCACCGGGGCGCCGCCCATGGCGATGGCGCACCAAGCCGCCTCGTCCAATTGCTCGCGGGGCACGTTCTGGGTGCGGGCCTTCTCGACAAAGGCCGCCACGCACGGGGCGCAGCGGCTCATGACCGCCAGCGCGAAGTTGATGAGGAACTTGCCCCGCTCGTCGATCGCCCCGCCCTTGCCCGTCACGCGCATCATCTGGCCGAAGGCCTGCGAGGACAGGGCGGCGGTCGATTCGCCCGGAGCCGCCGCCGCGACTGGAGTGGCCGCCGCGCCCTGCTGGGGACAACACGGCTCGGCCGCCGCGCTCGGGCCGCAACAAGGCGACGCGCCGGCATCCGCCACGCGAAGTTCCGCCTGCACAGGCGGCGACTGGAGCGATGGTGGAATCCGTCTCATGCACTCGCACTCGACATCCCCGTCCGCGGGTGCAGCGGGCGCTTCAGCCCCGGCCGACCGACCGGGCGCCGCCTCGGACGCTTCGCGTGTCTCCGTCGCGGGCCGGGCCTCCCCGGCGTTGCACAGCTCGATCCGACCGGTCGAGGGCTCGACGATCTCGCCGACCGTGCGCCCGCGCACGCCCCGCTGGGCCAGGGCGGCCATCAGCCGCCCGTGGCGCTCCCGCGGCACGCAGATCAGCAGCCCGCCGGACGTCTGGGCGTCGAAGCCCAGGTCCGCCAGGGCGGCGTCGACGCCCTCGGCCACCGCCAGGTCCTCTCCCACGTACTCCCGGTTTCGCTCCACCGCCCCGGGCACGACCCCCTCGCGCAGCAGTTCCACCGCCCCGCCGAACGCGGGCAGCGAATCCGCGTACACCCGCGCCGTCATGCCCGAGTGCCGCACCATGCTGACCAGGTGACCAAAGAGCCCGAAGCCCGTCACGTCGGTGCAGGCCGACACCCCCACCTCGGCCATCGCCTCGGCGGCGGCGGCGTTCAGCGTCGCCATCGACTGCTCCGCGGCCGCGAAGTCCGCCCCGTTCTTGCCCACCTGTCGGGCGAAGTTCAGCACCCCCACGCCCAGCGGCTTGGTCAGGACCAGCACGTCGCCCGGGCGGGCCGTCCCGTGCTCCACCGCGCGCCCCCGTTCGATCGTCCCGGTAATGGCGAAGCCGAGCTTGATCTCCTCGTCCTTGATGCTGTGCCCGCCGATCAGCGCGACCTTCGCCTCGGCCATCACGTCCATCGCGCCCTTGAGCATGTGGTACATGATCCGCCCGTCGTGCGTCTCGGAGGGGAAACCCAGGATCGACAGCGCCGTTCGCGGCACGGCCCCCATGGCGTAGATGTCGCTGAGGCAGTTGGCTGCGCAGATTCGCCCGAAGGTGTACGGGTCGTCCACGCAGGGCGTGAACACGTCCACCGTCTGGACCAGCGTGACGTCCTCGCTGAGCTGGTAGATGCCCGCGTCATCGCCCGCGGCGACGCCCGACAGCACGGCCGGGTCGTCCACCTTCGGCAGTCGCGCGAGCACCGCTTCCAGGTCAGCTGGCGCGATCTTCGACGCGCAGCCGGCATTGTGGACCATCTGGGTCAAGCGAACCTGGGAGAGATCGATCGGGTCGGGCCTCTCGCCCGCGCAGGGGCAGATGCCCTGGTTGGTGAACACGTCGCACGGACACGGGCGGCGCGGATCGCACACGCAGTGCCCCAGCTTCATCGACCGCTGCATGACGCGACGACGCTTGGCCAGATCAACTTTCACGGCTGTCACACCTCTGCGGCTGGTCTGGTCCGCCGGGGGCCGGTGCCCGCGGCGTCGGCGGCGCCGGCCGCTTCGGCGCCGCCGCTACTCGATCGTGAACTCGGCCTTGACCGACTCCATCTGGAACGGGTCGGCCTTTCCCACGAGCTTGGCGGTAAGCTTTCCCTTGATGCCTTCGGGCACTCTCCATGAGTGCGAGCAGGACCCGCCTCACCCGTACTCCAACGTGCAGCGGTAGACTTCCTTGCCGTTGGCGTCCTCCACGAGCAGGGTGGGCTCCGGCAAGCGCTTGCCCTTGGCGTTCATCGCGTAGTCCACGGCCGTGCCCGAAGCATCGCTGACCGCCAGCGAAAACGTCACGGCTCGCTCTTTCACGCTTGCCATCACCTCGGCCTTCAGGGGTGAACCGACCGCCACGTCCACCGTCTGCCCGGCAGGCACGGTAAACCTTTTCGCCTTCCCCGTGTAGAGTTCTCGCTGCCCGCCCCGCACCAACGTTCCGGCGCCGCCCTCGCCCTCCGATGCGGCCGTCTCGCGATAGTCCACGATGACGTACTCGTCGGCCGGCACTTCGATCGGCTCTGCCCCGCCCTGGAGACTGAGACAGCCCGTCTGGCCGACGAACGTGGCCGCCCACTGCGGATGGGCCAGGCGGACCTTGCCGCCTTTGACCCCGACGGGATCGGCCTGCACCTTCATCGCATCCGCGTCCATGCTCACGCGGTACCAGGCGTCGTCCACGCGCACAAGTTGGCCCAGCAGGGCCGACCGCGGCTCCTTGAACGATCCGTCGGCCGAGGCGATCAAGACGCGATCGCCCGTAGGCAGACGCCGTATTCGCCTGTCCACCTTGGCCTGATCGCCCAGACGCAGGTTGCCGCTGCCCTCCAACACGCGAACCGCGAAGACCTTCTGGCCGAAGCGGCACTGGCCCTGTGCGGCCAGTTGCACCTGCATGAACAGATACCGGTTGTTCTGCTGGCGGTAGTACGAGCCGTTGATCACCAGCAGAATGTCGCGGTCCCCCTCGCGGACCTTCAGCACCGCCGGGCCGAACTCCAGCAACGTCATTTCTTTCGGAGTGGAGTCGCGACGACGAACCGGAAACGTGTTCTGGTCGGTGAACTTGCCCTCGCCGCTCAGGTCGAATCGCACCACGTCCGGGGTCTTGGCGTCGGCAGTCTTGGCGTCGATCGCAGCCGCCATACTTCGCCCGCCCAGCATGAAGTGGCCCACGACGGCCTTGGGGCTGGTCGTCCCGCTGCCCGCCTCCGCCGTGCTGAGACGCTGGGCGGTCGCATTAAACGTCGCGGTCTCCAGGGCACGGGCATCCTCGGGCACGGCCTCGAGGTACGTCAGGTCTCCCACCCCGGCCCACGTCGCAGATGCCGCCGCCAACACAGCCGCCGCCAGAATCACCGCAGACGATCGCATGTTGGGTCTCCTTCCCGGTTGCCCCGTATCATACCGCTGAGCGGACCGAGCGTCACTGTCTATTGCGATACCAGGGTCGCATATCGTTGGACGCGGCTCCACGGGAAGTGTTCCAAGGGCCCTCAGGAACCCTTCAGCAGGTCCCGTATCAGTACGCCGGGCGTGCGGCGGTTCCCGTTGCGCACCGTCACGCGGGCCGTGTCGAAATAGTCCAGCAGCGGCACGGCGTACTTGCGACTGATGGCGATGGCGTCACGGAACTCGACCGTCGTGAAGGCGCCGGCCTTGCGGAACAGCGCGATGACCACCTCGCGGGCGGCGGCGACGGCCTTGGCGTGCATGATGACCTTGGCGTCCAGGCGGAGCACGCGTCCCTGGTCGATGAGGATGCGGCACAGTTCCAGCAGCTTCGCCTCGCCCAGGCCGAGTTGCCCGGCCAGGTCCGCCGGCAACGGCGGCTCGAGGTGAGCCCGCTCCAGCGTCTCCTCGATCTGCCTGCACAGGCGGGCGTCCTCGCTCGAGAGCTTCGCCCCGCGTCCCACCAACGCCACCACCGTGCCCTGGCGCTCGGCCGTGCCGGCCGCGATCAAGCGCTCGACGGTGAACTCGAACACGTCCCGCGGACACTCCACCTGGGCGGCCAGTTCCGCCTGTTCCATGCCGACGCGGGAGGGGTTGGCCTGGTAGAACCCCTCCAGGACCTGCTCGATCGCCTCCCGGGCGGAGGCCACCACGTCGCGATGCACCAGCAACTCGCCCCCCGCCGGGGCGGGCACGTCCAGCGCCACGCCCAGCCGAAGCAACTCGCTCACCAAAGGTTCGACCTGGCGTAGCGCAAGCTGCGCCCGCCGGGCCAGTTCCGCCTGGCTGATCGCACCCGCCGCCTCGGCCAGCATCAGGGCCGTCCAGTCGGCTGGACGGTCCAGGCACTCCCGGCGGCGCGTGAGCATGGCGATCGTCCACTCGCGCCCGCGCTTGAGTCGCTGGTCGCTCGCCCCCAGCACCCGTCCGCCGCCCAGCGTGGTCACCGTCCCGCCGGCCCAGTCGCCCATGGCGGCGCGGATCACGAACCGCTCGCCCGCCGGGGCGGGCAAAGGCTCGTTCAGGCGGAATTGCACCACCTGCCGCCCGCCCGGCCCGAGGGGCCGGCCCTCCAGCATCGCCACTTTCGCCATCGTCTCGGCCGTCCCCATGTGCAGATGAACTTCGGCGTAGTCCTTCAGTTCGTGGGGCAGATGAGGCAGGAGCGTCAGGTCGGCCTCGAACATCGCGGCGCAGGGGATGTCGCCGCCGCCCGACAGCAGCTTGCCCCGGTGCAGCAGGTCGCTGTCGACATCGACGAGGTTCATGGCGGTGCACTCGCCGGCGCGGGCAAGATCGGCCTGCTCGCCGTAGACTTCCAGGTTGCGGACCCGCCCGGCCTGACGGCCGGGCAGCACATGCAGCCGGTCGCCCACGCGAACCTCGCCGCCGGACGGGATGCCGGAGACCACCGTGCCGAATCCGCGGATGGGAAACGACTTCTCGACCCACAGGCGAAACGACCCGGTCGTCGTCCGATCGTCGCACGAGTCGGCCACGCGGTTGAGTTCGCCCAGGAACGCGTCGTAGCCCTCGCCAATAATGCTGGAGACGCCGCACAGGAGAGCGTCGGCCAGGAAGGTCCCCTGGACGAACCGGCGGATGTCCTGGGCGGCCAGCTCGCGCATCTCGGCGTCGACCAGGTCGATCTTGGTCATGGCGATGACCCCTCGCCGCACGCCCATGAGCGTCAGGATGTCCAGGTGCTCGCGGGTCTGGGGCATGACCGAGTCGTCGGCGGCCACCACCAGGATCACCACGTCGATGCCGTGCGCCCCGGCCACCATGTTCCGGATGAACGCCACGTGTCCGGGCACGTCGACGATGCCCACGATCCGTTCGTCGCGCATGCGGCAGGGCGCGTAGCCGGCTTCGATGGTCAGCCCGCGCTTCTTTTCCTCGGGCAGGCGGTCGGTGTCGCAGCCGGTGAGGATCTTCACCAGCGCCGTCTTGCCGTGGTCCACGTGCCCGGCCGTGCCCAACATGATGTTGCGGCGATTCATGGTTCGTTGTCGCTGTTGCAGATGGTTGCAGATTGCGTCCTGTGGGATGATACCAGAACTTACAGTCGAGTCCATGGAGAACCGAGGGAAGCAATGATACCCCCAACTTCACAACGGTGCGGGCCAATACACAGATGGCCCAGTGCGTCCAGGAGAAGCGAGATGAATCAGAATGCGCCGTCTCCCCCAGGTCAAGTCGTCTGGCCTGGAACCCCTAACGGTCGACAAGCGAAGGGGCGGAATAGACGAACCTGGTCGCGCGGAGTGGAGGATGGACTGACTCTTGGCGACGTGTTACGATGACTTCCGTTTGTTCGCTGAAATGGAACAGGGTCTCTGACAAAGGCGTGAGATTGTGGGAAGATACGGCTCAGCCAGGCGCGTGTTTCTATCTTACAGTCACCATGATTCAGACATCGTGCAGATGCTTGCTGACCTCCTTACCGCAGCGGATAGGCCCTATTTCTTGGACCGTTTCTCGATTGAGCCTGGAGACAAATGGCAGGTCGTCATCGACGACGCCATAGAGACGGCAACAAAAGTCTTCGTCTTCTGGTGTTTTCATGCCGCCGATTCCAGAGAGGTTGCCAGGGAATACACACTTGCCATCAAGATGGGGAAGAAGGTCGTGCCCGTTCTGCTTGACGATCAGGATCTCCCAGATATCCTTGGGCGGTATCGATGGATCGATGGGCGCAAAACCATAGTGCATCCCCACAAGCCGGTTGGACGGTCGGACACAGACGAGGGGTCAGAGGTTTCTCGCAGCAACAGCTATGCATTGTTCCCGCTATTCGGGCTCTTCGGGTTCTTGTCCGACTCAACACTCCTTCAGATACTAGCCGGAGTGGCGATTGCCGCGTTCTTGTCGTTGACCCTGTATAGTGTCGTCCGAGGAAGACGTGAACGCCGCGAAATCGAAGAACGCCTCCATCCGCTCGCCATGTCAATGCTCAAAGAAGTCTTCGACGGCGACTAGCCGCCAACGGAGAGCAAGCAGGTGGGTGCTGGCCCCGTCAGACCGTAGCATAGCATGGGCGGGGGTATGGGCTTGTCGCCGTGGGGCCAAGCCAGAGTGCGGATGCACGTGCGAGTGAGGGGGCCAGGGGAAGCAAGGAGGATGATCCGGCGGACTAGAGCCCGGATACTGACTAGACCTCAGGCAAGGGAGACTCCTGGCCCGGTTCATTCCGCTTGCGACGCGGCCATCCACGCTACGGCGCGGCGGCGGCCGGGACGATGCGGACCATGACGACCCCGTGCGGCTGGACCGTGGCCGTGAAACCCTTGGCGTGGACGCCGAGGTCTTTCTGCCGCCACAGGTCGCGGACCCTTTGCGGAGCGTTCAGCTTGAGGTCGGCCCACTGGATGGTGACCTGTTTCGGCTCCTCGTCGACGTTGAACAGGCCGACCGCCCTGGTCCCGTCTTCCATCCGTTTGACCGCGGCCTCGCCGACGGGCAGCGGCATGCGCCGCCCCTGCTCGCCCAGCGGGTCCTGCTGGACTTCCAGCACGTCGTCGTTGGACAGCAGCGACAAGGTGAACGGGTCCAGCCGCTCGATGGGCGTTCCGATGATCATCGGCGACCCCCAGAGGCACCACAGACTGATGTGGGTGTACTGCTCGTTCGGCTTGAGGTGAGAGGGCGTCAGGGGGCGGTCGCGCCAGCCCCCCAGCAGGCCGATGCGAAGGTTGCAGGCGTGGTTCCAATGGCCGGGGCGCTGGAACGGCGCCCATGCGTCGTGCTTCAGCCACACCTCGCGGATGCCGACGGCCCAGCGACGCATGGCCGGATTGTCCATCGCGTCGCGATTCCAGAAGTCCACCAGGTCGCCGGTCGTCCGCGACAGGTCCGCCAGGGCCGTGTACTCGGCGGCACCGGTCAGGGGCACCGAGTTCGACAGTTCAATCACGATGTCCCGGTCGCAGGCGGCCAGGGCATCGGTCATCCGCTTGGTCAGCTCGACGCTGTTGACGCTCCAGTCGTACTTGGCGTAGTCGAACCCCCAGGCCGCCCACTGCCGGGCGTCGTTGGCCTCGAAGAAGTGCTTGCCGCAGCGCCAGCCGTCCTGCGGCTTGGCGGGCTTGGTCCACGCGCCCTTCGGATCGTCGCTGGAACCGCCGATGAACCCCGCGTAGCTGGTCATCCACGGGGTGGAGTAGATGCCGGCCTTGAGCCCCAGGCCGTGGATGTAGTCGCACAGGGCCTTCATGTCGGGGAACTTCTCGTTCGGCATGATCGCGTTGAACGGCCCGCCGCGACAGCCCTGCCAGCCGTCGTCGATGTTGATGTACTGCCAGCCGTGGTTGATGAGGTCTTTGTCGACCATGGCCTTGGCGGCGGCCCGGAGGTTGGCGTCGGTCACGCGGGAGCCCCACCCGCCGAACGTGTTGCAGCCCAGAAGGGGCGTCAGCAGCACGTCGCCGCCGACCACGAGGCGCAGCTCACGCTGGGCCTTGCCCAGGGCGTTCTCCGCCCGCAGCGTCATGCGGTAGGTGCCTCGCCTGGTCAGCGTGCCGCTGATGCGGCCCGTCCGGGCGTCCACGTGCAGACCCTCGGGAAGGTTCGCCACGGAGAAGGTCATCGGGCGCTTGCCGGTGGCGGCGATCGTGTACAACACGGGATGGCCGGGCCGGACGCCGAACGCCTTGGCGCCGTTGATTCGCGGCTGGGGCTTGGGCGGTGGTGTAAGGATCTCTCCGGCGATCTCGTCGGCCAGCAGGTTCGGGCCCGCCAGCACGCAGGCCAAGGCAAGCAGGGCTGCGACACGGCACGCGTTTGTCACGTCCAACGTTCTCACCGCATGTCTCCTATCGGCTGGTCCTGTTCCGGGAGCCGCGTTTAAGTATGTCCCCGCCGCGACGACATGGGAAGCACGGCTTTCAAAATTCCCGTGCGGAGATTCGGCCAGGCGACGTGACTTGTCGTACCGGCGTGGTCAGGTTACATCCGGACGCGACGCTGCAGATCGCTCTTGTGGCAATGACGCCGCGTCCGTGCACGTTACAAGAGCTGTATGATTACTGCACTGAGAATATTCCTGTCCCTGCTGGCGGCTTCGGCCGCCGCACCGACAACCCAACCGGCCGAGACGAAGACGCCCTACGAGCCTTCCAGCCGCTACACGATCAAGAACATGGAAGGCTGGACGGTCCACATTCACAACTCGTTGCTGCCGGGGGGCGAGGAGGCCGAGACGGGCGCCGCCGCGATCAAGCAGTTGCGGGAGGACATGGTGGTCGTGAAGCGGTGGCTGGCCGACGAGCCGCTGAAGCGGCTGCTGAAGGTCGGCATCTGGCTGGACCGCGACTCCACCAACGGCCCGCACGGGCGAACGCCGGTCTTCCACTACCACCCCGGGCTGGACTGGCTGGTGAAGATGGACTTCCACCCGGGCAAGCACAAGTGCGTCGAGTACAGCCGCGCCTCGGCCCTGGTCCCCGCGGGCGGGCGCCGGTCGAGGGCCACCACCCTCCTGCACGAGCTGGCCCACGCCTACCACGACCAGGTGCTGAGCTTCGACGACCCGGACATCCTGGCTGCCCACAAGCGGGCCCAGGAAAACAAGGACTGGCCCAAGACCGACTGGGTCGTCCGCGCCAACCACAAGGAGTTCTTCGCCGGCGTCTCCACGCGCTACCACGGCAAGAAGGACGAAAGGGAAGCCCTCCAACAACGCGACCCGGTCCTGTGGAAGAAGCTCCAGCAGATCTGGGGCACGCCCAAGAGCTTCGCGGATTCTCCCCCGTCGGACGCAAAGGAACGGTAGTCTCTTCCGCCGTCACCGGAAGTCACGCAGGTACCACCCGCCCCACCGCCGCCGCGACGGGCTCCACCTGCATGTCGGTCATCGTTCGCACGTCGAGCAGGAGGGCGTCGGACTCGATTCGGCCGAAGACGCAGGCATCGTCGAGGCGGAGTCGGCGGGCGAGGTCGGCGGTCTTCAGGTTGGGGGCGGTCAGGCGGACCTGGCGGCTGGGTAACGCTTCCATGGGCAGGCTGCCGCTGCCGAGGTAGGCGGGGCCTTGGACCACGTCCACCTGCACGTTGGGGGCGGCGGCGCGGATGGCGGCGGCCAGTCGGTCGGCGCGGGCCTGGAGTTGCTCGACGGTCCAGCCGAGCATGATGTACGTGGGGTGGTGTTTCTTGAGCAGCTCCACGTCGCGGAAGAGGTGGAGCGTGCGTTCCAGGGCCATCAGGCAGGTCTTGTCCACGCGGAAGGCGCGGGCCAGCGGATGCTTGCGGCAGCGCTGGATGAGGGGCTTTCGCCCGACGATCACGCCGGCCTGGCTGGCGCCCATGAGCTTGTCGCCGCTGGCCAGGACGATGTCCGCCCCGGCGGCCACCGAGTCGCTCATCAAGGGCTCGCGGGGCAGGCCGAACTGCGCCAGGTCCACCAGCGCACCGGCCCCGAGATCGTCGATCAGGACCAGGCCCTTCGAGTGGGCCAGCTCGACCAGCTCGCCCAGCTCCGGCTGAGACGCGAAGCCGAGGATACGGTAGTTGCTGGGGTGGACGCGGAGGATGGCGGCGGTGTTCTCGGTGATCGCGGCGGCGTAGTCGCGGAGGTGCGTGCGGTTGGTCGTGCCGACCTCGACCATCTTGCAGCCGGACTGGACCATCACGTCGGGCAGGCGGAAGGCCCCGCCGATCTCGATGAGCTGCCCGCGGCTGACGATGACTTCCTTGCCCGCGCACAGGGCAGCCAGGACCAGCAGCGTGGCGGCGGCGTTGTTGTTGGCCAGCGTGGCGGCCTCCGCGCCGGTCAGCTCGGTGAGGATGTACTCCAGGCGATGGTCGCGGTCGCTTCTCAGGCCGCTCTCGCGGTCGATGGCGAGCGTGACGTAGCCCTTGAGTTCGTCGATCATCGAGTCGACCACGCACTCGGGCCAGACCGCCCTCCCGAGCCCCGTGTGGAGGATGATGCCGGTGGCGTTGATCGCCCTTCGCACGTGGAACTCGCTGCGTTGCTGGAGCAGTTCGCGGGCCCGCAGGAGCACGTACTCGCTCGTGACGTGCATCCCGCCGCATCGCCCGACGGTGTCGGCGAGGATCTGCTTGCGCAGGTCGTCCAGGGCGTCGCGGAGGCAGTTGGTCACCAGCGACCGGGGCGCGGAGTCCAGCCACTGCTCGGCCTGGGCCCGTTCCAGCAACTGGCTCACCGAGGGGAGCTTTCGCAGCAGGTCCTGGTGTGGATTGGCCGTCATGGTCAGCCTCCCAGCTTCTTGAGGAACGCCGGCAGCGTGGGCATCGCGCCTGCGCGGGGGATGTCGTCGCCGCCGAGGGGCACCTTCTCCACGCCTTCGTACTCCTTCTGGTGTTTCTGGAACCAGTCGGCCAGCTTGCGCTGCGCCTCCTGTCGCTTCTGGTCGCTGACGAACCCCATTTGCGTCAACTGGGGCGTCCAGTTAGGGGGCCGGTGGAACCCGTACGCGGCCAGGTCCTGCCCGGTCTGGGTGAGGATGATCGCCATGGCCACGTCCCCGCGCAGGACCTTCACCTGCTTGCCGTCTCCGAATCCGATGTTGGTGACCTGGGTCTTGTTGTCGACCTCGTCCATCAGCGTCACCACCGTTCGCTTGTCCTTGAGTTCCAGGATCATGTCCAGGGCCTCGTTCGGTTGCCCGTGGTACGGCTGGCCGGAACTGATCAGCGGCTGGAGCAGGCGCGACAGCACTCGCGGGTCCTTCGCCGCCACCAGCGCCTGCAGGACGGTGCGGTACTCGTTGCGGTCGATGACCTGGCGGACGTCGGGCCCGTCCTGCCCGTGGTAGTAGTTCGGCCCGAGCAAGGCTGCGTCCATGGCGTTCATCCGCTCGACCAGCAGATCGCGAATGGCGGTATTGTTGCGGCGCGAACGGACGATGGTGTCCAGGGCGGCCTGGCGAATCTCCCAGTCCACCTGGCGGCAGGCCCAGGCGAGGACCAGTTCGGCGCCGGGGTGGTTCTGCTGGCCCAGGACGGAGACCGCTGACGCCGCCACGCGGTCGTCGCGGCTGAGCAATTGGTTGAAGGGCTTCGGGAACCGCCTGGCCAGGTCCAGCATGTAGCGACGCTGGGCGGGGCTGAAGCGGACCAGCAACTCAGCCTGCCGGGCGGCGGTGCCCAGGCCGGCGAACACCTCGGCGACGCGGGCCACCTGCTCGGGATCGTCCAGGTGGATGTGCTCGACCAGTTGGTTGAAGACTTCCTCGCCCATTGCGAGCAGGGCCTTCTGGGCGGCCTCGCGCCGGGCGGACTGCTGGTGGCCCAGGTCCTTGACGATGACCTGCACCCGCCGGGTCAGGGCTTCAGTGAACGGGTCGCCCGCCGGGGCGGGCGCAGTCGTGGGCCGAGTCGAGGCGGGTTGCGTGGTCGGTGCCTTGCCGGCCGGGGCAGTCGTCGGCGCCGCGGACAGGCCGTCGACACAGGCCACGCAGAGAGTTACGAACGCCGCCAGCATGTTGAGTCGCATCGCACAGATCCTTTCCGCCCCTCCCGGCTTAGACGCGGCCTGGCCACGCCGGTTCGTCATTGTAACACAACGCGGCGTTCGATGCTTGCGCGGCAAATGTCGCGAGCCGCCGCGTCGGGGGCGCGACAGCCTGGTCCGGCTGTCACTCTTCGTCCAGGCCTTCGTCGTCGGCTGGGTCGTACTCCTCGATGGTCAGGTCAGCAAATCGTGTCCTGCCCAGTCGCAGCACGGTCAAGCGGACGGTGTCTCGCCCGTCCTTGCGGGCCTGGGCGATCCGGTCGCGCATCTGGCGTGCCGAGGTCAGCGGCTTGTCGTCCAGGCGGGTGATGATCTCGAAGGGGAAGACCTTGGCCACCAGCGTGGGCGAGCCCTGTTCGACCTTGGCCAGCACCACGCCCGGCGCGTCGCGGGGCAGGTTCAGCGCGTAGCGGACCTCGTAGGTCATGTCCTTGACGGTCAGCCCGAGCTTGAGGTTCTTCCACCTCGCCGCGGACTCCAGGTCCGGCGGGGCTTTCTCGATGGCGTATTCGACAGTGCGGACCTGGTTGGTCTCGGCGCGGCAGAGGGTGATGGTGACCTTTCGCCCCACGCCCGCGGCGTCCAGCGCCCGCGTCAGGAAGTTCTCGCGCGTCTTCCAGGTGGGCATGAGGAAGCCCTCGCCCTCCTCGCCCTCCATGCCCATGCCGACGCCCCACCGCCCGCCGAAGTCTTCCTCCCCGTACCCGCGCATCGGCGCCAGGTCGATCGGGTAGGCCATCCCCTCGACCTGCAACCGCAGCAGGATGTCGCCCACCCCCACGCCGAGCCGGCCGGCCGGGCTGGCGTCGTAGACGGCATTGACCAGGAACCCCAGTTTGCCGTCCTTGGTCGCCTGCTCGACCTTGAGCTGTTCGGCCACGTCGGGCGTGATCGGGACGTACTCCACCCCGAACCACGCGCGGCGCTTGGACTGGCTGCGGGCCATCACCTGGATCTTGTCGTCGAGGTGCCTGGCCGGCGCGGTCAGAGCGTCGCGAACCTCCGACACGTGAAAGACCCGAAACTCCGCCGGGCGCAGGTAGCGGTTGGCCATCTGGAGCTGTCGCTCTTCCTCGTTCTCGATCCGTTCGGAGAGGTTCAGCCCGGCCAGCCGGCCCTGGAAGTCCACCAGCAGGGCGGACCCGGATATGTTGGAGGCCGGCTCGTCGTGGAAGGCCCCGCCGTAGCCGCGGCTCTTGCCGATCAGCCGGTTGGTCATCAGTCGCACGTGCGTCTGACCGAATCGCTTGCCGAGGACGGCCGTCCAGAACGGCTGCATCTGCGGCAGGTCTTGCCCCTTGGGGGCCAACTCGACGTGCGAGGGGAACGCGCCCTTCTCCAGGCGGACCAGGAAGGCCCCGAACTGCTTGTAGGCCCCCACGAACCGCAGCGTCCGGCGCTGGCCCGCCAGCTCGACGCTGATGCGGTCCACCTGGGCCGCCACCTTGCGGTCCAGAACCTGGGGGACCAGCAGATCACGCTCGCCCAGTGCCACGCCGTACAGCTTGATCTCCTGCCCGGCCGCCGTGCCCGCGCTCCGCAGGTACGGGTTGGCGGCGGACGGTTCGGCCGGCACGGCCGTCGAACTCTGCCGCAGCGTCAGGATGACCTCGTGGGCCGACGCGGTCAGGCGTTGCGACACGCCGGCCTCTAACTTGTCCAACTCGGAGAAGGAAATGGACTCGCCCTTGCGAATGTCCTCGTATCGCCAGGCGCACTGGGCCTGGTCGAGGTCCAGGAAGGTCGTCAGCGCGCAGCCTACGGGCCGGCCTGTGGCGTCGGCGAGGACGGCGGGCAAGCGATGACCCATGCCGAGATCGACGCGGGCGCCCGCCCCCCCGCCTCGATAACCGAAATAGAGGTTGTCGTCGCCCTTGGCGGCGAACCGCACCGCCGCCCCCAGCGGCACGACGCGGAGATGCCACTGATCGTCGCTGGGGTAGAGGTAAGCCTGGAGCAGGCGCGTCCGGACCCCCTCGGACTTGAACGGCACAAATGCGGGCGGTCGCAGGACCCGCGCGGCCGCGTCCGGGAGCTTCAGGATGATCCCGGGCGCCCGCAGCAACATGCGGTCCCGCACGGCGGGCCAGGTCTTCCCGGTCGCATCGCGCACCACCACGCGGTCGATGAACCGTTTTTCCGTGCCGTCGTCGATCATGAGCACGCGGCCCCGGTCGTCCAGGACCAGGGCGGGAAACTCCTCCGGACAGCGACGTGCGATGTACTCGTCGTAGATCCGCCGCACCCGCCAGTCCCTCTCGTGCGGGTCGGAGGCGTCGGACATGTCCTTCTTGTACCACACCTGGGCGACAGCGAAGCTGGTCCGCCCCGCCCGCAGGAGTTCCTGCACGGCCCGCTCGTCGTCCTCGTCCGTTTGAGGGGCGGCCCGAGACGCGGGGGCGGGCCTGGTCGCGGCCCTGGACGCCGCCGCAGGGGTCGCTACGTCGGCGGTGCGGGCTGCCGGGGCGTTCCACGTTAACGCGGCGAACACGATCGCAATGAGCAAGTGCCTCATAGGTGTCAGTCTTCCTGGAGATAGTCTTTGTGCCAGCTCAGCGTCTTCCAATGCTGGAAGGCTCCGCGCTTGATGGTCACCAGAACCCGTTTGTCGGTCCGGGCCTTGTCGCCGGTGAGGGCTTCGTAGGCCTTCTTCGCGTCGGCGATGGTCTTGACCGGGTGCGGGCCGATCTTGAGGATGATGTCGCCGGGGGCCAGCCCCGCGTCGGCGGCGTTGCCCTCTTCGCGGACGCCCTGGATGAACACGCCGCCGCCCGGCTGGAGGAAGTACAGTTCGGGGTTGGAGAACTTGGTGATTTCCTTGAGGGTCATGTTCCAGCGGCGGCAGTCCAGGTCTTCGCCCTCGAACTTGCCGCGGGCCACGGGCACCAGGGTCAGTTCCTGAATCGCTCGCCCGCCGACGTCGCCGGGCCGCGGGGCCGAGCCGTCCGCAAGCCTTGCCGGCTGGGAGGGTTGGGTGGCCGGGCCTTTGCCCCGGGCCACCAGGAACCGGCATGGGCGGTCGGTGGGCAGGTCGGCCAGGATCAGCCGGATGCGGGGCAGGTCCTCGACGTACAGCCCGTCCAGCGGCAGGGCGCCGACGGCCAGCAGGATGTCGCCCCCGCGGATACCGGCCTGGTCGGCGGGCGAGTCCTGGTCGACGCTCTGGACGAGCACGCCGCGCTGGGCGTCGGTGAAGGTGTTGGTGTTGAAGTCCCGCAGGGCCTGGAGTTGGAGGCCCACGTGGGCCCGGGCGACCTTGACCGGCCAGCGGTCCTCGCTGGTCTTGCCCGCCTGTTCGATCAGGCGGGCCACCACGTCCTCGACCACGTTGGAGGGAATGGCGAAGCCGATGCCGTCGGCCCAGGTGCCCAGCGTGTTGATGCCGATGATCTGTCCGCGGGTGTCCACCAGCGGTCCGCCGGAGTTGCCGGGGTTGATGGCGGCGTCGGTCTGCAGCCAGAGGTTGTACTGGTGGCTGGTTTCGAAACCGAGGTAGCGCTGGGTGTTGGAGATGATGCCCAGCGAGATGGACCGGGTGAAGCCGAAGGGCGAGCCCAGGGCCATCACGAACTGACCGGGCTGGACCTTGTCGCTGTCGCCGAAGCTCGCCACGGGCAGGGGCGGGTGACCCTCCGGAAGGCGGAGTTTCAGCAAGGCCAGGTCCGTCTCCGGGTCCAGCCCCACCACCGTCGCGGGAACTTGTTCGCGGTCGCCCAGCACACAGTTGATCTCGATGGCCTTCTCGGCGACGTGGTTGTTGGTGACCACGTAGCCGTCGCTCGAGATGATCACACCCGAACCGAACACCTCGGCCCGCGTGCGCTCGCCGCTCTGGAACATCTCCCGGATGGGTTTGACGAAGACCAGAGACGGGTAGACCTTGCCCTTGGCAGTGGCGATGATGCCCTGGAAGTCGATCTGCTGCGAACAACCGCCCAGCAGGCCGGCCAGGCCCGCCAGCGCCGCCCAAACCGCTGAATGCCTCATGGAGTCTCCTTGCCCCCGGGGTACCGGCCCGGCGTGGGAAGTAGGCCGTTCAGTGTAGCGATTGGAAAGCGCGGGGGGCAAGCAAAACGCGCCCTTTCGGGACACGTGAGCCTCGAGCGCGTTCTCCCGGCTTGAAAAAGCGACAGCCAGCCCGTACCTTTCTGACTTTCAGGAATACCGGATGCTGTTTAACTCGATGATCTTCGTCCTGTTCGCCGTGCTGTTCTTCGCGGCCTGGCCGTTCATGCGCCACCGACGCGGCACGCGGTGGGCGTACCTGACGGCCATGTCGCTGTTCTTCTACGGCTGGTGGGACTGGCGATTCCTGAGCCTGATCATCCTCAACGGGGCGGTGGACTACTACGCCGCGCTGGGCATGGAGCGATGGCCCGTCCGCCGCAAGCTCCTGCTGGTCGGCTCGCTGGCGGTCAACGTGGGCACGTTGGCGGTCTTCAAGTACCTGGACTTCGCCCTGTTCAACGTCAATTGGCTGCTAAGCTGCCTGGGCATCCAGGGTTCGTTGCCGGCCGCTGAGCTGATCCTGCCCGTGGGCATCAGCTTCTACACGTTCCAGGCGATGAGCTACACCATCGACGTGTACCGCGGCCGGCTGGCGCCCACCCACAACATCCTGCACTTCTTCGCCTTCCTGAGTCTGTTCCCGCAGTTGGTGGCCGGGCCGATCATCCGGGCGGCCACCCTGTTGCCCCAGTTGGAGGTCGACCGCCCGACCAGCGAAGGCGAGCGGTGGGAGGCGACCAAGCTGATCGCCATCGGCTTCTTCCGGAAGATGGTGGTGGCCGACACCATCGCCCCGGTCGTGCGGGAGGCCATCCAGGGCGCGCAGTCGGGCGAGTCGAGCCTGTACTGGTGGGCGATCATGCTGCTGTTCTCGTACCAGATCTACTGCGACTTCAGCGGCTACAGCGACATCGCCCGCGGGTTGGGGCGGCTGATGGGCTACGACTTCCCCGTCAACTTCAACCACCCGTACATCTCGGCCAGCTTCCGCGAGTTCTGGCAGCGGTGGCACATCTCGCTGAGCACCTGGTTCCGCGACTACGTGTACATCCCGCTGGGCGGCTCGAAGGTCGGCGCGGCCCGCAGCATGGTCAGCCTGTGGATCACCATGCTCGTCAGCGGCCTGTGGCACGGGGCCAACTGGACGTTCGTCGCGTGGGGCGCCTGTCACGCGGTCTACCTCACCGTCGAGCGCTTCACCCGCTGGCCCGAGCGGCTGGCCCGCGTGCCGCTGGTCGGGCGCCATCTGACGGTCCTGACGGTCTTCCTGCTGACGGTCGTATCCTGGGTGTTCTTCGTCAGCCGTTCCATGGGCCAGGCCCTCAGCATCCTGGGCTCGATGTTCAACTTCGCCAACCTGGGCCTGGCCGAGGCCCGAGAGGCCGTCAGCGGCGGGGCCTTGAACGTGGTGCTGATCATGATCCTGGCGGAATTGTGGTTCCACTTCCGCCTGGACCAGGCCCGCCTGCTGTCTCGCCTGGGGCCGCTGCCGGAGCGGATCGGGCGGCGGGTGCTGGCCCCGGTGGCAGTGGGCCTGCTGCTGTGTGCGGCTGTCTATCTCCGCGGGCCCGGCAGCGTCTTTATCTACTTCCAGTTCTGAGCCTTCGCATGACCTTGACGAATACGGACAAGCAGAACGAGAATCAGGCCGGCCCCGAGCCCGCCGACGAAGCCGCGCAGGCCGCAGCCGGCAGTGAGCGTTTCGGCCTGCTGGAGCGGTCGGTTGTGGCGTTCGCGACGGCGGCCCTGCTGATCGGAGCCGTCGCCCTCGTGCCGGACCCCTCCCGTCGCGGTTTGCTGGAGGATGAGTTCGAGCAACTGCGAAGCACCTGGAACGCCTGCGCGGACGTGGTGTTCCTGGGCGACTCGCGGGTGCTGTGCGGCGTCAGCCCGCAGGCCATGCGCGAGCGAATGGGCGACGTCCGCATCTACAATTTCGCGTTCGCGGGAACGGCCTTCAGCGAATCCATATTCGACCAGGCCAGCCGGGTGCTCGACCCTCGCGGCAAGCGGCCGACGCTGGTGCTGGGCATGACGCCGCTGACGTTGGCCAAGGGGCACGGCGCCCCCGACCCCCTGGCCGAGGCGCGGCACAAGGTCCAGACCGCCGGGCTGATCGAGCGATTCGCCGACCGCATGGCCCGGCCCTTCCAGCCGCGGTCCTTACGCACGTTCCGAGCCAGCCTGGGCTTCAAGAGCAAGCGGTCCAGCTACAAGGATTTCCACGAGGACGGCTGGATGGAGAGCGACTCTCAGCCCAACCGCCCGATGCGCGAGGTGGTCCGTTTCGGCGAGTGGTTCAAGGTTCGCATCCCCCCCTATGACGAGTCGCTGGCAATGCTGTTGCCCCGGGTCCGCCAGTGGCGCAAAGAGGGCATCCGGGTCTACGCCTTCCGCCCGCCGACCTGGGACGGGATGATCCAGTTGGAGAACAAGGAAGGGAAGTTCGACGAGGCCCGCGTCCGCCAGGCGTTTGTCGAGGCTGGCGGGGTCTGGCTGGACGTCAAGCAGGCCGCATACCCCACCTACGATGGCAGCCATCTCCGATATGACGGGGCCAGAGACTTCTCCCGCGATCTGGCCGATCTGATCCTGAAAGCCGAGCAATAAGGCTGGATGCTCGCGACTACCGCAGCGCCGTCGCCAGTTCGCCGATCGACCTTGCCACCACCTCCGGCCGCCCGCCGGCCACCGGCGGCCTGTGGGCGTGCATTTGCCCCGGCCGCACGATCTGGACCGTCCGCCACCCCAGGCGGTTGGGGGCCACGAAGTCCTTGGCCGGGTTGTCGGCCACGTAGGCGCAGGCCCGGTGCGGCAACTCCAGCAGCGAAGCCACCAGTTCGAAGCCCTGCAGCGATGGCTTCCACGCGGCCCGGCCCAGCTCTTCGGTGAACACCACCGCGTCGAAGAACCGCTCCAGCTTCGCCCCCGCCAGCTTCAGCCGCTGGGCGGGCAGGTAGCCGTCGCTCAACAGGCCCAACCGCACCCGCGCGTGCAGCAGGCCCAGCAGCGAGGCCATGCCGGCAACCGGCTGGACCGTCGGCGCGTGCCGGCGGTAGACCTGCACCAGATCGCCCACCTGACCGTTCAGGCCCAGGGCGAGCGCGGCGTTCAAGGCGTCGAACGCCCCCTCGGCTTGGCCGCGAAGGAACCGCTCCCACAGCCACGTCTCGAAGCGGTCGCTCCGCCCGGTCAGCACGCGGACGTGCTCGGCCACCGCCGCGTAGCCGCTACGGACGTACTCGCGCTCGGGCAACAGCGTGTCATCCAGGTCGAAGACAACGCCCAGGATGGGACCGGCTGAAGTCATCGGCTTTCTCCGGCTATTGGAAGGTCGGGGTGTGGAAGCCCGGCAGAGCGGCGGGGTCGTCCACCTGCACGTACGTCGCATCGTCGTAGCGAAGCATCAGCAGGCGGTCGGTGAACTCGCCAAGGCGGGCTGTCACCTCGAGGCCGAGCACCTCCTGCACGAGGTACAGCGGCAGATTGGCCCCCGCCCGGATCGACAGCAGACACCCCCCGCCGAAGCGGGGATTGATCTCGAAGAACCGCGGGGGGGACGACTCGTCCGCCCGCCGGCACTGGCAGCAGAACACGCCCCACAGCCCCTCGCACGCCGAGGCCAGGCGGATCGCGTCGTCGATCAGCCTCCGGTCTTTCCGCGTGACGCCCTTCTCCACCTCGCCGCTCCGCACCGCCAGCCGCTGACGCGGCACGACGCAGCGGACCTGACCGTCACGGCTGCGGTAGACGTCGATGGTGAACTCCTGGCCCTCGATCCACTCCTGAACGACCACGTCGCGCCCGAACCGCTCCAGGTGGGCGTCGAGCTGGACGCGGTCGCGAATGACCGCCGCCCCGATGCCCGCCGACCCGCGGGAGGGTTTGACGAAGCAGGGGAAGAACGCCCGGCGCTCGAAGGCCTCCAGGGTCAGCGAGGGCAGGCCCTCCAGTCCGGCCCGCTCGAGCAGCTTGCCCATGTGGGTCTTGTCACGGCAGAGGGCGATGGCGCTCGGCGAGCCGACCGCCGGTGTGGCCCCGACCGCCCGGAACTCCTCCGCGTGGGCTGCCAGCAGCGGGATGTCCAGGTCCGTCACCGGCACGATCACGCACGGGGCGTACCGGCGGGCGGTGTCCAGGATCGCCGGCAGGAAGCCGGGCTCTCTCACCAGCGGCAGGATGACCCCCTCGTCGGCCAGGTGATAGGTCGGACTTGCCTCCGTCGCCTCGACAGCCACCACGCGCCCCGCCACCCCCGCCTGCGCCAGCGCGCAGCGGAAGGCGTCGAGCAGGGCCACCCGCCGATTCGAGCAGGTGACCAGGATGTTCAGCTCCAGAGGCATCACTACTGATACATCGGCACGGGGAGCGGGGCAGTTGACCAGCAGCCGCCGGCGTCCCGCCCAGCCGACGCCTCCAGGACCGCCCAGGATCGCTCAGGCCGCGTTCGCCCGGAGAGTCCGACCCCCGGGACCGTCCCCGACCGGCCGACGCCTCCAAAGCCCGGCCCGCCCGGCGGTGCCTCCAAGACCGCACCCCTTCGGATCCCCCCTGCTGTCGGCGAGCCGCGAAAGTCAGGTGAAACCATGAAGGGCGCTTTAGGGCGCTTTTTCCCGGGGCGCCGCCCAGAAGACGGCGACCTCCGCCACCACAACCATCGACTGGGCCTGCTCTTGCCATCGCGCCCTTGGGCGTCTCCCCCGCGAACTGTCGCGCCCTTCCCGCGCCCTTGAGCGTCCGACCGCGACCTGCCCGCGCCCCTCGTGCGCCCGGTCGCGTCTTCCGCCCCCCGGAGGCCGCCCGGATGACGATTGACAATCCCGCAACGCCGTGATTGGATACGGCCATGAGTGAAAGCAAACCCGCCGAGTCGCACAAGCCTTCCGCGGACGGGCCCTGCCAGGAACACGTCACGATCCGCCCCGAGCAGCCGGCCGACGTCGACGCCATCGCACGCGTGACCGAAGCGGCCTTCCGCAACCACCCCATCAGCCGCCAGACGGAGCACTTCATCGTCCGCGAGATGCGGCGGACGGGGCGACGAGGCATATCTTGAATGACATGACGAAGTCGCTGACGAGGGTGTGCAGCCTGCTGCTGGCGGTCGGCCTGGCCGGGTCGGCGGCGGCGCTGGTGCAGCCGGCGCTGGCCGCTGGCGCCGCCGAGGCGGGCGCCCCCCGCCGGCGGCCGAACATCGTTCTCATCCTCGCCGACGACCTGGGCTTCTCGGACCTCGGCTGCTACGGGGGCGAAATTCAGACGCCGCACCTGGACCGCCTGGCGAAGGACGGGCTGCGGTTCTCGCAGTTCTACAACTGCGCCCTGTGCGGGCCGTCGCGGGCGGCGCTGATGACGGGCCTGTACCCGCACCAGGTGGGCATCACCAACTGGACCGGCCTGCTCAACAACCGCTGCGTCACGGTGTTCGAACTGCTCAAGCGCTCGGGCTACGCGACGGCCGCCGTCGGGCGGCTGGACATGGTGACGGCGGAGAAGTGGCACGACCCGGCGAACATCAGCAAGTACGTGGACCGCTATCTCGGCAGCACGGGCCACACCGGGCCGGGCAACTACTTCAAGGACGTGCGGAACACCGCGTTCTACCGCGACGGCAAGCCCTTCGCCCTGCCGGCCGACTGCTACAAGACCGACCTGATCACGGACTTCGCCGTCGAGTTCATCGCCCAGGCGGCGGGCAACGACAAGCCGTTCTTCCTGTACATGGCCCACTACGCCCCCCACTGGCCGCTGCATGCCAAACCCGCCGACATTGCCAAGTATCGCGAGCTGTACCGACGGCTCGGCTGGGACCAGACGAGGCAGGAGCGGCATCGGCGGCTGGTGGAGTCGGGGCTCCTGCCGGCGGGCTGTCGCCTGGCGCCGCGAGACCCGCGCGTCCCGGCGTGGGCCGACGAGAAGCACAAGGACTGGCAAACGGAACGGATGGCCGTCTACGCCGCCCAGGTGGACTGCCTCGACCAGAGCGTCGGCCGCGTCGTGGACGCCCTGCGCCGCTCCGGGGCCGACAAGAACACGCTGGTGCTGTTCCTGTCCGACAACGGCGCTTCGGACCAGCCGATGAACGCCCAACTCGACAAGGGCGACCTGACCTGGCGCGTGGACGGCGTGCGGATGCGGATCGGCAATCGGCCTGACATCCGGCCCGGCCCCGCCGACACGTTCGTCACGGCCGGGCCGCACTGGGCATGCGTCTCGAACGCTCCGTTCCGCCAACACAAGGCGACCAACCACGAGGGCGGCATCGCCTCGCCGCTGATCGCGTACTGGCCCGGCGTGGTCGCCGCGGACAACAGCGTCTCGGCTGAGACGGCCCATATCATGGACATCGCGGCTACATGCCTGGACGTCGCGGGCGCAGCCTACCCACCAACCTTCGAGGGCAGGAATGTCCAGCCGCTTGCCGGGCGGAGCCTCCTGGCGATCCTCAAGGGCGGCAGGCGGAAGCCTCATCCGTCGCTGTGCTGGGCGACGTCCGGCGCCCGGGCCGCGCGGGTCGGGTCGTGGAAGCTTGTCTCGCCCAAGGGCGGCCCGTGGGAGCTGTACGACCTCGCGACTGACCGGACGGAGTTGAACGATCTTGCCTCTTCACAGGGCGATCGCGTGCGGGAGTTGAGCGGCATCTTCGACGCGTGGAACCGCAAGAAGCCATAGCGGAAGCCGCCTGCCTGGCCAGAGATCCAGCCCAACTCCGCACGTGACGCCGGTGGCGCTTGGGGCATGCGGTCTCCGGCGTGTGACAGGCGGAACCCGTCACCGTCGACCGGGCGGCCGAGGACATCCAGAAGAGTCAAGGTGAGCCGAAATGTCCCCCCTTCCCCCGAACCCCCCGTCCTTCCCGGGTCCTGCCGCTCAGTGGAGCCGAATCAAGTTTGGCTCATGGCCCAACACCGGGGAAGGCCTGGCGGATCTTGAATGAATGAACCAGCCTCGGCTATGTACGCGACGGAGTAGAAACCCCATTAGAGCGTCTGGCGGCGGTCGGCAGCGTGCAGTCTTATGGGAAATGTCGGTTCAGAGACCGGAAGTTCTCTGCCGCCGGGGTCATCCAGACTCTCAAGCAGTACGGCTTCGTCAAGGGCAGCTACACGCAGGTCATTGTCACTTGGGGCTGGGCAGCGGAGGCAAAGGCTCAGGCGGCCCAGAGACAGGCGAGGCGAGCGGTGGTGATTCGTTGCTTGCCATGGAGGCCATTGCCAACCTATCTTGTATGCAGGCGGCCGATCGGGCCGACGCGGACGACCCGCAAGGAGATCGCAATGCACATGTCTCGGATGCGATGGCTTTGGTTGTGGGTGAGCCTGGTGCTGGTGCTGTCGGCCGGGGCGCGGGCGGCTGAGCCCGCGGGCGCGATGCCGGAGAACCTGGCCCCCCGGGCGAAGGTGTCGGCCAGCAGCCACTTCGACGAGCAGTACACGCCCCAGCAGGCCGCCAGCGGCGCGTTGCCTGCGGAGTACCAGAGCCCCAGCGGCGACTGGGCGGTCAAGGGCACGCAGGACGGCTGGTTCGAATTGCGGTGGGACAAGCCGGTGCAGGCGGCGCAGATCGTCTACTTTGCCCGCACGACCAGTCCGCTGCTGGAGAGCTTCAAGGACTACGCGATCTATGCGGACGGACAGGACAAGCCGATCGCGACCGGCCGGCTGGAGCGGCGTCGCGGCCCGCAGCGGATTGATTTGCCGTCGCGGCAGGTGACGCGGCTTCGGATCGAGTTTCTGTCGTCCTGGCCGGACTCGCCGAACCCCGGGGCGGCCGAGATCGCGGTGTTTCCGTCGCCGTTGAGCGCGGCGCAGATGGCGGGGCTGCTGATCCCGCAGGAGGAGAAGACGCCGGCGGCGATGGCCCTTCGCAACAATCTGATCGAGGGCAAGTTCGGCTTTCGCGAGATGCTGCTGGTCAAGCGCCGCCCGCTGGACATTTCCCACGTGTACGTCTACCACGTGGAGGGCTGGCGCCCGGGCGGCGGGCTGTACGTGTACCGGCCGGGGGCCGACGGCGGGGAGCTGAAGTGCATCTTCGACGCGGGCAAGGGGATGATCACGACGGCCGACCTGTCGTACGACGGGCGGGAGGTGGTCTTCGCCATGCGGAGCGGCGGGCACGAGGCGTCCAACCCGATGGGCCACATCGAGGACATCTCGCGCTATGAGGACGAGACGTGGAACTACCAGATCTTCCGGATCAACATCGACGGCACGGGCCTGACCCAGCTCACGCACGGGCGGCAGAACAACCTGGACCCGTGCTGGCTGCCTGACGGCGGGGTCGCGTTCATCTCCGACCGCAAGCCGGCCTACGCGTACTGCTGGGTCACGACCTCGCCGGTGCTATACCGGATGGAGCGTGACGGCTCGCGGCAGGTGCGGCTGTCGGCCAACTACCTGATGGACTTCACGCCCTCGGTGCTGAATGACGGGCGGATCGTGTACACGCGGTGGGAATACGTGGACCGCCCGGCCTGCCCGATCCAGAGCCTGTGGGCGATCAACCCCAACGGGACGGGCCTGGCGGGGTATTACGGCAACCGCGTGCTCTCGCCGGGGACGTTCATGGACGCCCAGCCGATCCCGGGCACGGCCAACAGCGTGATCTGCACCGCGACCAATCACAACGGTCCCTGCCGGGGGGCGATCGTGGCGATCGACCCGTCCAAGGGGGCCAACTCGCCGCAGGCCGTGCGCAACCTCACGCCGGAGGTGAACATCTACTCCCACCGCGTGGGCGGCGGGCCGTACGGCAACGGCATGCTCGACACTGGCGTCCGCGGGCAGTACGAGAAGCCCTTCTGCATCGACGCTCAGACGTTCCTGGTCTCCAAGGGCGGGACGGTGCAGATCCGCGACTTCGACGCCAACGCGGCCAGCCTGCTGCATCCGCAGGAGGGGTACGGCTTCTACTCTCCCCAGCCGATCCGCGCGCAGGACCCGCCGCCGCCGCTGGCGCCTCACGAGGCCCGCCTGCCGCCGGACGGCAGCGTCTCGGGCGGGTGGGCCAGCGTGATCCTCCGCGACGTGTACATGGGTCTTGGGCCGACGGTGAAGCGCGGCGAGATCAAGCAGATCGCCGTCGTCCAGGAGGTGGAGAAGAGCACACATTCGCCGTTCGTGAACAAGCGCCCGGACGGCCCGGGCAACCGGGCCGTGCCGTGCTTCGGCTTCCAGTTCCCGCTGGTCTCGTGCGGGGCGACGTACGCGCCGAAGAAGGTGTGGGGCTTCGCCGACGTCGCGCCGGACGGCAGCGCGGCCTTCCGCGTGCCCTCGGAGGTGCCGATCTATTTCCTGGCCTTGGACGGCGAGGGGCGGGCGGTGCAGCGGATGCGGACCTTCACGCACCTGATGCCCGACGAGGTGCAGGTGTGCGTCGGCTGCCACGCCGACCGCAACATGGTGCTGCCCGGGACGACGTCGTTCCGGCACCAGCCGGTCATGCCGCAGGAGCTGCGCCCGCCGGCCTGGGGCGTCAAGGGGTTCAGCTACCAGGAGGTCGTGCAGGACGTGCTGGACCGCCACTGCGTCAAGTGCCACAACGAGCGGACGCATCCCAAGGGCGTGGACCTCAGCGGCGACATGACCGACTTCTTCTGCGTCTCGTACGACGTGCTCTGTCGCACCGGCACGCAGGCCCAGGACCGCTGGAGGCACAACGGCAGCCCCTCCGGCACGCCCTACGACAAGGCCCGCGGACAAAGTCCGTGGGTGGAGTGGATCTGGACGATCAACGGCTCGGAGATGAACATCCTGGAGATCGCCCCGCGGCGATGGGGCAGCCCGGCCTCCAAACTCGCCCGCATCGTCGCCGGCGACCACAAGGATGCCGACGGCAAGCCGCGGGCGAACGTTCCCGGTGAGGACCGCCGCCGCGTCTACCTGTGGATGGACCTGAACATCCCGTACTACGGTACCAGCTCGTCCAATCACAAGGCGGCACTGGGCAGCCGGCGGATGATGCCGGCGGAACTGGATGCGGTGCTCCAGGACGTCTCCGCCCGGCGATGCGGCGAGTGCCACAAGGGCGGCATCCCGAGGACGTTCTACACCCGCATCACCAACCCGCAGCACAACGCTTTCCTGCTGGCTCCGCTGGCCAAGCAGGCCGGCGGGACCCAGCAGTGCGGGCGGGCGGTGTTCGCCAACACGGAGGACCCGGACTACCAGAAGATCCTCCGGACGTTCCAGCCGATCCACGACCTGCTGGGCAAACGCCCGCGGGCGGATATGCCCGGGTTCACGGTCATG
>Ga0116148_1001367_pt1 | contig 26897 bp, 14 predicted proteins | sample AD_UKC055_MetaG_FD_89786 | JGI IMG/M metagenome (GOLD analysis project Ga0116148, IMG submission 89786) | Active sludge microbial communities of municipal wastewater-treating anaerobic digesters from USA - AD_UKC055_MetaG | ecosystem: Engineered > Bioreactor > Anaerobic > Digestate | place: USA... | reverse complement strand
GCGCCGCCGCCACCGCCGCCGAAGAATTTTAAGAAGCCGGAAAATCTTGTGCATTTTCGCCCCTGTTACCTGGCTTTGCCATCATCCGTTGAAGGCAACAGGGCTTATGCCGCCTTGAGCACTGACGAATGTCTGCCGATCATCGAAATGGCGGCAGAATATGGAGTCGAGCACATCATTGTTCCTGTTTCTGAGCCTGGTATTTTTATTGACCCGCAGGCTGAGGCAAAGTTGAAAGCAGCTCTCAAGACGCTTGCCGCTGAAGCCGGCAAGCACCAGATCAGACTGCATTTGCGCAATGGCGGTATTTCTCACGCCGTTTTTCGCAAGCTCCGCAAGGACAGCGGTTGTGGCATGGCCTTCAATGTCGGTATTGCTCAACTTGAGAGCGAAGATCTGATCGAAACCTATCGCCAGTTTCGCAGTGAAATCACGATTGTGATGCTGCAGCAGGTTCAGTCTGGTCTCGATAAGATTGGTGCCCGTAGAGACGCGATGCAAAAGGCTCTTAAAGAATTTATTGCCGCGGCCAAAGACCATCAGCAGGCGACTGCCGAAAAAGACGAACATTATGCCGAGCAGGTGCTCAAACGCTGGCATAACGCTCTTCGCGACTATTATGACGCGGCCCGTAATCAGTTTATGAATCTGGGGCTTTTCCAGAATGGCGATATCAACCTTGTGCCGTTTCTCAAAGAACTGCGCAAGGATATCGAGGCCGGCAACCAGAAAATTCTCCTTGTCGAGGCTGTTCCAAACACCAGAAATACAGACTTCGTCATGCGCAACGTCATGCCCGACAGCTTCCCGGGCTCACTTTAAACCGCTGGTAACCTTGATGAAAAAGCCGTATCTGAACTTTCTTCTTGCAGCTGCTGTCATGGCCATACCGGGCAGTTCTACAGGTTTGAATGCTCAGGTTCGTTCAGGAAAACGGCTAGAAATAAAGCAGAACTCCGAAGTTACTGCCCCCTATAACCTGCAGAAGTGTTTGTTGCGTGCCGAAGAGCTGTTTCGCGCCAATGACTACCGTGAAGCCCTGATTTTTTATTACGAAGGTCTTGCCATGACTACCAATGAAGAGGTCAAGGCCAAACTGCACTTCCGCATCGGTGAATGTCTTGAAGGGGTCAGGCGTTTCGATTTTGCCGCCTATCATTACAAACTGGCCATGCAGGGAAAACTGCCAGAACTGCTTGCCAGCCGCGCCGTGATGAAGCTCGAGCATCTGCCGGAGCTTGCGCAGACAGAAGAGGCGAATCGCCTGTTTAACAGGGCGATGGCTCTTTATGCCAAACGCAATATTCGTGAAGCAATCGATGATTATCTGGCGAGCCTGCGACTGATGCCGACTTTGATGGCTAAAGATGAATCCGGTCTGATAGAAGATGCGGTTAAGTATCTGACCTTTCTTTCAGAAACAAAAGAGCGTGAGCCTGACCGTCTGCTGAAGCTCGCTACTCTTCTTGAGCTGCGCGGCGATACCGAAAAGGCCACTCAGACCCTGCAGCAGATAATAATTATCTATCCTGATTCCGATCAGGCAGGTCAGGCCGAAGAAAAGCTTGAACAGTTTTCTTCACGAACAACAGCTTATGTTGAGCCGACCAGGCCGCGCAACGAACTGTCTGAGGTTGTTTCTGAAGAACAGGTTGTACTCTTTCAGGACAGTTTTTCATTCAATGCCGCCGGCACCATATCGCGGGAGCTTTATGGAGCCGCGTTCACATTGCGTGCCAGTAACGAGCGCACCGGTATTCCGGCTGATCGCTTCGAAATTTTTTCAATAACTCTTGGTGGTGGCAGCGAGCAGCGTGATTTTGTCTTTACCGCCGAAGAGGGCATCGACCAGAAAAATCTGCGTTTTGAGGCTGAAGGAATAAGATATACAGTTGTTTTTTCGGCTGTTAACCAGACCAGCGGTTATATCCAGGATTTGTATGGCGGCGGGCGGCGTTCGGTGACCCTGTTCTCAAATGTTGCAGTACAGCTTAAGGTTGAGCGAATCGAAGAGTAAAGGAGGCATGGCATGTTTTTTCAGATTTTTGGCTATGTTTTCGGTCTTTTCATGGCTCTGCACTACTACGTTTTTCTGATTTTTCTACAAGCTTTAATTTACCGCCTCCTCAAAGATAATTAACTTGGCAAACCGGAAAATTCTGGTATCATGTTTGACTGTACCGCAGATTTTTCTTGTGTGACTCGGGGGATGGCATGAAAACGAGGTTTACCGAAAAAAAGCTCGCCTCGCTGACCAGGCAGGAATTGTACACTCTTGCCCGTGAGCTTGATATTGCTGGTCGTTCCAGTCTTTCACGTCAGGAACTTATAAAAGTTCTGCAGTTGCTCCTGGTTGAACCGCCAGTCAGTCGAAGTCTCAATAAAATTACTCCGACTCTGCCGACTCTCCCGCAAAGTCACGGCCAGCCAGAACCCGGTTCTGCCCCCAAAAAATCAGAAATTCCCGAAAAACCCAGGGGAAGAGGCCGACCGCCTAAAAAATCTGAAGTTGATAAACAGGCTGTGCCTGCATTAGAAGAAGTCTTAAAGTCAGAACCATCAGCTGAACGCCCACGCCGTGGCCGTCCGCCTAAGGCCATCAAAAAAGATGAACCTGCTGAAAGGCCTGCGCAGATTTCTGAAGACAGGCCCCGACGCGGTCGTCCACCTAAAAAGGCTGCCGTTGAGCCGGTTGTCGATAAACCAAAGCGCGGTAGACCACCAAAAGTAAAAAATGATGCCTTGCCAGTCGAAAAGCCACGCCGTGGCCGCCCGCCAAAAGCAAAGCCCATGTCGTCGCCTGAGCTCGCTCAAGCCGCCGCTAAGGTTGAAGATACTTCCGTTGGCTTGCATGCCGCAGAGGTTGTCAGCCGTCAGTGTGAAGAAGAAGCCGCAGCACTGAGAACCCTCAATCGTGCTTTTGGCAAAAAAAGCTCCGAAGTGCCTGTTTCTGCAAATAAAAAGGGCGCGAATGTAATTGAGCCGGCTGTGGCGATTCCGGTCAATCTTGCCCATGATGCCAGAAAGACAAGCGACCTGGCGGAGAAAATAGAGAGCGATCGCCGGCGCCGGCATGCTTCGCTGAAGACTACCATGGAAATCCCGGTGCTGTCAGCACCCTCTTCTGCTCCTGCCGCGCCCATAGGTGAAAGTGAGCTTACCGGTGACCTGCCGGAATATTACGACGAGACCAGACTGGTTCTTCAGATTCGTGATCCCCACTGGGCATACGCCTACTGGGAACTCCCACCGGTTGAGCGCAAACGCCTCGAGCTCGAAGTCGGTATTTTTGAATTTGCCCATTCGCACTATATTTTGCGGCTCCATAACGTGACTCAAGGGCACACCCAGGAAATAAAGATCACTGAGAATGCCCGGAACTGGTATATTTATCTTGAAGACTCAAAATGTGTTTATCAGGTCGAACTTGGTTTGCAGAGCCCCACTGAGGGCTATACCTTTATTGCTCTTTCCAACCTGGTTCAGACCCCGCCCGACAGAGTCGCCGAACAATGGGCTGCAGCCGTTGCCCCTCAGCCACTTCCGAAGCTGTGCGAAGAATCTGAATCCCCGGCAGAAACAGAAAACAGTCAGACTATGATTCTGACGGCCCGTTTAACTGATCCGGCTTTTGTTTATTACCAGTCGCTTTCAGGTTCTCCGGTGCTTCACGCAGGGTCTTCTGAAATCCCGGCAGGGTTGGAACATGCGCCGCTGATGCCCGGGTCACATGTGGCATTGCCGGAGGGCATTTCTTCACTCAATCTGCCTGGTTCTTCAGGCGTTCCGACTTCGGCTTCAGAATTTTCATCGATGCCTGGATCTCTGCAAATGCCAGGGTCTGCCGGAGTCAGCAGCTTTGATCAGGTTTGTAGAACCCGGCCGGTTCCGTCGATAGCGCTGGCGGCTGACCTGGTTCTTTATGGCCAGGTTCCTGCCGGTTGTGACCTGTTTTTCATGGGGCAGCAGATTTCAGTCAGAGCCGATGGAACTTTTTCCCTGCGCCTGGCCTTGCCAGCCAATGCGCCATGCCGGTTCGAACTGATTGCAGTGAATCGTGAGACGGGTGAAACGCAGCAAATTGCCGCTCATTTTGCGTTCAACCGGTAAAGCTGCTTTGCAGACACAATAAGATGACAACCAGCAAGGGCTTTCTTTCTCTCGTTCTGCACGCTCACCTTCCATTCGTCAGGCACCCGGAACATGCCGACATGATGGAAGAACGCTGGCTTTTCGAAGCGATCACCGAAACCTATATTCCCCTGCTTGAGGTTTTTGGCAAGCTGGTTGCCGATGGCATAAAGTTTCGTCTGACCATGTCTCTGACACCGCCTTTGTTGAATATGCTGGCCGACGAAATGCTTGTCGGGCGTTACAGTAAACATCTGAGCAAGCTTGAAGAACTTGCCGAAAAAGAAGTCGAGCGCACTCGCTGGCAGCCGGAGTTTTACGCAACAGCACTGATGTACCGCGAAAAATTCAAACGCATTCGCGGGATTTTTCAGTCATGTGACGGCAATCTTATCAGGCTTTTCAAAAAATATCAGAATCTCGGGGTTCTCGATATCATTACCTGCTGTGCTACGCATGCCTTCCTGCCGCTTTTGAGCGACTTTCGCCCGGCTGTCAGAGCTCAGATAGAGATGGCGGTGCGTGACTACCAGAAGCATTTTGACCGCGCTCCCCGGGGTATCTGGCTTGCTGAATGCGCCTATAACCCTGGAGATGATAAAATTCTGAGTGATTTTGGTATCAGGTACTTTTTTACTGACACGCACGGAATTCTTTTTGCTGACCCAAGACCGGCTTACGGAGTGCATGCGCCGGTTGAATGCCCGTCAGGAGTTCTTGCCTTCGGGCGCGACGTTGAAAGCAGCCGGCAGGTCTGGTCAGCCCATGAGGGCTACCCTGGCGATTTTGCTTATCGCGAATTTTATCGTGATATTGGCTTTGACCTGGAGTTCGATTATATTCGCCCTTACATTCACGAGTCCGGGCATCGCCTCAATACCGGCATAAAATATCACCGCATCACTTCGCGCGACGGGGCTGAAAAGCAGCCTTATAATTACCAGGAAGCGATGGCCAGAGTTGCCACGCATGCCGGCCATTTTATTTACTGCCGCGAACAGCAGATGAAACATCTCAATGCCATCATGGATCGGCCGCCGATAATAGTTTCGCCCTACGATTGCGAGCTGTTTGGTCACTGGTGGTATGAGGGGCCGGCGTTCATCTACCACGTTCTGAGAAAGACCTCGCTTGAAAGCAGCGCCATGCAGCTGGGAACTCCGGATGATTATTTTGCAGCCTGCCCGTGTAACCAGAAGGCGATCCCATCGATGTCTTCATGGGGGCACCGCGGTTATAATGAAGTCTGGCTTGATGAAAGCAATGCCTGGATATATCCGCATCTGCACAAAGCCTCACAGCGAATGATCGAGCTGGCAGACAGCTTTCCTGATTCCGAAGGTCTGCGATTGCGGGCTCTGAATCAGGCGGCCCGCGAGCTAATGCTGCTGCAGTCTTCTGACTGGGCTTTTATCATGAAGACCGGAACAACAGTTGAATATGCCCACAAGCGGACGCGTGATCACACCTTTCGCTTCAATAAACTATACGAAGACATTATCAATGATCGGGTCAACGAAAACTGGCTGCGAGAAGTTGAAAGCCGTGACAACATCTTTCCCGATATGGATTACCGAATCTTCCGCAGTTGATTCTGAGAGGTGTTTATGAGTGTCAAAGCTGTTCTTGATGGCGCAAAGGGATTCTTTACCAGAAAGAAGGCTGGGACTGGATCGCATACCGGCCTGCTGTACGGCGGCATAGTTTTTCTTATTTCAATGCTGATGATGCTGGCCGGCTTTCTGAACAATCTTGATACAGCGCTCAATGCAATTGTTTTTCAGATGGGCTATCAGCCTCCGAAAGCACATGATCAACTGATTGTTGTAAAAAAAGACCAGGCAACCTCGGCGTTACTGGGCAAGAACCCTGAACGGGCAGAATTTGCTTCTATCTTCAGGTTTCTTGGGCAATCACAGGTCGTTGCGCGCAAGTTTGCCAGTAAACCCCGCAGTATCGAAATTCTTCGGGTGCATATCGGATTTTTTCCGGGTCTTAAAGAGTTGCCGGTTAGAATGGCCTACACCGACTGGTGCGGTATTGCCGATAAAGAGCCGGCATCAGCCGGGTTTAATGTCGGCAGGTGGAATCTGACCAGTCACAGAGTTAAAGATTTTTTCAAGAACAACCCGGAACATCCAGGTTTTAACAGTTTGATAAAAATTGAAGGCCGGACCTGGCCGCCAACTGGCCCTAGTCTGATCAAACTGATGGCCGGTGGATCAGAGCCCCTGATACTGCCTTCGCTGCTTGTCAACTGGAACGACCCGGAACTGCTGAAAACCCTCAAAAATGAAACGTCTCCCGAAAAGATGCCTGAGCAACACCGTGCTGCCGCAATGCTTTTAGAGCGCTGGCAAAATTTGCTGGCTAATCTCGGCAGTTTCAATGTTGGTATTGACTTCAAGTTTTTCCCACGTCCCGGAACCGTTCTGAGCATGACTCTAAGTGGCCGCACCGATGGTTTACCTGCGGAATACATCGTTGAACCGGCCGCAGCGATCGGCTTCGACTTTGTTCTTCAGGGCGGCAAGGACAAGGAACTCGACAAAGTTCTGCAGCGGGCTATAAAAAAATCACAAAGTCCGATAATTCTGGCAGGCCACACTAAGATCGAAGAAGAGTTTGTTTACGAAGACAGCGACAGCAAAGCTCCGACGCGTCTCGACAAATTGTCAAATACCCGCCAGGCCGTCAGGCAGATTCTTCCTGACCCATTCTTTATCAGGGGAAAGTCGCGCATGGCTTTCATTGACATGGCAGCAGGCAATAAAAGCTATGTTACCGAAGTGCCTCTTTATGTGGTCAGTGATAAAGACAAGCGGCTCGAACCAACCTTCAGTCTTCTGATCGCAATGCTTGCTCTCGATGCGAGAAAGCCTGGCGAAAAGCCCGGCTACGTTGAAGCAATGGATCTGGCGCTGGCATCGATCTATGATGAGGTAGTTGCAGGCAGATTCAAGGGGCCTCTCATCATCAAAGATCTTACTATTCCGGTTAATTCTTATGGTCGCATGCTGCTCGATTATGTCGGGTCTACTTCCCGTGGGCGCTTCGACAATGCCGCGATCCGCTCCGCGTCTTTTTTCGAATGTTTTGATGAAAGAACTCTTGCTTCCTATTCACTTCTTACACCCGAAGAATCACGCCTGAAACCTGAGTTTGCCCATAGAAATACTCTCGATCTGCAGCAGAACAAGGGTGGAAAAATTGCAATCGCCGGGCCATTCGAAGTAAGCGATTTCGACTATTTTCCGACACCACTGACCTATGATTCTGGTTTTGCCGTGCAAAAAGAACCCCTGATGGGTATCGAAATTCACGCCAATGCTATTCTCAATATCACCGAACAGCGCTACCTGAAGCATCCTTCTTATGTTCATACTGTCATTGCTTTGCTGGTTTCGACGCTTCTGCTCGGATTTCTGCTCGATATTCTGTCACCGGTAGCCGGGGCCTTTGTCATGGCGGCTTTTGTTGCCGGTTCTTTCTGGCACGCGTATTCTTCTTATCATATTGCCAGGCAGCTGTTTAATTTTTCGTCACTGGTAATAAGCTATCCGACCATCTGGTCGCTGGCTACCCTGACGAACTACCTGCGCCAGAGAGCTCGGGCCCAGTCTACCAAAGAAATGTTTTCTCGCTTTGTGGCTGCCGATGTGGTTCAATACATGCTCGACAACCCTGAGCTGGTCAAACCGGGTGGTGAAAAGGTCGAACTGACCATATTCTTCTCTGACGTTGCTGGTTTTACCTCGATTTCCGAGGCATTGACTCCAGAAGAACTGGTCGTTCTGCTCAATGAATACCTTGGAGCGATGACTGACCTGTTGTTTGAATACGGTGGAACTCTTGATAAATTCATCGGTGACGCGGTAATGGCCTTCTGGAATTTCCCGCAAAAACAGGAAGATCATTCAGTGCGTGGCTGCCTCTGTGCTTTGGCAATGCAGCGCAAAATTCATGAGCTGCAGCTCGGCTGGGCGAAACGGGGCCTGCCAAAGGTCTCGGCGCGTGCCGGCCTGAATACCGCCGATGTCGTTGTTGGCTATATGGGTTCACAAAAGGCTCAGATGAACTTTACCTGTATGGGCGACGGCGTTAATCTGGCTTCACGCCTTGAAGGTGCGAATAAGGAATACGGCACCGCACTGATGATCAGTGATGCTGTTTATCAGCGGGCCAAACATGTGGTCTCTGCAAGGTTTCTTGATTTTCTTGCAGTCAAAGGTAAAAAAGAACCGGTAAAGGTTTTTGAGCTCGTCAGCGAGAAGGGGAAGGAGCCGCCAGGCTGGTTCGAACTGATCGAGTTGTATGACCGCGCCATTCAGCTGCATCTCGACCGGCACTGGGATGAAGCAATAGCTACCTTCAAGGAAATTCTTGACCGCTGGCCTGACGATGGCCCAAGTGCCACCTATATTCATCGCTGTCAGGAATACAAGGATAATCCCCCCCCCGAAGGCTGGGATGGCAGATACATTCTTACCCATAAATAAGTCGTATTTTTTCGCCGCTGCAAAAAAAATGCTGCTGAATTCGATGCAGTTGTGATAATTATTGTTTATCTGAATCACGCAACAGGTCACTGATGAAAATTGAATTCGACCCCAAACCTTTTATTGAAAACGCAAAAGTCATAGAAAACACAGAAGAGCTCGCCGGCTTTTTTGCCAGGGCTCAAGGCGAAGATATCGTCGCCGTCGACATTGAATCTGCAGGCTTTTATCGCTATTATTCCCGGGTTAACCTTATTCAGATCGCTACCCGCAGTGAAGCAGCAATTATCGATCCGCAGAAAATCCAGGATTTCAGTCCTTTCCAGCATTTTGCGACGCAAAGTTCCTGCCTGTGGGTTTTTCATGGCGGAGATTACGATATTTCCATGCTCGCCAGAGATCTCGAAATATATATTCCGGTAATGTTTGATACCCGCAAGGCAGCAGAATTGCTGGGAATGCATGAGCTTGGCCTGAGATCGCTCACAGAAAAATATCTTGGTTTTACTCTCGACAAGAGGCTGCAGCGCTGTGACTGGTCACGCCGACCGCTTACCACCGCCATGAAAGAATACGGCCTGCTCGATGCGGTGTGTCTGGTTCCTATTTTTGACGCAATGGCCGGTGAGCTCAAAACCCTTGGCAGATACGAATGGCTGCTGGAAGAGTGTGAATACATTGCCCGTCAGGCGCGCGAAGCGCAACCGCACGAACAGGATGAATTTGCCTTCAGAATCAAGGGTTCGTCAAGATTGTCGCCACGGTCTCTCGCGGTCCTCAGAGAAATCTGGAACCTGCGCGAGGAAATCGCCCGCCGGCTTGACCGCGCACCTTTCATGCTGCTCAGCAATCAGGCCCTGATCGATATTGCCAGACAGATGCCAAGAACCATTTCTGGCCTGAATGTTATCAAGGCCATTGGCCGAGATTTTCTTAACCGCTATGGCACCGAACTGCAGGCCGCAATTCGAACCGGTCTTGAAGCTGAGCTTACCGGTCTTGATAAACCCTTCAAACCAAGAGAAAGACATGAGTTGCTGAACTCCTGGGAAGGGGAAATCGCCAAATCGCTGCGCGAAATTCGCGATGCCATTGCCAATGAGATGAAGATTCCGGCTTCTGTACTGGCTCCGACCAATGCTCTGTATGATCTCGCCAGAATCAGACCCGAAAGTCTTGGGGAGTTGCAGCAGAGCGAAATATTGCATCAGTGGCAGGTAAAGGTTCTTGCCGATGAAATTTTGCCGGTTTTACAGCAGGAACCGCCACCAACGACGAGAAAAACCCGCCGCCGCCGCCGCCGTCGACCTGGCGAAAAATAATCCGGCTTCCGCCACCCGCAAAATAAAAAAAAGAGCCGTTACAAAAAAAATGTACCGGAACCATTTCAGATAAACCCCAGAAACTGGCGATAAAGCCAGTTTCTTTATTATATTAAAACAAGAGTGATGCAAAAAACTTTTTTTGTTTTGCCCCTTGCGCCTTTATGTACCAAACCGTATAATCCTAAGAACAAAGCTTAGTAAGTATCATAAGTAACCAGGAGGAAAGAAGCTTGAAACGAATTTCTACCATGTTCTTGGCCTTTTGTCTGATGAGCGCTGGTTCTGCCTATGCAGCCGGTATTTCTGTCAGCAGTTCACGTGGTTATGCAACCACTCTTGACATCGAATGTCCGAAAGTCAATGTTGCCGAAACTCAGGTTCTTGGCGCCAAGGCTCTCGAAATCACCGCCCCGGAAGCATCTCTCTCTTCAGATAAAGATGCTCCGACTCTGCCAAGATATACCGCAATGGTAATGGTAGACCCGGCTCGCCGCCCTGTTTTCCAGGTAAACAGCATCGAATCTGAAATCATCAACCTCGATGCACGCATCGTGCCCAGCAAAGGCAACTTTACCCGCAATATCGATCCGAACAGCGTTCCTTTCAATTTCGGCGAAGTATATGCTAAAGACGCCTGGTATCCGACTGATGCCGATATGGTCAAAATGGGCGAACCTTTCATCTTCCGCGAAGTCCGCGGTGTTAACCTGGTTGTAAACCCGGTTCAGTACAACCCCGCCAAGAATCAGATCAAGGTTCACAAAAAGATCCGCGTATCAGTATCTGCTGATGAAAAGATCTCTAAGAACCCGATGACCAAGCTGGCTCCGATCAGCAAGTCATTCGAACCGATCTACAAAAACACTTTCGTAAACTACAAACAGGCCACCAGCCGTCTGCCCCGCCTCGATGAAAACGGCCGCCTCCTCATCATCGCCCATGATCCTTTCATGGCAGCCATGAAACCCTTCATCGAATGGAAGAAAAAATGTGGTATCGACGTGAAGATCGTTCCGATGAGCGAAGTTGGCAAAACCAACACTGACGTTCAGACCTTCATCAGCGAAGAATTCAAGCAGGGTAACCTGACCCACATCATGCTGGTTGGCGATGCTGAACAGATCCCGACCAACAAAGGCGTTAAAGAACGCGCTGATTCTGACCCCTGCTACGTGAAACTCGTCGGTGACGACCATGTTCCGGATGCAATCATCAGCCGCCTGTCAGCCAACACCGAAAAAGAAGTTGCCTATCAGGTCGCCAAATTCGTAAACTACGAACGTTTTCCGACCACTAACAAAGCCTGGTATACCAGAGGCCTTGGTATCGGCTCAGCCGAAGGCAACCCGACTGACTCTGCATACATCGAAGAAATCCGCACTGCTCTTCTGGGCAAAATGTTCACCGACATCGTAAAAGCTTATGATCCGGGTGCAACCGCAGCTCATGTTCATACTGCTGTAAACGAAGGCGTCAGCCTGATCAATTATCTTGGCCACGGTTCCGGCACCAGCTGGGGCACCACCCGCTTCAGCAACAGTGACTGCGCCAAGCTGAAAAATGGCTGGGCCATGCCCGTAATCTGGGACGTAGCCTGCGTTAACGGTCGCTTCGTAAACTTCACCGGTTTCGGCGAAGCCTGGATGCGCGCTGGTGACATCGAAAATCCGGCCGGTGCCGTTTCTTACGCTGGCGCTACCACCAACATGGAATGGGTACCACCGATTCATGTTCAGGCTGAATTCAACAAGAACTATATCGCCAATGAAGTATACAAAACCACCGGTGGTATCTTCATCAACGGTATCATGAAGGGCCTCGAACTCTACACCACTGACCCGAAGAAATCCGGCGTCATGATGCTTGAACAGTGGCACCTCTATGGTGATGGCACTCTGAACGTTCGCTTCAAAGCTCCGATCACTCTCGCTGCTGAATCAAGAGCCGTTCGCAATGCTGATGGCGTAACTGTAACCGTTAACGTTCGCGATGAAGCCGGCAAAGCCGTAAACAACGCCCGCGTAAGCGTTTACACCAACGGTGTTGAAAATGTTCGCACTGCTACCACCAACGACAACGGTGAAGCCGTAGTTACCATGCCCGCAGAAATGACTGAAGGTTATGTAACTGTAATCGGTGCCGACGTTGTTCCGGTTGTAGACCAGCCGATCACCTTCTGATCCAGAAGTATAAAAAAACAGCCACCTTCGGGTGGCTGTTTTTTTATTACCTGAAATCTTCTATTTGTCTTGAAGGTAAAGCCTGGGCTGATTTTAAGTAAAAATACGCTTTTGCCCTCGAAAGGGTGGGGTGGGGTCTTCTCCTCCACCTGCGCAGCCAGTGTGATTCTAAATAAGACAAGATATTCCCGTTTTCGCGGGATGAATATAAAGCTGCAGATTCAACTTTGACAAAGCACTGGAGAGTATGAGGTCTTGCCAATTACCCGTTCACTGTTGCATAGGCGAACGAATTCGACCGGATATCAGAGAACACCGCGCAGAAGCAGGAGCCTGAGAATAAAATTAGTCAGCATCCCTGCTGCGAGATCATCGGCAAGAATTCCGGTGCCACCTCTGAAGGTTTGAAAGAGATTTACCGGAAACGGCTTCAATATGTCGAAAAGACGAAACAGCAGAAAGCCGATAAAGATTGTGAGGACACTGGCATCCCATATCAGAAAAAGTGACAGCCACATGCCGGCGGCTTCATCGATAACCACTTCTTCAGGGTCTTTGCTGCGATCGATTTTTTCTATTTTTTCAGCTATTCCGATGGCAAAAAGGCAGAAGCCCATAAAAACAAGAGTTTGTAACCATGTTTGCAGGTTTCGGGTGAGCAGGAATAGAATAATTCCGGGAATGCTGCCAAAAGTGCCCGGGGCTCTTTTGATATAACCCAGGCCCAGACATGAACCCAACAGTTTAATGGTGCTGACGCTGGCTGAACTGTTAGTCCAGGAAGTGCCAATTCTTTTTGAAGTAATCATAGCCGGAATATACTGTAGCCAGGGCGGCGAGAATCATCAGCCCCTGAATTACAGGAGAATAGACTTTCATCAGCATTTCAAGATAGATCTGCTGATTGTATGACAACAGGAAGATTCTTATTGTAAGAAAGCACAGTGCGGTAATGATGGCTGTAAGCTGAAAGGTGGTCTTGATTTTGCCAGCACCACTGGCGTCGATAACCTGGCCCCTTTCAGCACAGATAAGTCTGAGGCCGGTTACGGCAAATTCGCGGGCAATTATTATAATTGCTACCCAGGCCGCTGTATAAGTTATTTCACGATACTCAACCATGGCAATCAGAGCAGTCGAAACAAGAAGTTTATCGGCTATCGGATCGATAAATCGGCCAAATGTGGTGACTTCCTTGTATAACCTTGCCAGATAACCGTCGTAATAGTCGGTTATGGCGGCAATGATAAAGATCAATGTTGCGAGTGCCTTGCCCCAATCTCCTTCAAGAGGAGCTCCCGGTGCACGGAAAAAAAAGGCCAGCATAAAGAAGGGTATTGCAACAACGCGCATAAGAGTGAGCTTGGTAGCGAGTGTCATGCGATCAGTTCCGCTCTGAAATCGTAGGCATCGGCATCTAGAATGCGAACCTTTGCCAGGTTGCCTGGTTTGAGAGATTGAGCGTTGGCAATGCTTGTCGAGTTATCAACTTCGTAAGCATCGAACATGGTTCTGGCTTTGGCTTTGCCTTTTTCAACCATGTCGACCATAACTTCGAGCTCGGTGCCATTCAGCTGCCGGTTTCTTTCTTCGATGATCAGCTGCTGTAAGGTCATCAACTGGTCGAGTCGTGCCTGTTTGATGCGCTGCGAAACCTTGGGCCGCATTTCTGCTGCGGCCGTTCCCTCTTCGGTTGAATACATAAAGGCGCCAACCCGATCAAGGGGATATTCTTCAATAAATTCTATAAGTTCGTCAAAGTCCTTTTTCTTTTCACCTGGAAATCCAACTATAAAGGTGCTTCTGATCGCTGCCCGGGGAAACCTGCTGCGGATGTGTCTGATAAGTTCTTTTATGTGTGCCGCGGTTGTCTGTCGATTCATCAGTTCAAGCATTCTCTCTGAGATGTGCTGAAATGGAATGTCGAAATAGGGCAGAACTTTCGGGATGCTGTAAAGCTCGTCGATTAATGCTTTTGTCAGTCCGCGCGGATGCATGTAGTGCAGGCGAATCCATTCAACCCCTGGAATTGCAGAAACTTTGCGGGTAATATCTGCCAGACGGCATTTGCCGCCGTATTCGGTGCCGTACCTCGTAATGTCCTGAGCAACGATGCATATTTCTTTGGCTCCCGATGCGGCAAGCTTTTCGGCATCTGCCAGAATTTCCTTTTCGTCTTTTGAATAAAACGGACCTCTGATGCCTGGTATTGCGCAGTAAGAGCAACGGTTGCTGCAGCCTTCAGCTATTTTTAAGATGCCAATGTGGGGTGGGGTGAAAAATCGCCAGCTTTTGCTGAAATCCGGGGTTGAAATTGCTTTACCAAAACAGTTTACCAGAGTGTCAAGCTCGTCCTCGCCCAGAAATTCGAAAAGATAATCGATTTCAGGTATCTGGGAAGATATCTCCTGGCGGTATCGCCGCACCAGACAGCCAAACACGGCGGTCTTCTGGCCGGGTTTCTGCTCTTTGTGGCTGATCGCCTGCATTATTACTCTTAAAGATTCTTCTTTGGCGTCATTTATGAAGCCGCAGGTGTTCACCAGAAGAAGGTCAGCCTGATGGGCATGATCAACCCACTGCCATCCATGCGCAGCAATGTGGGCGGCAATTTTTTCAGAATCAGCTGTGTTTTTCGAACATCCGAGCGAAATCAGGTGGAATTTCATACGCAGATAGAATACCTTTGAGACTGCAAAAAGGCAAGCAGACTTTAGTCCGGGCAGGACAACTGATTAAAATCCTGAATTTTGGACTTGAGCTAACATCTTGAGGGGTTCGCAGGAGTAATTATTTGTAATGAAGCGGTATTGTAAAAATTAATAGCAAATAGTTGTTACTTTATTTATGATTATTTTGCTATTTAAATAGTAATTGGTGCGTTATCATAAAATTGGTTATCAGGGACTTTAATATGGGGGTCGATAATAGAAGATGTTATTCTAATTTTGGGTTCTCATAGGAGGATGTCGTGAAAAAAACATGTCTGGCTGGCTTGTTGAGTTTTGTTGTTTTGCCGGTTGTGTCGGGAAATGTTTGGATTACGCCAGCAGACGCTCAGATTTTGCCTGTTTCAGATGTTTGTCGGGGAGAATCGTTGGATCGATCGGCTGTGTTTGGGCGTGAAAAAATCAGGTTGATTGCGGAAAGTGGAAAAAAAGGTTCTGACGCTGTCGAAGCAATGTCTGTTTCTTTCCTTGTAATGGGTGAAGTAAACTGCCCGGGAGAATTCAATCTGCCTGCTCCTGTGACTCTGCTTGACGCAGTTGCCGCGGCTGGTGGTCCTTCTGTGAATGGAAGCCTGAGAAAAGTCAGGGTTGATAGATCGGGAAAACCTGCTCTTGAAGCAGATCTTTATGATTTTTTCGTTGATGAGCGCCCGGTTTCTGATTTTTATCTGGCTGAGGGAGACGTAATAACTTTTCAGGCTGGCGGCTCTCTTGTTAAGTTCTCAGGGCAGGTTTCGCGGGCTGGAATCTTTGAGATGCTTCCGGGTGAAATGACTCTGGAAAAGGCTTTGCTGCTTACTGGCAGCTTTTCAGGGCCTTTTTCGGCATGCAAGGTTGAAATTCTCAGAAATATTGGCGGCTATAAGCGTGCTTTTTTTACCATACAGCTGGCAGAATCTGAAAAAGTTCCGGCTATGCCGCTTCTTGATGGTGATGAAATCAGAGTGTCCGAGTGCCGCCTGGTTCCGGAAAAAATAGTTCTGACCGGTCACTGTCACAAAGCAGAAGTTGTTTACGGTGAAGGCTTGCGATTGTCGGAAGTTCTCGCCGGAAAAGTTCTGAAAGAAGATACTGCTCTTGAGTATGGTGAGATTTTGCGAAAGACTTCCGGCGCTGGATATGAAGAGGTGTTGAGCTTTGTGCCAGAGCAGATTCTGCACGGCAATAATCATACGGATGTTACTCTCAGGCCCGGGGACAAGGTTGTTTTGTTCAGTAAAAAATTCTTATCAGAAAACCCGGTTGTTTCTGTGGAGGGAATGGTTGCCAGGCCTGGCAGGTTTGTTTTAGACGGGGAAATTGATGTCAGAAAAATGATAATGATGGCTGGCGGTATCAGATCGACAAAAGCCAATCTTGCATTGGAACTGGCCAGGCGTGAGCTGGTCGACGGAAAATTGCAATACAGCCGTCTCGAAATAAACCTGGCAGCAGCCCTTCAGGGCGACCCGCGTCATAACGTAAAACTCAGGCCATTTGACAGCCTGACGATTTATTGTCCCTGACGATCAGCGGTTCATTATGTCCTTGATAGCCTGATTCATTTTGCTGAGACTTGGTGAAACGGTGGCTATATCGCCGCCCTGGCTTGGAAGAACCACTCCAAGTTTCTGTGCTTCGGCTGTTCTTTTGGCTTTATTCTGCTGCATTCTGGCGAGAACTCCCGCGAATGGAACATATTCATCTGTTGCTGCGGCAAGTTGTTCTGTTTCTTTTGCAGGGGTTTTGATCTGTTCTGGTTCGGCAACCGGAGATACTGCAGTTTCTATTTTCGCGGGTTCGGTTGCTGCAACGGCTTTGCTGTCGCTGTCGGCGATAACGGTTTCCGAATAGATCAATTCTTGTTTATTTTCGTCAACCTTTACGGCTGCTGTTTCGTCTGTGGTGGCAGCTTGCCTGATTTCTGGCTGAGGCTGATTCTGGGCTTCTATGGCGGCAAGCTTTGCGCGAATTTCTTCGATTGCTGCAAACCTGTCTATTCTCCCTTCAGATGCCGGTTCTGGTGGAGCCACTTCAAATTCTGGCGCTGGTTGAACTTCATTATTGATTGTTTCAGGAGCTTTGACTACCTGAGGAGCCTGTGTGCTCTGTGACTGAATGCCGGATTTCTGTTCGGCGTCTTCACTTTCAAGGAAATAGCTGAGAGAGTTTTTCGGAGCTTGCTGAGCGGCTTCGGCCATGAGAGTCCAGGGGAAGATTACAGAAAAAAGCAGCGCAAGGATGATAGATTTGCGCAGATTGCGGGGCATTCTGAAAATTATTTTCACAGCGAGTTTCCTCTTGTTTTCTTGATGGGCTTGAATAAAATAACAATTCAGAATAAAACTCCATAGTTCGGTTGTCAATATTTGTGCAGCAATTTGTTGGGTTTTATTTTGCATCTGCGGCAAAGCGATAATAAAAAAGTGGCGCCAGTTTTCATCTGGCGCCACTTTCAATTCAGCAGAATCAGGCTTCTCCCTTGCTGCGCTCAATATGAACCAGCGAGCGCTTGGCGTCATTTGCAAGCGGGCCGGTCGGGTCGAGCTCAATTACCTTGTTGTATTCTTCGCTGGCGCGGTCATACATGTTTTTAACACGATAGATACTTGCGAGTCGGAAGTGAGCTTCAATATAGTTGGGGTCGAGCTGGATTGCTTTGCGATATTCAGCCATCGCTTCATTCTTCATATTGACGTCATAGTTTTCGTTGTATGCTTCACCGAGCTCAAAGTGTGCTCTGGCATTGTTTTCGTCGACTTTGAGGGCTTTGCGGCAGATGGCGATAGCTTCATCATACATGTGCTTGCCGCTGATCGACTGCTTGCTGTAAACGATCTTGAGACCCCAGTATGGCCATAGATTGTTCGGGTCGCTGCTGTTGGCAAGCTTGAAGTAATAAACCGCTTTCTGCTGTTCTTCTTCGGTCGGAGTGAAGCCTGAGCCAAGAGTTATGAATGCGTAACCAAGGCTGAAGTTGGCCATCGGATCTTTGGGATTGTTTTCTGCCCTGGCCTGATAATCCTTGAGCATGGCCTGAAGCTGGCGGTCCCGGTCTTGAGACTTCGAAAACATTTCTTTGCTGATGTCGATTATCTTCATGTGGCATTCACCGTTGCCCGGGTCGAGTTCGATGAGCTGCCTGAGTTCCGACAGAGCTTCTTCATAGCGGCCCTGAGAATGATACAGGTCGGCGAGTTTGCGGTGCACATAAACGCTTTCCGGGTCTTTTTCAAGAATCTGTTTGTAAATCGCTTCAACATTGGCCAGATTATTGCGCCGGTGATAGACCTTGGCAAGCTCGGTCATGGCGAAAATATTGCCCGGATCAAGTTCGAGAACCTTCTCGAAGCATTCGATAGATTGAGTGATCGCACTTTCTTCATCTATAGATTGATCGAGGCCCTTCGACAGAAAGAGCCCGAGCTCGAGCCAGTCGCAGAAGTTCTGGCCCTGTTCGACCGCGCTTCTGATGGAAGCGCAGACGTCTGCAAGTTCCTCGGCAGAGGAAAAGTTGTTTAGAGCCTTGAATTTAAGTTGGGTGACCAGCTCGATGCGTATGTCGACATTGGTCGGAAAGTATTTTTTGGCCAGCGTAAGAGCGTCAACCGCTTCGACAATTTTCCCTTTGCGTATGTGCAGATTGCCAAGACGCAACGGCAGTTCCTTGTAGCGGGCTGACTTGTCGGCAGAGAGAGCCTGTTCGTATTCGAATGTCGCTTCATCGAACATGTTTTTCGATTCATACAGCATGCCGAGTTTGAATCGCGCGTCGAGATTGTGGTTGTCGAGGTCGATGATGCTGTCATAATGCATGATTGCCGTGTCAATGTCGCCTGACTTTTCTGCTTCGGCGGCTTTGGCAAAAGCTTCGTCGATTTCCTGACTGCGCTGCGATGCTGAAAGATTAGCAAAGAAGTCAGAGGCCGTCATATTGCCGGCGTCGATTTCGATAACCCTCTGGAACCAGACTCTTGCAGATTCATGATCGCCCTTGTCGCGGAACATGATGCCAAGTTGCAGGATCGGTTCAAGTTCAGTTGGAACGACTTCCCAGGCGGCCTGGTACTTTTCAATGGCTTCATCGACCCAGCCTTTTTCCTGAAAGATCTGGCCAAGCATGAACAGACCATGGTAATGGGTTGGGAACATGCCCAGAAGTTCCTGGAGTTCGATCGATGCTTCGTCTGGTTGGCCGGTGCGGATAAAGGTTGTGGCCAGTGAAACATACACCTCTGGCTGTTCCGGGTCGATTTCTTTGGCTTTCTGCAGGGCTTCAACAGCCTGATCGTATGCTTCGAGGCTGAGATGAAGGTTGCCAAGCTCATACCAGGCAGTCTGGTTACGGCTTTGCAGTTCGATGACCTTTTCGTATTCCATGACGGCATTTTTGAACATGCCGCGTTCAGAAAAGATGCGGGCCTGCTTGATACCTTCGTTTGCCTGACTGCTGACCTTGACATCGATAAGAGCCTGGTAATGCTCCTTGCCCTGGGCATGCAGCGGGTCGAGTTCAAGAACTCTGGTAAACTGTGCCAGAGCTTCGTTGAGCCTGCCAGCGTCATTGTAAGCAAGACCCAGTTCAAAGTGCCCAGGAATGCACGTATCGTCGAGAGTCACGGCGGTTTTAATTTCGTTAACACCGGCTTCAATCATGCCTGAATCGTTGTAGGCCTTGCCCATGTTAATGTAGATGCGCCCAAGTTCGACATGGGCGACGGCATGGTCATTCTTTTCAGCGATGATATCTTTGAAGGTCATGGTGGCTTGATCTATCATATTACTGATAGAATAGATGCGGCCCAGCTGAACTCTTGCATCGTAATTACCGTGATCCTTGTTAATGAGGCTCTTGAGTTCCATGATCGCCATTTCATGGTCGCCAGATCGGGCGTAGGCTTCAGAAATTATTGAACTGATGTCGCCGTTTCCGGGCTGGGTTTGTCTGGCTTCCTGAAGAAGTTCGATAACCCTGGCATAATCTTCGGCTGCTAGATAAAGCCTGGCTATTTCAATTGTGATTGCGACTTCCTGTGGGGCGACCATACGTGCCTGATTGAGTATTTCGAGGGCCTCTTCATACATCTGCCGGCTTCGATAAATGCGCGACATCTTAAGATAAAGGTCGACATTTTCAGGTGTGTGCTGTCTGAGGCTTTCAAGCTCATTGAGGGCTTCCTGATGGAAGTTGCGCATCAGGTATATATCTACCAGACCGGCAAGAAATTCTTCTGAGCCGCCGCTCTGTTCTTTTGCCTGTTGCAGGTAAGCCAGACCGTTGTCGTTGTCTCCTTCCTGGAGAAGAAGATTGCCAAGTTCGAGAAAAAGTCTCGGATCGCTGGCGCCCAGAGAAATTGCCTGCTTAAGAGAGGCAATCTGGTCGTTGACCCGGCCGAGTTCGTGGTAAAGTTCGCCAAGAGCGAGGTGGGCCTTGAGATCGTCGGGGTTACGCTGGATAATGACGTTGTATGATCTGATGGCATCTTCGTTCATGCCACGCTGCTTATAAATTTCGGCCAGAGATTCGTGTGGCGAAGTGTCTTCGGGGTTAAGCTGCAGAGCCTGCTGAAGAGATGTGATTGCTTCGGAGACGAATCCAAGGCGCAGGTATATCTGACCAAGCATCGAGAGCCAGGTTGAAGATGGCGAGAGCTGATGCAGGCGCAGCAGGGTAGTTACCGCATCTCTTTCGCGCCCGGTCTGAAGCTGCAGAGCCTGTAGGTCGGAAAGCAGCTCAATGTTGTTGGGTTCAACTTCAAGCAGGGCGGTAATGGCATCCATTTCTTCGGCGACCATTCCCTTGCTGCGATAGATCATACGCAGCTCACCCTTGATGTCAGTGCGTTCCGGGTCGAGTTCAAGAACTCTGACATAATAAGCATTGGCTTCTTCAATCATGCCTTTTTCGCCGTAAGAGCGTGCAAGCGTGAGTGCCAGGTCAGGATCATCGGGGTGAGCAACGCTTAAGGCTTCGATCGCTTCAAGACACAGACCGGCATCACCGCCAGCCTGAACTACTTCATACAGACGTTCAAGAATGTCAAAATCTTCAGGAGCCGATGCCAGCGCCTGGTTGTAGCATTCAATGGCACGGTTAAGGTCGCCGTTAGCGGCGTAAGATGCGGCAAGATTTTTCATCACTTCGGGTGATGAGGTATCGTGGGCGGCAATTGCTTCGTATTCTTTGATCTGAAGATCAAACTGGCCGCGCTCACCATAAAGGCTTGCCAGCTCATATCTGATTTCGAGCCAGTCTGGTTTGAGGCGGGCGATGGTTTCAAATTCGCGCAGGGCGTCGTCGCTCATTTCAAGGCGCTGATAGAGCTTGCCACAGCGGTAATAAAGTTCGACATTTGAATTGTCGAGTTCTTTGACTGCCTGGTATTTTTCAAGGGCTTCCTCGAAGCGACCTCGTGATTCAAGATCTTTGCCGATCTTGAAATGGATGGCCGGATCATTCGGGTTGAGGTATTCTGCCTTTTTGTATTCCATGACCGCATCGTTATACTGGCCATTGAGCTCGTAAGCTTCACCGAGCTCTGAATGCAGTCTGGCATTTTCTGAGTCGCTTTCGATGGCTCGCTGATAAAGGGCGATGGCCCCTTCGATATCGTTGGCGGTTATTTTAAGTCGTGCCAGTTCGATAATAGCCCTTGAAAAGCTGCTATCGATTTCAATGGCGCGGGCAAAATGCTTTTCGGCCTTGTCAATGGCGTTTCTCTGAAGGTTAAGCATGCCAAGATCGAACTGGAGCTGTTTATCTTCAGGGGCAAGCCGGGTTGCCTGATCATAGATTTCAATTGCTTTGTCTGTCTGTCCGGTTTCGATGAGAAGTGTGCCCAGAGAGCTGAGTGCCGGGGCATCAGACGGAGACAGTCTGATGATTTTTTCGAGCATACCAATTGCTTCAGGCTTGCGCCCGGCCTTCTGATGGCAGTCTGCCAGAAGTTTCATGGCCGGTACCAGGTCGGGTTTTTCAACCAGTACCTTTTCAAGTGCTTCGCTGGCCTTGGCATAATTCTGCAGCCCGTAATATGTCTGGCCCTTCTCCAGAAGGATTTCCCAGCGGTTAATCATTCGCCTGTCTCCTTACCTGCTGTATCATATACTATATAACTTTCTGTCATTCAGTCTTCTTTTTCCATGAGTTCATCAGCTTTTTCAAAAGCTTTTGCGGCTTCTTCGCCTTTGCCGAGGCCATTGTATGCCTTGCCGAGCAGGAAGTAAACCATCGAGCCGGCTTCGGCAAATTCTGAGGCCTTTTTCAGCTCTTTGAGTGCTTCTTCGAACATGCCTTTTTCGAGGTAGTCGGCACCAACCTTGACAAAAACTTCGTAGTTCTCTTCCATCTGCCCCTGAGCTTTTTTGAAAGCTTCGGTGGCTTTGGCTTTTTCGTTGACGCCCTCGTAGGCTTTACCGAGCAGGAAAAATGCCTCCCCGTTTTCGGGGGTTATGGCAACAGCCTTTTCAAGAGTTGCCGCGGCGTCACTCAGCATGCCGTTATCGAGATAGAGGCGGCCAAGCTCGTGGTAGACTTCCTGGTGGTTCGAGTCAAGATTGATGACCTTCTTGAATTCGTCGATCGCATCGCCAACTTTGAGCAGTTTGTAATAAGCCTTGCCCAGTTCGAAGTGAGCCCGGCTGTTGGTCGGATAGCGGTTGATAGCCTTCTTGTAGAGGCGCACCATCTTTTCGTAGTTCTGGTTGGCCCAGAAAATGCCACCCAGGGCATAAATGCATTCAATGAGATTTTCGTTGAGGCTCAGTGCCTGTTCGAAGTTGGCAGCAGCTTCGCTCTGGTCACCTTTGCCCAGATAAGCTTCGCCAAGCTCAAAGAAGAACAGGGCATTTTTCGGCGCTGCTTCAACCGCTTTTGAATAGAGGTCGATCATGCCGTCAAAGTTAGCTTTCTGCTTATATTGAGCCCCAAGGCGGTAAACGATGTTGAGGTCGCCAGGTCTGAATTCCAGAGCTTTTTCGAAGGCGGCAATGGCGCCGGCGACGTCGTCGAGCTTTTCACAGACTTCACCAAGTTCCTTGTAGAGCGAGTAGTTTTCGGCCTCAAGCGAAATTGCTTTTTCAAGCAGTTCTTTCGCTTCTTTCCATTCTTCGTTCGAAGCATGAATCATGCCGAGCTTCTGGTAGACGTCTACGTAGTCTTCCTGCAGTTCGAGTGCCTTTTCGAACATCAGCATCGCATCGCTGTTCTGACCGCGCTGATAATAAATGTCGCCGAGTTCGTAGTAAACAACCGCGTTTTCCGGGTCGAGCCTGATCGATTTGTTAAATTCTTCAACCGCTTCTTCGTTGCGGCCGGTATCCCGCAGATGCCTGGCCAGTTCGAGGTGAGCCCGGCGGTGCTCGGGAGCAAGGCCGATGACAGTTCTGAATTCGCTGATGGCCTGCTCGTTCTGCCCCTGGGTCGAGTAGATGACACCAAGTTCAAAGTGGGCTGAAGAATTGCGCGGGTCAAGAGTGATGACCTGACGGTAGGCATCGACAGCTTCATCGATGATGCCCTGGCTGGCGTAGGCCTTGGCCAGTTCAACATTTACCGCGATATTTGAGGGTTCCCAGACAAGGGCTTCTTTGAATTCGCCGATGGCCTTGTCGACGCGGCCCTTGTTGATATAAGCCATCGCCAGTTCGCGGTGCGGAACCGGGTTGGTATTGTCAAGCTGAATTGCCCGCGAGAAACGTTCGATGGCCATGTCGAGATTGCCCTGTTTTCGGTGAATAAGACCGATATGGGTGAGAATTTCGGCATTGTTAGGTTCGTGTTCGAGGGCGGCTTCAAATTCACGAAGGGCATCGGTAAGGCGGTTGAGATGGTCATAAACCTTGCCGAGCTCGAGGTGAATGATCGAGTTCTGCGGATCGGTTTCGAAGACACGACTGTAGAACCGCGCTGCATCTTCCCATTTTTCAAGTGACGCATATATTTTGCCGAGTCTGACAAGAGCGTCGGTGCGCTCTTCATTAATCTCAGCAACTTTCAGGTATTCATCGAGTGCCTTTTCAAGCTGACCACAATGGTAATAAGTTTCGGCGAGTCTGAATCTGGCGGCATGATTCTGCGGGTCGAGTTCGACGAGGCGTCGATAGCAGTTGCCGGCAAGTTCATAACTTTCACTGATGTAGTAAATATCGCCAAGACTGGTCAGGGCCTCGCTGAGCGATGGGTCGATCTCAAGAGCACGGTTGAATTCTTCGATTGCCTTGCTTTGTCTGTCGAGATCGAGGTAGACCTCGGCAAGTTCGACATGGGCCTGCGGCGCATCCGGCCTGATGCGGATAGCCTGCAGATAAGATTCGACAGATTTTTCGAGGGCATGGCGGTGATGATACAGGCGGCCCAGTTCAAGGTGCGCTTCGAAAATGTCAGGTTTGATGTCGACCACGGCATGCAGAGCGTCGAGGGCTTTGTCGTGAAGGTCTCTGACGATATAGATCTTGGCGAGAGACATCTGGGCAGCAACATGGTCGTGTTTGAGTTCGACGACCTTACGGAATTCATCTTCAGCCTTGTAAATCTGATTGGTGGTTTCGTAGAGTCTGGCAAGCAGTTCGTGGGCAGGCAGAGAATCGGGCGCGATTTCGATGGCACGCAGATATTCGTCTTCGGCATCTTTGAGCTTTTCGAGGCGTTCAAGCGTCTGGGCATACTGAATAATCGCTTCAACGTAAGTCGGTGAAGCAACCAGTACTGTTTCGAGAATGCCTTTGGCTTCGAGCCAGTTGCCGGCGTCGAAATACAGACAGGCAAGGTCGAATCTGATTCTGGTCGGGTTGGCAGACAGATTGATCGCGGTGTTGAATTCGTCGATCGCCTGCTGGAAACGGCCATTGCGGTGGTGAATCAGACCGAGATAGTAATGGGCCTGATCATGCGCCGGTGCCAGTTCGACGGCTCTGCTGAAGCGAATGCGGGCAATTTCGTCCTGGCGGTCTGCGAAACAGATCTGGCCAATGGCGAAGTGGGCTTCGGTATAGTCGATGTCGAGTTCGATTGCCTTGCGCAGGTTGGCAAGTGCCTTTTCGTTCTCGTTGATATCTTTGTAGACGCGTCCGAGTTCATAATAACCCTGGGCGAAGTTCGGGTTGATGCGGATAACTTTCTGGTAGAGTCTGACCGCTTCTTCGGGGCGCTTTTCTTCGCTGCGGATTTCTGCCATGTTGAGATAGGCAGGAATGTAGGTTTTGTCTTTTTCTGCGGCCTTTTTAAAGTATTCGAAGGCCTGCTGCAGTTGGCCCATGCGACGGTAGACGTCGCCCGTTTCATAGTAGGCACGAGGATCTTCGGGGTCGAGCTCGGTGACCAGTTTGCAGGCGTCGAGAGCCTGTTCGAAAAGCGGGGTTGCACCTTCGACAACGGTGAGATAAGAGTCTTTGAGGCCCCAGTAAGCCCATTTGAAGTCGGGTGTGAGGTTGATCGCCATCTGGTAGCTGTTGAGAGCTTCTTCGAGGCGTTCTTCCTGTTTTTCGGGCAGAATCGATGGCAGAATCTGGCAGGCATAGGCGAGGGCAAAGTGGGCAACCGGGTTCTGAAAGTCGACCATGGCGGCGTTCTTATACTGCTCGATGTATCTGCTGTAAAGCGTGTCAGTATCTTTGCTGTCGGCGCTGCGGATTTTGTAGAGATCAATCTGATTCATTATTGCCAGCGGGCTTGACCGATCAATTTCGAGGGCTTTCTGGAAAGCTTCGAAGGCTTCGTCATACTGGCGCCGTTTGACATAGATTTTGCCAAGCTCGATCCAGGCTCCGAGAGCATTCGCTTCTTTGAAAAAGCGAAGCTTGTTAAACAGGTAACCTTCCTGGTAGATGTCGTGGGTGCGGTTGCGCGACAGGTCGACGATTTCTTTGAACCTGGTGACGGCAAGCTCGAGCATACCCATGAGCAGGTGAATCTTGCCAAGGCGGAAATGGGCAAAAATATTGGTTGGGTTGATGTTCAAACCCTGCTGATAAAAGTCGATGGCCTGATCGTAACTGGCCTTCTGTTCATAAATGTAGCCAAGTCTGAAATAGGCAGGAGCATAACCCGGGTTCGTTTCGAGAACCTTGCGGTAGCTTTCCTGGGCCTGGGTTAAAGCATCTTCGGCTGGCATGGCATGCTCGGCCTGGGCGATCAGGTAACATTCGCCAAGTTCAAAAGTCAGGCGCGGGTCAGCTTTGACGTGCTTCATGGCCTTGATGAGAACTGCTACAGCGCCTTCATAATCGGCGTCATAAATGCACAGATCTTTGAGGCCAAGATTGGCCCAGAGATTTGCCGGGTTGATCTCGATGGCTCTTTCCATCATCAGGCGTGCTTCGGCGCGCTGGGTCTTGAATTTTTCAACATCCTGGGCATGCAGAATCAGGTAGGCATTGCCCATAATGCAGTTGGCCATCGATTCACTTTCGATGCTGCGAAGCTCCTCGCGAATCTTTTCGATTATCTCGGTATGGCGCATTTCGCGGTCGGGCAGGTTGGCGCACAGGGCACGATATTGCAGAATCAGCCTGATCCAGGTTTCGCCATCTTCCGGGAGCTTTTTGAGCGCCTGGCGGTATGATGAAATCGATTCGTCAAGAATTCCCTGAACCGAATAAATATCACCAAGAGCCTTATGGATGGCCGGGTTTTCGGGGGAAAGGATCAAAGCCTTTTTGTAATCGAGCAGGGCTTTGGTGAAGTTGCCCTTGTTTTTGAGAATGCCGGCCTGGCCGATATAAAGATTGACCCGTTCGGTCTTTTCATCATTTGTGAAAAGGCTGGCGCGGTCGCGCAGAGCGAGCAGTTCGTTCTGCTCGGCGAGTTTTTTCAGCGACTCGAGGTATTCGCGCGAGGCGGTGCCGATTTCGAGAAAAATGCATCTTGAGTCCTGGGCATGCCAGAACATGCACTGTTCCTGGATGCAGGTGCCTCCCGTCCGGCTGTCTTCTCTCAGTTTACCCAGAAAAGGGCATATTTCCTTGGTCATACCTGAGTGCTACTCCTTCCGATGAGAACTCTACGTTTATTTGATCCATCCATTGGGCTGACCAGCCCTTTTTCTTCCAGTTGAT
>Ga0116148_1001361_pt1 | contig 26992 bp, 32 predicted proteins | sample AD_UKC055_MetaG_FD_89786 | JGI IMG/M metagenome (GOLD analysis project Ga0116148, IMG submission 89786) | Active sludge microbial communities of municipal wastewater-treating anaerobic digesters from USA - AD_UKC055_MetaG | ecosystem: Engineered > Bioreactor > Anaerobic > Digestate | place: USA... | reverse complement strand
TCTTTTTTACTGACACTGATTACCTTTCTTTTTTTCGGATGCACATCTGCCCAGTAGTGCCAGGGAGAAATTCCCGCAAGAGAAGAAAGTTTTAGTAAGCCGTATTCTGCACCTAAAAGATCCGAGCCTGCTATAATAATCAGAGTTTTTCCGTTTGTCTCTTTAACAAATATTTTGTAGCATTCTTTTTTATTTATTATTGATTCTGTACATATTATTTTTTTTTCACAGCATTCATCGATGTATCCGCCATTACCAATAATTCCTGCTGTAATTATGGTCTGTGCGTTTGTGCAGGATCCGCTATCCGGACTCTCTTCCGATACAACTCTCATCTCATAATGAGGAGCACCGGTTATATACTGAAAATCTCTTGAAACAGAAGATGCTACCCTCGTCAACCCTCTTTCTTTTCTGTCTATACAGAAAACTGTATTTTTCCCAAGCTCTGCTAATGTAATGGTATTCATAAGCATCTCCTTTCCAATTAATAAAAGCATTCATAACCAGTATAAACTGATATATGCAATTCCTGCAGAATAAATAAAAAATATCAAAAAAAGGGGACCTCTTTACGGGGTCCCCTTCTGATTAGCAATTAACATAAAATAGTTCAATATGAACAAGTTTATGTCAACACGTAATTACACAATTACTTGCGTTTGTTAATCTCGTTAATAAGAGCAACAACCTTTTCACTATTCAGGTTTTTGCAGCTTGCAACATAAGCATCCCAGTCTTTAGAAATATCTTTCTGACCGGTAACAAACTGTAAAGTCCATGCATTAACGTTGTCAATGAGCGGTGTTGTCCACAGATTAAGCTGTTCATTTTCATCTTCTGTACTCTTAACAGGAGGATTAACAGGGCGTGATTCTCTGTATTTTCCAAGGCGTGCATAGTAGTCCTGAATTACAGGAATAAAATTGTCACCCATTTCTGCAACAGTATGTCCATAATAGAAGTTACCGCCTGCAAAACCCCACTTAAGTCTTATATCTTCATCAGTTTCAGCGCCGCCGATTCCAAGACCGCCGCATTTAAATCCGGGCATAAGTTTTTTAACTTTAAGACCAGTTGCAGCATCAGTTACATACTGGAATGTTTTTCCTTCAACACCCCATTTGTGGAGAGTGTAAGCTTCTTTTGAGTACCACAGCCAGTCAACGAATCTCAGCATTTTGATGAATCCGTCTTCACCAAGTTCTTTGCGTGCTTTTTCAGCAATCATTACACCGTTTTCGAGGCGTGAGTTTTCTGCAGCATACTTGTTTGTTCCCTTGGGATATACAGTAACGTATACAGAATAATTACCCTTTCCAACCTTACCTGCATCAAGACCTGAGATCCAAGTCTGATACTGCCCTCTATTTACAGACATTAAAACAGTTTCGCCGTTATAGAATTTAGCTGTTGCTACACTGTCGCTTTGTGTAAATGTTTCAGGATCGAGGATTCCGCCCTTAACAAATTTGTTAACAAGGGTAACAAAATCTTTATAGTCTTTACTTGTAGAAGCAAAATACCATTCATCTTTATCACGGTTGTACTGCATGCCGTTTCCAACTGCCCAGCCGGAAGGAACACCGTATGAAGCTCCCATCAGTTTAAGAAGGTTTCCGCCTTTACCCTGACCGGATTCAGAACCGCACCACAGATCTGACCAGATGTAGTCATCTGCTTCGCACATACCCTTGCTTACCATGTATTTCTTTACACCTACAAGAATGTCATACAAGCTTTCCCATGTCCAATCTTTTTCAAGTTTAGAAACATCGTAGCCGGCAGCCTTAAAGATGTCATCGCGGATCATGATTGTATAATCCTGCATAGCTGCTTCAAGCATACCAGGCAAGCGGTAATATTTACCATCTGATCTAACGATTGTGTCTAAGTCGTTTGCCATGTTGTACTTTGTGTAGAAATCCATATAATTCGGCATGTATTGAACATAGTCAGATACAGCCACTACAGCTCCGCCGTCAACGAAAGGACCTTCTTCGTATACCTTCGGAATGATATAAGCAGAGTTTCCTGCATTAATATCAAGTTTAATTTTGTTGGTATAGTCGCCGCTGTCAAAGGACCTAATGTCTAAAGTTACATTAGTCTTCTTTGTAATTTCAGCAAAAACACCTTCTGTCTTCCATTCATCCTTCATTGGATACCAGCTGGCATCGCTGAAGAACATAGAATAGGTTACCGGCTGTTCTGAGTAAAAAGTCTTATCAAGACCGTATGTGTACCCTACAGCTTCACCTGTCGACTGTGAAGCGGCGGCGTCTTTTTTACCGGCTGCAAAGACAGCTGTAACTAATAAGACTGCCAACAAAACGCATAGCAATTTCTTTCCCATTTTGAATCTCCTCCTGGAAATTTTTTTATATGTTAAAAAAAATGTTAATTCACATTTTTTTGTAACATCCTTATTCTTTGATGCCCCCGAGCATCATTCCCTGTACATAATATTTTTGCACAAAAGGATAAACACAGATAATCGGCAGCGCCATCAGCAGCATTGAACACGATTTAATATTTGCGCCAATCTGCATTTTTTCTGCAGTTACCTCACCCGGATCAGCCGATGTTGAAGCACCCGAAATTATTGTTCTCAAATAATAGGCAACCGGCCACATAGGACGTTCATCCAAATAAAGGTATGAAGTGAACCAGTTATTCCAGTAACCGACGGCATAGAAAAGTACCATGGTTGCAATGATAGGTTTTGACAGCGGAAGTACTATTCTAAAAAAGATGCCGAACTTATTAAGACCGTCTATCTCCCCGGCTTCCTCTAATTCCTGCGGAGTACCGGCAAAAAATGCTTTCATGAGAAGCACATAATAGGTTCCGATCATACCCGGCAGAACAAAACCGGCTATGGTGTTTTTTAAACCAAGATTTACCATTAGAACGTAATTAGGAATAAGACCGCCGCCGAAATACATAGTAAAAATAATAAAGGGTGTAATGAACTTATTAAGACGCAGATGCGGCTTTGAAAGCGGATACGCTACAATCGAAGTGAAGAACAGTGATGCAATGGTTCCGCATAAGGCATATACGACTGTATTTTTGTAGCTTCGTAAGAAGTCACCCTGACTCAGCACAGAAATATACGTTGTCAGATTAAACTCAACAGGAATTATATTTACCTTCCCTTGAATAATTGCACTCTCTGATGAAAAAGACTGAGCAATAAGATATAAAAACGGATACAGTGTTGCAATGCAGATCAGTACCATTAACACTCTGTTAAAACCTTGAAAAATTCTATAACCTTGTGATTCTCGCATAATTGTTATCCTTTTTGTTTGATTACCATAAACCGCTGTTCGTAATGCGTTTTGATGTAACATTTGCAATGGTTAGAAGAACCAAGTTAATAAGCCCTTCAAACAAACCTACACCTGTTGCATAACTATAGTTGCCGGAATCCAGTCCCATACGGAACACGTAGGTAGAAATGATATCAGCTGTTTCATAAATCATTGGATTATAGAGAAGGTATACCTTCTCAAAAGCCATACCTGAACCAACAAGACCTCCGACATCAAGAATTAAAAGCGTTGTAATAGTCGGTAAAATACTTGGAATAGTAATATGCCACACACGCTGAAAATGATTTGCACCGTCAATTTCTGCAGCCTCATAGAGATTCGGACTGATATTAGACATTGCAGCAAGATACAGAATGGTACCCCAGCCTAAACTTTGCCAAAGCCCTGATACTACGAAAATGGTCATAAACCACTCTGGAAGCGCAATAAAGTAAGTTACATCGCCGCCGAAATACGTAATAATTCTATTTAACGGTCCGTTAGCTGAAATTAACTCACGAATCATTCCAGTTACAATAACTACAGAAATAAAGTGAGGTAAATATGAAACCGTCTGAACAAACTTTTTCCAATGAATATTTCTTATTTCATTTAAAAGAAGAGCAAAGATGAGAGTCATAGGGAAACGGAAAAGAAGATACACAATGTTCAGGCTTAATGTATTTCTAAATGCACGCCAGAAACTTTGATCACTTATAAACTGTTTAAAATACTTTAAACCGCTCCATTCATCGCCGAAAATGCTGCTTCCTGCCCGGTAACGTCTAAATCCGATTATGTTTCCGGCCATAGGAACATACCGGAAAATAATGTAGTACACGATCGGTACCAGCATAAAAGAGTAGAGCTGCCAGTTTTGTTTTAAATGTTTTGCCATACCCATTCGCCGATTAATTGCACCGCGGCCGGATGTCAGCTGATTACCTTGATTCTGCATCTTTTGATTTTTTGTATCCATGTTTTGTGCCGTACCTTTAATTTTGAATTTCCTCTCTATAATCAATATTTTCCTGTATACAATCATTCTTACCTACTAGCATTAATTATATACTTGTATACAAGTTTGATTATAATAAATGCTACCATGGTTTATTTAATAAAAAAATAGTAAAAAACCCCTATATCCGGTTAATTAAAAATCGACAGTATCAGGATTTTTTGGTTCATCAGAAAAATCTTTAAGAAAACAAAGTCTTGTTACATCTTCTTCATATAAGTAAAAATTAAAAATATCAATATTTTCTCTCATTCGTTCAAGATTTGAGGTTTTGGGTATAGGCAGATACCCCATCTGCAAGCTCCACCTCATACATATTTGAGCCGGGGTCTTTGTATATTTTTCGGCTAAGTCCAATAAAAATGGATGATTCAGTGATTTTCCGGCACCCAAGGGACTATAGGCAACAGGAAGCATATTATATTTTCTAGAATAGGAAACAGCATGCTCCTGTGTTACTCCAGGGCATAAAAATATTTGATTCACCGTCGGGTGTACTTTCGCAGTCTCCATCAAAGCTTCAATATGGTGAGGTCGGAAATTACTAATTCCAAGTGCTCTAATTTTACCCTGATCATATAAGTCTTCAAAAGCCTTCCAAGTTTCTGCATTCTTTCTTTTCCAGGAATCTCTATACATAAGGGGATTCGGCCAGTGTATTAAATACAAATCGGCATAGTCCATTTGAAGATTTGTTAATGATCTATTAAAAGCCGCAATAGTATTATCGTAACCATGATCAGGATTATGTAGTTTTGTAGTTATAAACAAATCTTTTCTTGGAATACCGGATTCAATTACAGCTTTCCCGACAGACTCCTCATTTCCATAACCTGAGGCAGTATCAATATGACGGTAGCCGCAGCCGATTGCAGTTTTTATAGTAGAAACAGATTCCAAAGAATTAGCTAAGCGCCAGGTTCCAAACCCGATACAGGGAATTTTTATACCGTTAGATAAACCATAAAAATCCTGTATTGAGCTAAAATGCATGAAACCCTCCATATAAATTAGTAATGAATTAAAGAAGTGAATTGTATAACTTATTGTAACATGAGCTTATGAGCAAAGCAAGTAAAAGGTTTTATGTTAAGACTGTCAAAATTTAGTCAATGTGTAAAGTCTTACAAGCTTTTTCTGCAGCAGCCTGTTCAGCTTCCTTCTTGCTTTTTCCCTGCTCCGGTCCGAATGAAGACGTACCGAAATCTACTTTAACCCAAAAAGTACGATCGTGATCCGGTCCGGAATTCTTAACCAGTTCGTACATAGGGCATGTCTTATATTTTTTTTGACAAAATTCCTGAAGAAGAGTTTTATAATCTTTATGATGTTTGTTGTTTAATACTTTTTCAATTTCCGGAACAATGAGATGGAGTACTAATTTTTCAGCAGCCCGGTAACCGCTGTCTAAATAGAATGCTCCTATAACTGCTTCCAAGGCATCTGCCAGCAGGGCTTTTTTTTGCCTTCCGCCGGATAATTCCTCTCCTTTTCCAAGAAGAAGAAATTGATCAATTCTAATGTTCAGTGCAATTTCAGACAAAATTACTTCAGATACGACAACAGACTTAGTCTTAGCAAGATCGCCTTCATTATGACCGCATAATTTTTCATATAAAAAACCTGCTACAGCCATACCAAGAACAGCGTCTCCCAGAAATTCAAGGCGTTCATTGTTGCATGGTGTTATTGCAGACTCATTCGCATAAGAACGATGATGAAATGCCAAATCGAGAAGAGATATATCTTTAAATTTAATATTTATATTCTTTTGAAAGGCGGTAAGATCAATCTTCCTTACCGGTAAAACTTTTTGTTTGTGTGAAAATAGTTCCATAATTTAAAAAAACAACACAGGAAATACTGTAATATATGCAGTTTTTCCTGTGTTATTAAGCATAAAACCTATTTTGATTGTGATTTAATAAAATCATAGGCATCACGAACTGTTTCAAACTCGTTTGCCTTATCATCAGGAACGCTTACGCCTAATTCTTCTTCAATAGCGTATACTAATTCATAGGTGTCTAAACTATCAGCACCTAAATCCTGACGGAATGATGAATCCAGAGTAATTTTTGACTCATCAATCTCTAATTTTTCTGCAATCAGCTTCTGCATTTTGTTGAACAATTCGTCCATGGTTTTCTCCTGTTAACCGTTGCTTTCAGGTGTAATTACCTGACGACCGCGATAAAACCCGCATTTGGGACACACGCGGTGCTGCATCGTTAAATTTCCGCAATTGCCGCACTCAACAAGATTTGGAGCTGTTAAACGCATGTTTATGCCCTGTCTTCTCTTGGTACGAGCTTTTGACGTTTTCGCTCTTGGTACTGCCATATATAAACCTCGCTAAATAATTTGTTATTAATTATAACTCATTTACCATACAACATTACTATCGAGCTTGTCAATGTATTATAACATTTTATAGTATTTTGTCAAACGGTAAAATTACATTTTTTGTATAAATGTCATCAAAAACTATTTTATCAGCTTTTTTTTCAATAAATCTGCTACTAAATCAGGAACCATTTTTGAAATATCGCCGCCCAAAAAAGCAAGCTCTTTTATTGCACTTGATTTTAAAACAAAAAATTCCGGATCTGTCGGCATAAAAACAGTCTCTATAGAAGAATCCAGCCCCTTATTCAGCATTGATAAGTCAAATTCATACGAAAAATCAGCAACATTTCGTATTCCGCGCAACAGAACTATAGCATTATTTTTCTTGGCATATTCTACAATGAGCGTGCGGCAGGTAGATACATGTACATTATCCCACATTTCTGTAAGTTTCTGCATCATCTCAAGGCGTTCACTCTCGGAAAAAAGATATTTTTTCTGACTGTTAACAGCGATTACTACATGAATCTCGCCGAATATTTTTCTCGACCTCTCAATAATATTTAAGTGACCAAAAGTCGGAGGATCAAAAGAACCTGGAAATAAAGCAGTTATCATAATTTTATTGTATTATTTTCTCAGTTAAGTGGTCAAGATCAAAAAAGTGATTTGACGAAAAAACATAAGAGTAGTACAATGAAAAATCATGAGTAAATCAAATATCACTAATTCTTTACTTTTTCTCATTTTCTGTATCCTTGCTGTCTTTTCCTGTACCACAAAACAAGAAGAGATTACTATACAAGAATCTCCTGCAGAAGTAACAGACAAGGACGCTGTACGCGAAGAGCCGGAGGTTGTAATTGTTGAACAGACACCTCAAATAATAATTGAGACTACACCTCAAAACGTAGTTGATGAGCCGGTACCGGAAATTGCCTCAATACAGCCTGAAAAGCACGCTGAATACAGCAGGTCTGTAAGCGAACTTAAGGGAGAGGTGATTACACAGGATGTTTTTGAAAACGACAAAAAAACTATTCTTCACATAATTGATGATTTATCTGAGATTATGATTAAAAAAGATTATAGAAAATGGATTAACTACATTAGTCCGCAGTCTCTTAATTATTGGCAGAATTCAGCTAATCTTGAAGCTGTATCCGCCCGTCTTCCGGTTAAGGGAATTTTGCTGAAAAGCCTCGAAGATTATTTTAAATTAATTTTCATACCTTCCCGGTTGAATGTTACCGTAGACGAAATCAGGTATATTTCATCCACCTCTGTTAAAGTAGTACAAGTAAGGGGCGATCAGGACATAATTTGCTATTATTTTGAAAAAATCAAGGGTGAATGGATGCTGATTCTTGACACCCTGTAACATTGATTTTTCATAAGTAATGATATATAATTTGCCATAAATCTGAGGAGGATTCTTTATGAAGTTTTCAAAAACTGCCGCATTTTGCTTAATCTTATGTCTTGCAGCGGCAAATATAAGTGCACAGCGTACTGAAGTAACTGTTGAGCAGGAATACTTAAGCACTGTTGAAGATGTTATTATCAAGGAACTTGCAATAGCTGAGGACAGAGACAGTAAACTGGTTTCACTGCAATATTTGGAAACAGCCATTGATTCTGGGAGATCCAGCCCGGATATGCTTGCAGCTCTTGATCTTTTAGCAGGTGAAGGTGTATTTTCCCAAGCCCGTACTAACGGCCCCTGGCTAACAATTATCCGGACATCCGCGCTAAGGCTTGCGATTTACTCGGTAAGATGAAAACAGAAGAATCAAAAGACACACTCCTTAAGGTTGCCTTGGCTGATAACGAACCGATGGTTACCACAAGCGCTATACGGGCATTGGGCGACATTGGAATAAATGATAATAATGAAGTTGTAGAAGCAATTGCATGGGCTCAAAAAAAATATGCTGTATTAAATCCTACAAGCAGCATGGCGCTTGAAATTCTTGTTGCCTACGAAAAACTTGCTCCCTCTGTAAAAGATACGGGATCAATGATTCAGTCAATTTCTTCAATTGCAACAAATTATAATTATGTAACTCCGGTAAGAACAAAGGCTTTAGATTTGCTGAAGTCTCTTACAGGAAGATAAAAAAAGGAAAGCAGCAAGTATCTATGATTACAAAAGGATATTGTTACCCTATCAAATAAAGAAAAGCAGGATTATTCCTGCTTTTCTTTAAATTCAGCTTTTGAGAGATACAGGATTCGAACCTGCCACCTTCGCCTCCGGAGGGCGACGCTCTATCCAAATGAGCTAATCTCTCTTGATTGATAAGAAGCATATAGTTAAATGTTTTTTTTGTCAATAAATCAATTAATCATAGGATTTAACATGGAACCAATTATATTAGCATCATCATCACCTAGACGCCAGGAAATTCTTACAAAATTAGGTGTTCCGTTTCGCGTTATTATGCCCGAAATTGATGAAACAATCCCTGAAAATATGGAGCCGGAGGTAATTGCTGAGCTTTTTGCAACTAAAAAAGTTGATGCGGTTATGAGAACGATTCCATCAGGACAAATTGTACCCTGGATTTTCGGAGCAGACACAATTATAGTACTTAATGGCAAAGTTTACGGCAAACCCGAGAATCAGGAGCAGGCTGCAGAATTCTTGAATGAATTTTCAGGAAGAGAACAAACAGTAATATCAGCAATGGCGCTGTTTAACGGAAAATTAAATTATTTATCAACAAGAATTAATAAAACAAAAGTCCGCTTTTCAAAAATGAGTGCCGAGGAAATTGAATGGTATGTTAATACCGGAGAATGGCACGGAGCAGCCGGCGGATACAGAGTTCAAGGTATGGCATCCTGTTTTATTGAACATATAGAAGGTTCGTACAGCTCAATCATCGGCTTGCCTATTTTTGAGTTTTATGACATACTTAAAGAGCAAGGATATTCTATTTTAGAATAATTCTGCCAGAGATACGGACTTGCTGTGTGCGGTACCGTTTTTCTGATCTTCCGCTGCATAAAGTGCGTGCATTTTATTGCAGCGAGACATAGAGACCGGCAGGAAACTTTAAGTTTCCGGTGAAGGAGCGTTTCATGGCAGTAGTAACCATGAAGAGTCTGCTTGAATCAGGTGTACATTTTGGTCACCAGGTTAAGCGTTGGGATCCCCGTATGAAAAAGTACATTTTTGCTGAACGCAACGGGATTCACATTATTGATTTGCAAAAAACAATTGTTGCAATCAAGGATGCATATAGTGCAGTCCGCAAAGTAACATCTGATGGAAAGTCAGTTTTATTTGTAGGTACAAAAAAACAAGCACAACAGACAATTGCAAAAGAAGCAGAAAGATGCGGAATGTTTTTTATTAATAACCGCTGGCTTGGCGGTATGCTTACAAACTTTACCACAATTAAAAAATCCCTTTTACGCCTTAAGAAACTTGAAAAAATGGAAATTGACGGTACATTTGAAAATTTGACCAAAAAAGAAATTTCCGGAATTCAAAAAGAAAAAGCAAAACTTGAAAAAAACCTCGGCGGTATTAAAGAAATGAAGGAACTGCCTGGTATTATTTTCATTATAGATACTCACAAAGAAGCTATCGCAGTAGCGGAAGCAAGAAGAATGGGTATTCCAATTGTTGCTGTTGTTGATACAAACTGCAATCCTGAAGGCATTGATTATCCAATTCCCGGCAATGATGATGCTATCCGTGCAATCACTCTTTTTACTTCAATCATCGCAAATGCTGTTATTGAAACAGACAATGAAACAGGACTTAAAATTATTGAAGACCTGCAGGATGACGATGAAGAAGGACTCGACGGCTCAGTAAAAGCAAGAGCAAATGAAGAGGAAATAGTAGATTACAGCAACTACACACCAACCGAAGCAAAAGATGAAGACAGTAAAGAACCGGATGTTGAGGATGAGCTGGTTGATGAAGATAAGTTATACGAATAGTTTTTAGTCAGACTATTTTATAGGAGATATTAATGGACATTAAAGCAGCAGATGTAAAAGCGTTGCGCGAGAAAACCGGTGCAGGAATGATGGAATGTAAAAATGCCCTCGTTCAATGTAACGGAGACTCAACAGCAGCTGAAAAATTGTTAAAAGAAAAAGGTTTAGCAGCCGTTGAAAAACGTGCAAATAGGGCAACTTCAGAAGGACGCATTTTTGTTAAAACAAACGGTTCAAAGCTTGTGATCTGTGAAGTTACGTGCGAAACAGATTTCGTTTCTAAAAATGCAGAGTTTATTGAAGTAGGCGAAAAAATAGCAGAAACAGCATTAGCAAAAAACATAACGAGTGTTACACAGGAACTTTCCGATATGTTATTAAATCTTGCTACCAAGATTCGTGAGAATATGATGGTAAAGAGACTTGAACTTATTGATATACCGGCAGGAACTGTCTGTTCTCACTATATTCATAGCGATGCTAAGACTGGTGTTGTTGTACTCATTAAAGCAGATCCTGCAAATGCTTCACAAAATGAAACATTAAAAGAATTTGCATATAACTGCTGTCTTCATATTGCCGCATTCACACCTGCTTATATAAGAAAGGAAGAAGTTGATGCTGCTTATATTGAAGAACAAAAAGATATTTTTGCAAAGCAGGTAGCAGAACTTGATAAACCTGAAAATGTTAAAGCAGGAATTATTCAAGGAAAGATTTCTAAACACCTTGCTGATATTTGCTTTGTTGACCAGCCGTTTGTAAAAGATGACAAACTAAGTGTTGCAAAGAAAATGGAGCAAATTGCCAAAGAAATAGGAGCATCATTAACGCTCTCAAAAGTAGTTACCTACCTCTTAGGTGCATAAATAATAAAAAAGGGCTGTCAACGGTACTAACCTTGAGAGCCCTTTGTGATTATAATTAAAACACAGGGAGATTTTTTACAATGGCCGATATTCAGAGCTCTATTGATAGAATGAACAAGAGCATTGCAGCTCTAAAAGATGAATTTATTACCATACGTACAGGTCGTGCAACAGCAGCAATTTTTGATAAAGTACGTGTTGATTATTATGGAGAAAAAACACCTTTAAATCAGGTTGCAAATATTTCAATTCCCGAAGCTCGAATGGTTGTTATTATGCCGTTTGATAAAAGTTTAATTGCAGAAATTGAAAAAGGAATTCAAAAGGCAGATTTAGGCTTTAACCCTTCTAATGACGGTAAGGTTATTAGAATTTCTATACCGCCTCTAACTGCAGACCGCCGAAAAGATCTTGTAAAACAGGCAAAAACTATTGCAGAAAACAGCAGAGTTGCAATTAGGAATATAAGACGCGATGGTAATGATGAACTCAAAAAACTTCAAAAAGAAGGAACTATTACCGAGGATGATTTAAAAACATCTGAAGATACTTTGCAAAAAGCCACAGATAAATGTATACAGGATATTAACAAGATTCTTGAAGATAAAGAAAAAGAGATTTTGGAAGGCTGATGCCGTATTCAGATGATATAAGATCCATTCCGGTTCCTAACCATATTGCAATAATTATGGACGGAAACGGCCGATGGGCTAAAAAACGCAATTTTCCGCGAACAAAGGGACATAAAGAGGGTCTTGAAACAGCAAAAAAAATTATCAGTGCTGCGCGTTCTATCGGCGTCAAATACGTTACTCTCTATACATTCTCCACAGAAAATTGGAAGCGTGCTCAAGAAGAGGTTGGATTTTTAATGAACCTTATTACAACTCACCTCAGAGCCGAATTTGACTTTTATCGTCAAAATGAGGTTCGAGTTCAGCATATAGGCAATCTTGCAGGCCTTCCTGTTGATGTTCAAGAAGAAATTACCAAAACAATTGAGGATTGTAAAAACTTCACGGGAATAACTGCTGTGCTGGCCATTAATTACGGCGGAAAAGATGAAATTGTCCGTGCAATAAATAAAATTGGCTGTAAAGAACTTATTACTGAACAGACCTTTTCTAAAATGCTCGATTTCCCGGAACTCCCCGATACAGACTTAATAATCAGAACAGGCGGAGAAAAACGAATCAGCAATATTCTATTATGGCAAAGCGCCTATGCTGAGCTTATTTTCTCAGATACCCTTTGGCCCGATTATACAGAAGATGAGTTTCTATCACATATAGCAGAATTTCAACAGAGAAACAGACGTTTTGGATCTGCAGAATAAAGGAACATGATTATGAGCAAACTAGTACAAAGACTTTTAGTTTTTTTTATTGGTGTACCCCTGGTATTGTCAATGGTTTTTGTCGATTATAGTAATCATCTCATTCTTCACATTGCAATGATTGTTGTAACTATTATTGCATCCTTAGAAATGTACGGGTTACTTGCAGTGCACAATTCCATGCAGCCGCGGATGCTGGTAATTACACTAACAGTGTTATTGCCGATTACCGGTTTTCTTTGTGCTTTTTTGTCATTGCCCTTTGATCTTTTAACCTACACTTTAATATTTATACTGCTCTTAATTCTCCTCTACGAAGTACTTTTTCCCCGTGTTAAAGATGAAGAGCCGTTTGCTTTATCTAACAGCAGAATCTCTTCCAGCTTTTTATTAGTAATTTACAGCGGGTTTCTCATCACATTCGTAGCCCGAATGACCGTATGGACTAATTCGACAGCTTATCTGAGTGTTTTTCTTGCGATGGTTTTCGGCTGTGATTCTTTTGCCTGGCTTATAGGAATGCTGTTTGGAAAAGGAAACAGAGGATTGTTTCTTGTCAGCCCGAATAAAAGTATTGCAGGTTTTACAGGCGGAGTGTTGGGAACAATTGGTATAGGTATTCTTGCATGGAATATTTTTCCCCAGGCTTTCCCGGGTTCTGTGTATAAGGTTGTTATTTTAGGACTCATTGCATCAGTTTCGGCAATTTTCGGCGATTTAATAGAATCTGTACTAAAACGTTCTGCACACTATAAAGATTCAGGTAAAGTTATTCCCGGAAGAGGCGGTATTTTGGATTCAATTGATTCAATATTATTACTTTCACCGGTTTACTTTATAGCAATTCAATTGTTATACGGAATCTAAGTTATGAAAAAAAAAGTACTGGTACTCGGCTGTACTGGTTCGATCGGAACAAGCACGCTCGACATAATCCGGAGTTTCCCCGACCTCTTTGAGGTTGCAGGACTTTCTGCTTTCACAAGAAAAGAAGAACTTATTCAACTCTCTAAAGAATTCGGATGCACAAATATTTATCATCCTAATTCAACAAAAAATATTGAAGAGTTTATTCAGCAAACAAAGGCCGATATAGCTGTTAACGGCATTTCCGGAGCAGCCGGTTTACTGCCGACAGTTTCTGCGCTGAAGTCGGGTATGGATGTAGCACTGGCAAACAAGGAAACAATTGTAACAGCAGGAAACCTCATTCTCGATTTAGCTAAAAAAAACAATAAAAATATTTTACCGGTAGATTCTGAACATTCAGCCATTTTCTCTTTAATTGAAAACTTTGGAAGGGATGCGGTTGAAACTATTATATTAACAGCATCAGGAGGCCCTTTTAAGCATATGGAATCTCATTTGCTTTCAGGTGTTAAACCTCAAGATGCATTAAAACATCCAACATGGAATATGGGAAAAAAAATTACTATTGATTCAGCAACACTTGCTAACAAGGGCTTAGAAGTAATTGAAGCAAGTATTCTTTTTAATAAGTCAGGAGATCAAATAAAGGTTGCAGTTCATCCGGAGAGTATCGTTCACTCCCTTATTCAAACAAAAGATGGTATAATTTATGCCCAATTATCACCTCCGGATATGAAACATCCCATTCTTACAGCCCTAACCTACCCCTCTTACCTCAATAATACGTTAGAAAAACTGGATTTATCCAGACAGTTTTCATTAAGTTTTTTACCTCCCCGGTATGATGACTTTCCAATGCTTAACTTAGCATATGAAACAATAAAATCTGGCGGTTCATACACAATTGCCTATAACGCTGCAAACGAAGTTGCAGTTGAGGCATTTTTGCAGGAGAAAATTCTTTTTACTGATATTGCGTCTATCACAAAAAATGTTTTAGACCGGGATTGGAGTATGGTATGTAAAGATTTTTCAGATGTATCAGAAATTGATTCTTTAGCACGAAAAACAGCAGGAGATATATTTTGACCATATTACTAGGAATTTTAGGCTTAAGCCTTATTGTTTTTATACATGAACTGGGACATTACATTGCCGCCCGAATTTCAGGTGTAACAGTAGAAGCATTTTCTATTGGTATGGGTCCGGTCTTACTTCATAAAAAAATTGGTGTAACTGACTATCGTGTATCGCTTATACCAATCGGCGGTTATTGTGCAATGAAGGGACAAAAGGATTTTCAATTAGCTTTAGATGAAAAACTTGAAGCTATCAAAGGGGATTCTGATTCTTTTTACGGAGGAAATCCTCTCAAACGAATTTTTATTTCTCTTTCCGGACCCTGCGCAAATATGATATTTGCATGTTTAGCCTTTGCTGTCATTGCTATGATTGGTTATACTTTTTATACAACACCAAGTAAAATCATACTTGCCAATGAAGTTTATCCCGAGATTCAATCAAATGCGCAAAAAGCAGGATTACAAACCGGAGATAGAATTTTGTCGATTAACGGAAAGCCTGTAACATACTTTTCTGAGATTTCACAGATCATTACGCTGGCAGCAGATGAGACATTAGAATTCGTAATTGACAGAGACGGAGAAATTTTAACATATTTTATACCTGTTCAGCTCGACACATCCACCGGGGCAGGTAAAATTGGTGTTATAAATTGGGTAGAAACCCATATTTCGTACATCGAAGAAAACTCCCCTGCATTTAATGCGGGTTTTTTACCGGATGATAAAATAACGTTTGTTAATGATGCACCAATAAAAAATACCGTTGAATTACAAAAGGCTCTTTCAGGTCTTACATCTGCACATGTCTCAGTTTTACGAAATAATGAAAAAATAACTCTTTTTCTCGAAATACCATCTGCAGAAGATAATAAGGCGGTTCCGCTTGGCATTCAGTTTTCTGTACTTGAAATTAAGTCTCCAACTTACAGTTTTTTTCCAGCTCTCATAGAAGGGGCTAAAGAAGCATTTAAGATGCTTGGTGTAACAATTAAAAGTATAGGCTTGTTATTTAAAGGCGTAGATGCAAAGCAGGCTGTCTCCGGACCAATAAGAATTACTGTTATGCTTGGAGATACTGTTAAAACAGGCTTTGCCCAGGGTGCATCAGTCGGAATAGTAACAGCCCTAAATTTTCTTGCATTAATAAGTGTATCTCTTTTTTTAATGAATCTTTTACCCATCCCGATTCTTGACGGCGGGCTTATATTGTTTGCATTCATCGAATTACTAATTAGAAAACAGGTATCTCCAAGAGTTCTGTACTTTATACAATTTGCCGGCCTTGCCATTATTCTTTGCATTTTTATTTTTGCTCTTATAGGCGACGTATCTTACTTACTTACATTATAAGGATAACTTGATGACAAAAAAAATAATAACCATTTTGCTATTTCTTTTATACTTGGGTTCAATTTATGCGCAGAAACAGTTTTCAACACAGCCGCATACAGGACCGGTAACATGTTTAGTTCAAAATAATGAATTTGTATTTTCAAGCGGTGAAGACGGTTTTATAGTACGCTGGGATCAAAACGGACTTGGAGAACATTTACAAGTTTCAGATATTGCAATTAAAAAAATCGATGTTTCACCAGACGGAAGATTAATCGCGGTATATGAGAGCGATGACTTCTCAATTCACCGAATATCAGTGTGGGACTGGAAAACAAAAACACGAAAATATGCAAAACGTTTTTCCGACACAGTCCTTTCTGTTTCCTTTTCTTATAATGGTACGTATCTAATGATAGGATTATCTTCTGCAGACGGACTTGTGTTTTTGGATGCTGAGTATGGTATTACTATGCAGCTTATAAAGGAGCAGACAAGTGTTGTGAGTCTTTGTGAGACAGGCAAAACAGAAGGCTCTGCTGTTTTATACTCAACAACAGGTACTTTACTGTATGCAAATTTATCAACAGGCAGTACAATACAAAAGTTTTCGACAGAATCTGGATTAAGTAAAACAGCATTTGCAGATCAAAACAAAAACTATTTCACCGGTATTAAAAATGGTAAAATATTTATTATATTTGCTACAACAGGAAAAACTCTTTCTTCAATTTCTGCAAAAAACCCTGTAATGATTACAGGTACAACAAACACGCATTTTACTTATATTGAAGAAGTAAGCAAGGGGACTTATGCCGTCAAGCAGGTCTCTCTGGAAAAAGGAGAATTGCAATTTAAACCGCTTGTTACAAGCATGTTTTCAGTTCCCTCGCTTCCATCCACTGTAACACCGCTTAGTTCTCAGCTCATTATCGGGGCTAAAGACGGAGCTATCTATACAGCTCCCTTTACTATTCAAACTGATACATACGAAGCAGTAAAAGTCACCGAATCATTATATGACAGAATTCTTGATGTTGAAGTTGTCAATGCTAATTTCTATTTATTAACAAAAGATACGGTTTATAAGGCAAATATTACATCATCTGCAGAAATTGTATTTCCTAATGAAGGACATACAAACTGCACAGCCTATGACGCATCATTAATTCTTTGGTCCAAGGGTCAAAAAAAACCTGTTAAAATGATCAATACAATAACAGGAGAATCAAAGGAACTTTTTAATCCGAAAATTGGTATAGAAACGTTAAGGGTTTTTGAAAACTCTCTTGTCTGTGTACTAGGAAGTACGACAGTCCTTCTTTATGACTTAGTAACAAATAAAGAAGCAACCTTATACACAGGAACCGGACTTCAGGATGCTGTTCTATATACCGATGAAATCATGTTTGTTTCAAAAACGGCAGCAACAAATCCCAAAACACCTTTAATAGAGATAAATACCAAAACGAAAGAAACAGTAATGCTTCCGGTATCCGGTGATGTTATTTTTTCTTTAGTTGTAAATAGAGATACAGCGCAGCCTGTTATCTATGGAGTCAGTGCTTCCACTAGTTTGAATTCAAAGAAAACGGAAGTATTTTCATATAATCCTGAACGAAAATCATACAGCGCAATTCTCAAATGGGAAGATGAAGACACACAGGCTTTTACAAGCGTTATAAACACAATACTTTATACGAATATAGGAAAAACTAATATCAGAAATTTAAATATCGCAACAAGAAAAAGTATAACATTGGAAAGATCCGCTTCACTTCCTGTTAAGATTAAGGGTTCAAATAACCAGCTTCTTGTGCTTAATAAGGACGGAAGTGTTTCATGGTATTACGAAACCAGCGATAAAAAAATAGCAGACTGGTGTATTACAACAGATGGTTATTGGCTTGAATTTTGAGCAGCATTTTCAAATTTAGTGTATTGAGGAATGAACACTAGATCAATTATTCCTGTAGGGCCGTTTCTTTGTTTTGCAAGAATGAGCTGTGTATCAATTGTAAGATTTTTCTGGTCTTCAGAAGAAGCAGAGGTTCTTTCTCTATGCAGAAACATTACAACATCTGCATCCTGTTCGATTGATCCGGATTCACGTAAATCTGCCAAAGACGGCTGTTTACCTTCAGAATCGCGTCTAACCTGAGATAATACCACAACAGGAATTTGAAGCTCACGGGCAAGACTCTTCAAAGACCTTGATATTTCTGCAATCTGCTCATGGCGCGGTATTGAAGCATTTTCACTTGTAATGAGTGTTATATAGTCAATAAAAATTATTTGAACATTATGCTGTGCTTTAATTCTTCTAGCCAAGGCACGTAAATCCAGCAATTTCATATTCGGGGTATCTACAATATAGAGAGGCGCCTCATAAATTCGTCCAGCTGCATTTTGAAGTTTTTGAAAATCATCAAGTGTTAATCTTCCTGTCCTCAAATATTCTGAACGGATCCTGGCCTCTTGTACGAGTAATCGCTGTATCAGCTGCATGTCTGACATTTCCAAAGAAAAAAAGGCAGTCGGAATTTTTTTGGTAATAGCAATGTTTTGTGCCATTGATAATGCCATTGCCGTTTTTCCAATTGACGGACGCGCCCCAAGAATAATAAGTTCTGAAGGCTGAAAACCGCTGGTCATTCTGTCGAGTTCAAAGTATCCTGTTTCAACACCTGTTATTGCAGTTTTGTTTTTATACAGATTATCAATCATTTCTATTGCACGGTTAATAAGTTCGGGCGTAGTTTTTATAGTTTGAGATGAATTGGAATCTGTTAAATTGAATATTTCTTTTTGTGCTTCTTCTAAAACAGCTCTGCTGTTTATTGTCTCATCATGAGACTGCATAACCATATTCGCAGAAAGTTTTAATAAATCCCGTCTTACAGCCTGATCAAGTACAATTTTTGCATAATACTCAACATTAGCACTTGTAGGAACAGTATCGGTAAGGGAGGTAATATACGAGGCTCCGCCGGAAGAATCCAAATCGCCTGTTGCACGTAATTCTTCAATAATTGTAAGAATATCACCGCGCTGGCCCTTATTAAACAGCGAAAGAATAGCAGTAAAAACTTTTTGATTTTGTAATGAGTAAAATCTGTCGGGACGTAAATAACGAATTACAGTCCCGACAGCTTCCCAGTCAAGTAGTAAGGCTCCAAGTGTAGCTTGTTCTGCTTCTAAATTGTGAGGCGGAACCTTATCCTTCAGGGAAAAAGAAGACACTATAACCCCTCTTAATGAGCAGCTTTATTTTCTGCAGAAGCGTGTGCTTCAGCTTGTTTTCCATCTTCCTGTTTTACTACAACAACCTGAAGCTCTGCAACAGCAGATTCATATAAGCGGATGTTTACAGTATATTTACCAAGACTCTTGATTGTTAAGCCGGGAACATCAATCTTTTTCCTTTCAACTTCAAATCCGTCTTTGTGAAGGGCGTCTGCGATTGTCTGACTTGTAACAGCACCGTAAAGCTTGCCGTTGCTTCCAGCAGGCATGCTGATTGTTACAGTGTGTTCACTAAGCTTATCTTTCAGGCTTGCAGAATCCTTTCTTTTTGCTTCTTTTTTGGCTTCTATTTCTTCTTTTTTACCTTCAAAGTAAGATACTGTTACTTCATTGAATGGTAATGCTAAGTTTCTAGGGAAAAGATAGTTTCTAGCATAACCATTTGCTACTACCTTTACATCGCCTTCTTCGCCAAGATGTTTAACATCTGTATTAAGAATAACTTTCATTTTCAAGCTCCTATTATCTAGAGACCGTTACCAGGAGTGGGATCGGTTCTGTAAAATTGAATACCGGTAAGCCGGCATGTTGTATGTAGACTTCTTATTCTGTAACAAAAGGCAGAAGACAAATTGCACGTGCTCTTTTAATTTCAAGAGCAAGACGTCTCTGGTGCTTTGCACAGGTTCCTGTAATACGGCGGGGAAGAATTTTTCCTCTTTCTGTTGTAAAACGGCGCAGACTGTCTGCATCTTTATAATCAATTTTTGCCTTCTGTGCACAGAATCTACATACCTTTTTTCTAAAAAAAGATTTACCCTTTGAACGGGGTGCTCTATCATCTGCATCTTTTATAACATCCTGCATTTGGACATCTGGTGTTGTATCAATATCTTTAACCATTTCGTCTGACATATTAAAACTCCTTAGTTTATGACACTTGTGTCTTTCTTATTCCTAAAAAGGAATATCTTCGGGGAAATTTGAATCCGCACTAAATGCAGAAGGATCATACTGATCCTGTCCTGCGTCATACCGCGGCTGATAGGATGCATTGCGGTTAGAAGCTGCCGGGTTATTTCCGTACCCCTCGCTGCTTCCTTGTGAATTTGAAGAAGCACCGCCGGAACCTTGTCCGCTGCCTAATAACTGCACATTTGATGCTGAAATTACAACCTTACTTCTCGGCTGTCCGTCCTGCTCCCATCGATCCTGCCGTAATTCCCCTTCTACAGCAATCTGTTTTCCTTTGAGTAAATAAGGTTTTAGTCCTTCTGCAGTCTTACCATAAAGGTTTACCTCAAAAAAACTAGCCTCTTCTACCCATTGTTCGCCGTTTTTCCGGCGTCTATTTACAGCTATGGATATATTGGATATTGCAAAACCTGCCGAAGTGTATTTTAATTCAGCATCGCGAGTAAGGCGTCCAATGATAATTACATGATTTACATCAGCCATAACTGTCTCCTTTTTTTATTCTTCTATGCGAACGAACATAAACTTTAAAAGATTTACATTCAGTTTAAACTGGCGGTCTATATCTACAACTTTTGCAGGATTAACCTTGATATTTAAGAGTAAAAAACGTCCTCTATTGCGTTTTTTTACTTCATAGCAAAGATCTCTGTCTCCATAGGCTTCCTCGCCTTCGATCTCTGCTCCAAACTCGCTTAAAACAGCGCGTGCTGCTTCAAGACCGGTTTTGTACAATTCTTCTTCAATTGGGAAGATTGTCATTAATTCGTACTTTCTCATTGTATACTCCTTATGGATTTCGAAGCGTAACCTTAATCGTTCCGCTCCAAGGGGTTCTATAATATTATCAAATTACTAGGCTCTGGTCAAGACAAGAGATGCACCCGACTCCGTTTATTGCATAGACGAAACCTTTTTTTTCTTATACTATGTAATTAGTATGATACATTGTGATTGTTTAATTGCAGGATCAGGTCCTGCAGGTTTAGGTACCGCATTTTCACTTCTTGAAAAGAATCCGTCCCTAAAAATAATACTTCTTGAAAGTCAGGAAATTTCTTCAGGCGGATTAAGAAATGATTGTAAAATGAACTTTACCTTTCCAGTTGGCTTTCCCCTGGAATACTGGACAAAAGAACTAGCAGAACCGTATTTAGCACGCATTGAACACTTCCTTAATCCTGATATTATGGATAAAATTAATCTTGACACCTATGAAAAACGGGCAGAAAAAATAGGGGTAAAGCTTTTAAATATAAGGCAGTCTCATCTTGGAACTGACGGCGGCATTAAACTAATAAAAACACTGACATCTGCTCTTATAGAAAAGGGAGTAACATTATCATTTGGCGAAACTCTCATAAGTGCCGATGAAAAGGCTCATGTTGCAGTCACAAATAAGCAGGAAATTTCATATAAATCACTTGTTGTTGCCCCTGGAAGACATGGCTTTGATTTTTTACGCAAATTTATGGAGAAAACAGGAATTCCGTATCAGGATAACAGCATCGATGTCGGTGTAAGACTCGAAACAAGAGAAGAACACTACCCTATTGTAAAAGATTATTATGATCCTAAATTTCTTTTTCCGGAAAACACAAGAACCTTCTGTACTAATTCCGGAAGCGCCCATGTTGTCCAGGAAAAGTATACATCATCAAAAGGTGATATTTACTACAGTGTCAACGGGCATTCCTATTCCGATAAATTAAAGCCAACAGGGCTTGTCAATTTTGCTATGCTTAGAACGGTAGCATTCACTGAACCGATAGCTTCGGGTCAGGATTATGCTGAATATTTAGGAGCCTTAGCCATGCTCACCGGCGGAGGTCATCCGATTATGCAAAGAGTTGGAGACTTTAGAATGAGAATTCGAAGTACTGTATCTAATCTAAATTCAGATTTATATGATTTTGAACCTACTTTAAAATCGGCAACGCCGGGTGATATTTCATTAGCAATGCCTTCCAAATTTCTTGATTCAATTTGGCGGGCGATGAAAAGACTCGATACAATTATTCCGGGACTAATGCACCCAAGCACAATTATGTACTATCCTGAAATTAAACTTTATGCAAACAAGCCTGTTTTTATTAATAACTTTTTTATGTCGGCAAAAGATATTTATCTTATAGGTGATGGAGCCGGAACATCAAGAGGAATAACCGGTGCATGGGCTTCAGGTATGAGGGCTGCTGACGGGATAATGAGGAATTTATGAGAATTACCGGAGGCTTATTAAAAGGAAGGACAGTACATTGCCCTGACGGTATTATCCGCCCGGCTATGGACAAAATGAAAGAATCTGTTTTTTCAATTTTAGGGGATCTTGAAGGAAAATCATTTTTGGATCTTTTTTCAGGTTCAGGAAGTATAGCCCTCGAAGCATCTTCAAGAGGAGCTCACCCGGTGTGGCTTGTAGAAAAGGACCGGATAAAGATTGATACAGTACTTGATAATGTAAAAATAGCTCTTCATCCAATAACATGCAAATTTATGGCAGTTGAACTTTTTCTCAAAAGAAATAAAGAGCAATTTGATATAATTTTTTGCGATCCTCCATTTCCGTATAAGTTTCATGAAGACTTAGTTGGAATATGTGCAAGACAGAACACTCTAACCGAAAACGGATTAGTAATTATACACAGACCCAGCGAGAGAAAAATGCCGGATTCCATAGAAAACCTGATTAGGGTTGATCAAAGAGTTTTCGGGCGTTCAATAGTAGATTTTTATAAAAAACAAGCTTGACTATTTAGAGAAATCAGTTAATATTGTAACTAGCGGTTTTTTTTATGAACAAAAAGTTAAAAAGCGAGTTTGATAAACACACTACCTCAGAAGGTTTTATTAAAACCACCGATGAACCGGTTAAATCGCTAACGTCTGAACAAAAAGTCGTACTAAACCGAAAAGGCAATGTTCTTTTTAATCAAGGCGATTATCTTAACGCACAAAGACTGTTTATAACTACCGGCTATTCGGACGGATTAAGCAGAATTGGTGATACGTACATGAAATCAAATAAAGAGTTGCGTGCATTAAAGCTGTACTGGTTAGCTCATAATAAAAGAAAAAGTGAACCCCTTATACAAAAAGCTGCTGGTTTACTCTCAATGTTAATAAACGAAGAGGAATAAAAAATGGATGACTTGTTTTCTACTCTGATGTCTCAGGATGATTTAAACCCCGGCTTACCGGCAGGAAGTGGTGAAGTAGATCCAAAAACACAAGAAATATCTGAACTATCAAAAAAAGGCTATCAGTTATTAAAAGAAAATAAAATAACCGAAGCAAAAGATGCATTTTCTCTAATTCTCACTTTAGATGATAATAATAATTATGCTCTTGTGGGACTTGGAGACTCAGAAAGAAAACAGAATCATTTTAGAGATGCAATTGAATATTACTCAAAATGCTTATCGTATCATCCTGGTAATAATTATGCACTTTTCGGTCTTGCAGACTGCCATAAGGCTCTTAATCAGTTTCATAAAGCAATAGAGATTTGGGAACAATATTTAGTCCATGATGACCGCAATATTACAGTGCTTACCCGGGTTGCCGATGCTTACAGAAAAATTAGAGACTTCAAAAAATCTAAGGAATTGTATCTTAAAGTACTCGATATGGAGGAGAATAATGCCTATGCACTCATAGGACTGGGACATCTCCATTATGATTTTAAAGAATACCGTGATGCTCTTTACTATTGGACCCGCATGCTGGATCTCAATGACAGTGCTGTCGATATAAGAGTATTAACATCAATAGGAAATTGTCACAGAAAGTTGAAAACATTTGATAAGGGAGTTATTTATTTTGAACGTGCATTAGAAATGGATCCCAATAATTTTTATGCATTGTTCGGATTGGCCGACTGTTACCGCGGAATGAATCAGCAGTTCAGATCAATTGAATATTGGAACAAAATTCTTAAAATAGATCCAAGAAACAAGGTAATTTTAACACGTGCAGGAGATGCTTACCGCAATACCGGCGATTATGATACAGCTACAGAATACTACGAAAAGGCGCTTAATATAGAATTTGATATTTATGCAGTTCTCGGTTTAACACTTATAAGCAAGGGACAAGGCCGATATGAAGAAGCAATTGAAAGTTTAACAAGACTGATGCAGGCAGATCCCAAAAATTATCGTCTTTATATTGATCTTGCAGATTGTTATATGAAATTAAACCAGAAAAATAAAGCAATTGATATTCTGCATGAATTCCAGAAGACTGGTATACGAAGTCAGGCGGTCAACGAACTGCTTGAAAAAATTCAAAGCGGTCATACATCCTAGTGAGTAATAATTTGCAGACATTAATTCCTCTTTCGGGACTTTTACCTGAAGAGATACACTCAATTATCCCTGATGAGCCCTATTACAGAGCTAAACAGATATTTAAATGGATTTCCGAGGGTGTCACGTCCTTTAACAAAATGACCAATCTTTCCGCCTCTCTTCGAGATGAATTATCATCTAAATATACAATACGAAGCTCCCGTGTCGAGCAAAAACTTGTTGATACCGACGGAACAATAAAACTTCAGCTAGAGCTCCATGACAACTATTGTGTAGAAACAGTATTGCTCATAGATTCAGAAAAAAGAAAAACAGCCTGTGTATCATGCCAAGTCGGATGCGCAATGGGCTGCGCATTTTGTAAAACAGGCACGCTGGGTCTTGCACGAAACTTAACTTCCGATGAAATTGTTGAACAGTTTTATTTTTTAGAGCATGAAGCAGGAAAACTCGACAATATTGTATTTATGGGCATGGGGGAACCTATGCACAACCTTGAGTCTATTAGAAAATGTATAGCAGTTCTTACACACAGCGATGGAAGAAATCTTTCATCAAGACGAATAACCATCTCCACCGCAGGCATTATTAATGGAATTTACGATCTTGCCAACAACGGTCCTTCTGTGCGTCTTGCTGTTTCATTAACAACGGCAGATCCTGTTTTAAGAGAAAAACTCATGCCGGTAACAAAGGGAAACCCGCTTCACGATCTAAAAAATGCCATTGGTTATTTTATTGAAAAGACAGGGAAAAGATGCACACTTGAAGCAGCTTTACTTGGAGGTGTTAATACAGGTAATGACCAGGCAGAGCTTCTTGCCTCTTTTGCAAAAGGCTTGGACACTCATGTAAATGTTATTCCCTGGAATCCGGTTAATGATCTGCCGTTTTCAGAACCTTCCCGTAATGAATGCTTTAGATTTATTCAAAAATTGGAAGAACTTGGAATAAATGTGACAATGAGAATGAAAAGAGGAGAAAAGATAGGCGGGGCATGCGGTCAATTAGGAAAAATAGTGGTTGAAAAAAAATAGTAAATATGTATAATAGTTCGTTAAGAGGTTGCACATGGAAAAGAAAATATACGTTGCAGGTATGTCCTGCGATGAATGTGAAAAAAAAGTCAACACTGCAGTTGGCGCAATTCAGGGTGTTAAAAGTTGTACTGCTAATGCAATGAAAGCACAAGTGCTCGTTGATTTTGACGAAGGTGTACCAGGGATCGAAGATGCTATGAACAAGGCCATTGAAGGCTGCGGATATGATGTTCTTTGATAATTATCTTTTTTTTATTAATTAATTTTTTTGTTTTCTTTTTTAGTTAAAAAATAGTCAAATATTACAAAAAGAATTACCCCAAAGGTAACCGATAAGTCTGCAATATTAAGTACTCCAGTACGCAGACTTCCGATACCGAAGTTTAAAAAGTCGACTACAGTAAAGTTATGTATAATTCTGTCTATGAGGTTGCCTAGGCCGCCGCCGATAATAGTAGACAGAATTATACATCTGCTTATATATTTTTCTTTGAACATACACCAGAAAATTCCAAATAAACATACAGCCATTGGTATAATAAGCATCACGATTGTCTTTATTACAATATTAAAAGAAGATCCAAAACTTAAAAATGCACCTGTATTTTCTGCATAGGTAAATACCACAAAATCATTTAGAAAAGAAATTGCCGGCTTTCCTTTTAAGAAAGCAATTGCCAAAAGTTTAGATGCCTTATCCAGAATATAGTTTCCTAACAAAACTAAGATGCTGATAATTATATATTTCTTTCTGTTTATTATACTTTTCAAGTTTTTGTGTATCCTTTTTTACAAATAATTCTTTTTTTTAAGACTGTTAATTCAATGTTATGTAAAGAATTAATTATACTAAAGATTTATCTTCGGACGTTTCCTATCCAGGAATCATCTTCTAAAAGATTTTTAGAAAAATCTTCAAGATTAAATACATAACTTTTTGAAAGACTTCCAGACATCAGTTTAATCTTTGAGGTTCCTTCATCCGTCAAAACAACAAAACATTCAGAATCTTTTTGAGAAAAAGTCCTAAACATATCTTCAATTGTTTTCTTATCTATGTCTACAACAAGCAGATTACTTGTTTTCATTGCTTTTTTAAACTCAGGAGCCATAGTAGATACAATTACACAATAGATTCCGTTATCCTTGAGAGCAGCAGCCGCATTTTCCGGATGCTCGCCTATTCCGAAGTTTTCCCGTGTAATAATAATTCTTTTTCCAGGAACATCATCACCGCTTGTAAAGTTGGGTAATGATAGATTTTCAAACAGTACAGCCT
>Ga0116148_1001357_pt1 | contig 27036 bp, 20 predicted proteins | sample AD_UKC055_MetaG_FD_89786 | JGI IMG/M metagenome (GOLD analysis project Ga0116148, IMG submission 89786) | Active sludge microbial communities of municipal wastewater-treating anaerobic digesters from USA - AD_UKC055_MetaG | ecosystem: Engineered > Bioreactor > Anaerobic > Digestate | place: USA... | reverse complement strand
CGAAGGCGGCCACCAGGCCGTCCTCGTCGATCCGCATCCCGCCGTCCAGCGTCCAGACGATGGTGAACAGCGTCGCCTGGGCGTCGAAGTCGATCTCCAGTTCGTTCAGCGTGAGCAGCATGTGGAACATGCCGTCCAGCGTGGCCAGGCCCGCCACCTCCAGCGTGCCGTCCACGTCCAGGCGCAGGTACGGCCCGGCCGGGTCGCCCGGATACGGCGAGCCGGGCACCGAGACCGTGCCGCCCTCGAGGCCGGGCAGATCGTCCGGGACCGTCAGCGTGATGAGTTGCGAGGACGTGTTGAGGGCCATGTCGATCTCGCCCTCGAGGGTCAGGTCCAGTTCGTCGGGGAAATTGGAGCTCACGGTCGCGTCGAAGACGGCGGCCAGGCCCGCCGGGGACAGCGACAGGAACCCCAGCACGTCCAGGCTCAGCAGCGGCGGCTCCGCGTCCTGCGGGTCCTCCAGCAAGTACGCCGTCCCCGCGATCAGGGCCTCCACGCCCAGCGGGTCGAGATTCAGATACGCCAGGCCGTGCATCGTGAACCACTCGACGTCGAACAGGCGGAACTGGAAGCCGCCCGCGGCCAGCAGGCTCAGCGACAGCGGGTCCAGGTCCCACGTGTACTGGGCCCCGCCGAGGTTGGGGTCGTCGGCGGGCATGGTCACCGTGACCGTTTCGATCTCGGGCGAGGTGTTGATCCGGAGCAGGCCGCTGGCCCCCGTGTCGTCCGGGTCGTACGGGTCGGCGGTGAAGGCGTATATGCCCGCCGCCCGCAAGGCCTCCAGGTTCGTCTGCACGTACAGCGCCCCGTGCATCTCGGGCAGGTTCCACGTCGCCCCGTAGTCGTCGACGTACTCCCAGGTGTCGATGACCAGCGTGCCGGCCGCCTGCCCGATGTCGCCCAGGTACGTCACGCTCAGTTCGGCGGTGACGGTCATGGTGAACAGCAGGTCCCAGTCCGACGTCAGCAGCGTGTCCAGCCCGTCCAGGGAGAGCACGAAGTCGCCTTCGAGAGTGGCTTCGGCCAGACCCAGCGCGGTGAGTTCCGCGCCGCCGCCCACGCGCATCTGCATGGTGTGGGCGGTTTCGAGGATGGAACTGATCGGGTCGCCGTACTCGTCCAGGAAGAGGATCTCCGCGTAGCCGTACACGCTGGCGATGCGCGGCGCGCCCGGCAGGTCGACCAGGAACGCGAACTGGGCGTTGCCCGCCTGGATGTTCGCCAGGCTGCCGAAGAGGTACATCTTGACGCCCTCGATCATCCCGCCGCCGAACTCCACGTCGGCCTGGAGCATCGCCCGCCCGCTCGTGTCGATCATGACGGTGGCGTCGGCGGCGAAGGCGGCCTGCGTGGCGTAGGCCGAGAACACCTTGCCCCCGCCCGTGATGACCATCGGCGCGCTGAACAGGCCCAGCAGGCTTGCGCCCGACTGAAGCTGGGCCAGCGCCTGATCGCGAAGGTTGGCCGACCACTGCGTCCAGCTCATCTCGCCCGGGATGGCGAACGCGTCGCTCCGCAGCATCGTCGGGTCAAGCTGCCCGTACTCGTCCACCGGGTCCGGCAGCGAGCTGTAGAACGACACGCCCGCGCGGAACCCGCCGATGGACAGCCCGGAGTTCGGCTCCAGCAGGATCGGAACGTCCGCGTACCCGTAGAAGGCCAGCGGGCCCAGCTCCGAGAAGCCCAGGCGCAACTGGAACTCGAAACCCGGCAGGCCCAGCTTGCCGCCGAAGCCCGCGTACAGCAGCGTGCCCTCGTAGGGAGCGAACGGGTCGGTGACCTCCTGGAAACTGGCGTCGTAGCGGATGATCCCCAGCGTGCCCTCGGCGCCGATGCTGCCGCCGAAAAGCTCGCCCCCGATGCTGAACGACGCGGCGTCCAGGCCCACCAGCGGGTTGCGCCCGGCCAGCAACTCGCCCACGTCGAAGCGGGCGTTGGTGACCGAGCCCTCGACGTTCATCGGCAGACCCAGGTCCTCGAACATCGCCCCGATCGAGCCCGACAGCACCACCTGGAAGTCCAGCGGGTCGGCGCCGAAGTCGGGCCAGTAGGCCCCCAGTTCGGCCACCGTCACCGAGACCCACGTCGGCCAGCCGAGTTGCTGCATCGCTTTGTTGAAGTCGGCGTCCTTCACCCACACGCCGAAGCCCGGCAGGGCCCGCAGCGCCCCCGCGCCGGTGATGCCGAAGTGTCCGCCGCCCACGCTCACGCTGAGCAGGTCGGCCACTTTGAGCGTCCCGTTCAACTCGCCCACTTCCAACAGGAGTTCGTCGTCCCCCGCCCCGGTGTCCAGGTTGATCCCGCTGGCCGAGAAGGTGAAGTAGTCGGTCAGCTTGACCTCCAGCTTGTCCAGCATGAACTGCACCGAGAGCAGTTCGCCCGTGCTGGAGAAGCTCAGGCCCGCGCTGGTGCCCTTGCCGTCCTTGTCGGAGTCCGAGATGCTGATCTGGAACGGGGCGTCGTCCATCTCGGGGAACAAGCCGGCCGAGGCGGCGAAGATCTCGATCCCGCCGGAGATCGACAGGCTTGGGCTGAAGGTCAGGTCGAAGTTGGTGATCCCCACGCCCACGCCGCCCAGGCTCAGCAGGGGCTGGTCGTCCGAGCCGCCGAATGTCACCTCGCCCGTGTACGAGACCGACAGCTCGCCGAAGGCGAAGCCGTCCGTGCGGACCTCCAGGCCCGACAGCGACCCCTGCACCGCGCCGCTCGATCCGGGCAGCTTCAGCAGCGGGAAGCTGATCGTCCCGGAGTCGACCGTCGCCAGCGTCTGCGGCCCGGACGCGTCCGGATCGTAGCCGATGGAAATCCCCTCGGCCTGCGCGGTGAACACCTGCCCCATCGACAGCGACAGGCCGTCCACCGTCAGGGAGAACCCGCCTCCCACTTCGTACGTGCCGACCAGCGCCCAGTCGTCGGCGTCGTCTCCGTCGGTCATGGATGCCCCGAAGGAGTCCCAATCGGGGAACAGGGCGCCCGAGCCCATCGACAACGAGGCCGATCCGCCCGTCAACTGCCCGCCGCTCACCGTGACGCTTTCGACCGTGATCGACACCCCGTCGATGGTCAGGAAGCCTCCCAGGTCGGCCTGTGGAAGGGTCACCGTCTGCGGCCCGGCGTTCTGGGCGTAGTCGATCATCGCCGCCTGGACCGCCGACAGCAGATCGGTGCCGCTCAGCAACAGCCGCTGCTCCAACATCTCCATCAGGCAAGGTCGGCGACCGTCCGACAGGCGCGATGAGTCTTCAAGAGTGGCGATCACGGGGGAATCTTCCTGGCGTATGCGGTTCATGCCGCACCTCCCGGTAGCTTACGGACCGTACGAGGGTCGTTGGTTGCTGCGATAGCGAGATGCAGGGCCAATACATCCGGGGGAAGCGGTCACACAACAGCACCGGGGCCGAGGGACGGCCCAAGCGAAAGTCCGCGTCCCCACACAGATCAATTGTAGCGCTCCCCCAAGAACCGTCAACCTCAAAACTCCCCGGGAACCCGCCCCTGCGCCCGAGCGCGAGAGGAGAGAACGCCGGCTCACCTGCGGCGACGGTGTCATGCCCTCCGGCGAATCGTCTGACGTGGCGAATCGCCGGGGGGCCGAAGGGCGGCCGGGTCTATTGGACCGGCCTGCCCGCGCGCGGCGCTCTGCGCGCGACAGGCCCCGCCGGCGGGGCCGACGGGGCCTGGTGAATCGCTCGGGCCGCCTAGGCCTGGACGATGGCGCCGATGGGGCAGGCGTCGACGCAGGTGCCGCAGTCGATGCAGGCGTCGGGATCGATGGAGAACTTGTCGCCCTCCTTGATGGCCTCGGCCGGGCACGAGTCCTTGCACGTCCCGCAGGCGGTGCACTCGTCAGTGATCTTGAATGCCATGTATCAGACTCCTTCTTGAGGCAGTAATGTTGGCCCGCACCGAACCACGGACGGGCGTCAGTGTCACAGACCCGTATACTACGGCGCGGCGGGCGGGCAGTTCAAGCGGGATTTGCGGCCAGGCGCCAGCACGCCAGCCTGCCCAATGCGGTTCACTCGCGAAACACGCTCGCGGGGTCCGGGTTGACGCTCGTGAATTCCGCATTCCGCAACCTGCCTGCCGACAGGCAGGTCCGCATTCCACAATCCTACTCCAGCGGCTTGAGCACAATCCCGGTCGTCAGCTTGGGGTAGAAGTAGGTGCTCTTATGGGGCATGACGGCCCCGGCGTCGGCGATGGCCTCGACGCTGCGCATCTTCGTCGCCTGGAGGCAGACGCCGAGCTGGGCCTGGCCCGACTGGACGGCCGCCGCGACGGCGGGCCCGTCGGGCGTGTAGTCGATGGTCGTCCGCTCGGTCTTCCAGGGCGCCAGCGCCTTGTCGATGATGAGCTTGTGCAGGATCGCCACGTCCAGCTCGCGCCAGGCGTCGAGTTCGTCGGGAGCGGCCTGCTTCATCGCGCCCGGATCGACCAGCCGCGCCACGTGCAACTCCTGCCCGTCGCCCCCGAGCAGCGCCATGGCGGCGTCGCCGTGAGGGGCCAGAAGCGCGTCGGCGTCGGACAGGTCGGTTGGGACGCAAGGACGGGTTTCCCAGGCGAACTCGGTAGCGGCCTGGATGAGCTTGTCGATGGAGAAGTCCTCGGCCAGCCCGCGGATGACACGGTGGGTGGGCAGGATTCTCATGCCGGGGTCGTCTCGGCTGACCAGGGCGAACTGGACGAAGTTGGCCGGGTGCTCCGGATCGAGCGTTCCCTCGGCCTGGAGCAGGTCGCGGTAATTCAGGGCGGTGGTGTAGCGGTGGTGCCCGTCGGCGATGTAGACCTTCTTCTCGGCCAGCAGGCCGCGAATGTGCTCGATGCGGGGGGAACCGTCGATGACCCAGAGCTTCTCGCCCACGCCGCGGATCTCGCCCCAGGCGTCGGGCTGGCCCTGGGCCAGGCTGCGAAGCGTGCAATGGATCTCCTGGCCGGGCGAGTCTCGGAAGAAGCCGAAGATGGGCGAGAGCTGCATGCGGGTGCGCTGGGTGAGCTTGAGGCGATCGGCCTTGGGCCCGGCGAAGGTCTTCTCGTGGGGGATGACGTCCTGCCCGAACGGCGTGGCCCGCACGCCGGCGAGGAGGGCGGTGCGGACGTACTGCCGCCCGGCCCACTGGTAGGTCTGCTCGTAGACGTAGAGACAGGGCTTGTCGTCGCGAACGAGCGTGCCGTCGCTCATCCACCTGGCCAGCAGCTCGCCGGCCTGCTGGTACGCCTGGTCTGGCCCGACCTCCTTGGGCGGCACGTGGGGCAGGTCCACGGAAACGATGTTGCGATCGCTGCGGGCCTGGAGGTCCCGCTTGTCCTGAACGGTCAGCACGTCGTAGGGCGGCGCCAGGAAGGGGCTGATGTCTCCTCCGTCCTGCGGGCGATACCGCCATCCGGCGAACGGTCGAATGTCCATACGGCTCTCAATTCCTTTCACAAATGGGCACTGAATTCACGAAAACAACGGTCGCAAAGCATAACGCGGCGGGAGGGGGGGAATTCCACTTGAAATGCCGGGGACGGGCCATACCATAGTAGGCGGCCGTAACGTATGCCGCCCTCCGTGGCTACGGCGGCGGATCCGGCGGGAGGCCGGCGCTATGGCAGATCGAGTCCCCGCAACCTCTTGCAGCCGTTGAAAGGAACACAGAGATGACAAGAGCAATCTCAATGACAGGGGTGGTACTGGCAGCGCTGGTGGTGCTGGGCAGCGTAGGGTGCGTCAGCCAGCAGGAATACCAGAAGCAGGCGGTACAGTTGCAGGATGCCCAGTCGCAAATGGAGAAGGCCCAGACGCAGATGAAGACCGCCCAGGCGGACCTGGCCAAGCAACAGCAATCGCTCCAGACGACCCAGGCGGACCTGGCGGCCGCCAAGAAGACCTCCGACGCCCAGGGCGAGCAGATCAAGAAGCTCCAGGCCGATCTGACCAAGTGCCAGAAGGACCTGGACACCTGCCGCAAGGCCGGCGCCGACGCCAAGGCCGACGCCGCCCAGAAGGCTGACGCCCTCAAGACCTGCCAGACCAACCTCAAGACCGCCCAGGCCGACCTCAAGACCGCCCAGGCCGACCTCAAGACGTCCCAGGCCGACCTGACCCAGGCCAAGAAGGACGCCGCCAAGGCCGACCAACTCCAGAAGACCGTCGATCAGCAGAAGCAGCAGATCCAGGACCTCCAGGAGAAGATCGCCGATCTCCAGCAGCAGCTTCAGAAGGCCAAGTCCGCGCCCAAAGCGCCAAGGAAGGGCACCAAGACGCCGGCTGTGGACGGGGGCGCCACGAAATAGCCCGTCACCGGGCACGCCCCTGAACGGGAGCCATGGGAATTGTTCGGCCGATGGGATGCATTCCCATTCTGGTCGCGACTCTCATGGCTCCTGTCGCGTTATCTGCCGGGACCGTCCGCATCCGTCTGAGATTCCTTCTGGCCGGAGCCCGCGGCAAAAAAAACGGACAGGCCCGGCGGGAGGGTCCGGGCCTGTCCAAGTTCGGGTTGGGAAAGGAGGAGAAACCAACCCGTTCCGCAGTCCACTTCCACCCTACGATATCCTTTTTGCGGAGGCCCAGCCGGGGCCAGAATATCTGCGTTTTTCTGCTGGCGGCCCCGCAAAAAAGAAGCAGACCCGGCGGGAGGAGCCGGGTCTGCCTTCTTTCGGGTTGGAAAAGGAGGAGAAACCAACCCGTCTGCAGTCCACACCAGTACATACGCACGAGCAGGGGGCCGGGTTCGCGCGAAGAATCGGGTTCGCCGGTCCCGCTCATCGCGGCCGTGCAAAAACGGAGCGAGCCCGGCGGGAGGGTCCGGGCTCGTCCAAAGCTCGGGTTGGGAAAGGAGGAGAAACCAACCCGTTCTGCAGTCCACACAGATACTACGATTTGCTTCGGACGGGAGGCTTATTCAAAAGCGAAAAAAATGCGGAGAGGAGGGAGAATCTTCTTCGCCCGCTCCAGGAGGCGGGCAGACTGCTGCGGTCCGATGGTCCCGGCGTGCGACAGGGCCGAGGCTACTTCTCGGGCAACAGGATAACCGGCGCCTCGCCGGAGTCCTTGGGCGTCGCGGGCTTGACGGCGGCCGGCTTGGTCGTCGGCGAGGCCGGTCCGGTCCCAACCAGCACGGGCGTCGTGCCGCTTTCGAGCTTCTCCAGGTCCTGCTTGGCCTGGGCGGCGGCGGCGGTCTGCGCGTGGGCCTGGATGATCGCCCGGTACATGACCTTGGCCCGGGCGACGGTGGCCGGTTCCTGGGCCATCCGGCGGGCGTCGAGAAGGAGGTCGTTGGCGTCTTCTTCCTTGCGCAGGCGGGCCAGTTCGACCGCCACTTCCTTCTTCTGGGCCAGCAGATCGCGGAGTTTCTTGGCGGCCTTGCCCGTGGCGGCCAGCTCGGGCGGGTAGTTCCGCTGGATGCGGTCGTAAGCCAGGGCCGCCTGAGGGAGTTGTCCGTCGACGACGAGTTGGTCGGCGGCCTGCAGGGAGTCTTCGCTCTTATGCTCGATGTCGAGGGCGAGTTTCTTTCGCTCTTCGATGAGCTTCTTGGGGTACCACAGGCTGGCCAGGCGGGGCAGGACGACCGAGGCCTTCTTGGCCTGCCCGGCGTCGAGGTCCTTTCGGGCCTGGTCGAGCATGTCCTGCGCCTTCTTGCGGTCCTGCTCGTTGATGGGCGGGTGCTTGCGGGCCACGGCGACCACTCGCTCGCGCCAATTGCCCTGCCCGCGCATCTTGATGCTGTTCGCGTCGCCGCCGTCGATGAAGTCGCCCTCGGGCGTGGCGATCACCCAGATCGGGATGGCGACCCTGCCGTCCTTGCCCGCCACCTTGCTCATGTGTTCCCGGACCTGCCCGCCGGCTACGTTCAGGTCGATCTCGCCCACCTCGAACAGGTTGACGATCACCCGCGAGCCTTGGTCCTTGAGCATGTAGTCGCGCAACTGGTCGCTGCCGCCCTTCATCTCCTTGCCCATGACGTAGACGATCAGCACCGGGCGCCCGGACTTCTCGGCGTCGTCCAGCAGTTCCTTCATGCCCGTGTGGAGCTTGCCCGCGCGGGCCGGCAGGGACAGGGCCAGCAGACAGCACACGCTCAACAGTACTCTGCGCGACATTTTGCACCTCCGCCAGATGTCGGAGTGTATTCTATCGCGGCCGGTCCGCAACGCCAACCTTCTGCTTGGCGCCGCTCGGACGGTCAACGTCGCCGTCCCGGAGATCGGCGAGGCGAATGGCGTTCCCCCAGCCGCCTATCCGTTGAGCGTCCAGCCGTCGCGGTACTTCTTCTGAATGAACGGATCGGCCTCGCCGCAGTTGGTCGCCTTGAGGGCCTTGGCGTCCCAGTCGAGCTTCTTGCCCGCGCGATAGGCCACCAGGGCCAGCAGGTTGTGCTCGATCATCGCGCCGCTGTAGTCGAAGTTGCACAGCGTGGGCTTGCCCGTCTTGCAGGCGATCAGCCACTCCTCGTGATGGCCCGGCGAGCGAGGGATGAGCTGCTCTTCCTTGGGCGAGGCGTACTGCGTCATGTCGCCGGCGGTGGGCATCAGCACGCGGTAGTTGTAGTCCGCCAGCAGGAAGCCCTTGTCGCCTTTGAAGATCGCGCCCTTGAACATCTTGTCGCGGTTGAAGATCTCCGAGGGCACGCCGGGCTTCTTCCCGCCGTCGTACCAGTACATCTTGACGGCCGGGCGCCAGTCGTTGGCCGGATGGTCCCACTCCGCCGTCAGCCACTGCGGGCAGGTGGCCTTGTTGATGGGGGTGCCTTCAGCCTTGCAGGTGGTGGGGAAGCGCAGGTCGTAGGCCCAGTAGGCGATGTCGATGAGGTGGCTGCCCATGTCGCCGATCTGGCCGCTGCCGAAGTCCCAGAAGCGGTTCCACGCCAGGCACCCGCCCAGATAGCCCGGGTTGTAGGGGTGCATGGACGAGGGGCCGATCCACAGGTCCCAGTCCAGGTGCTCTGGGACGGGCTTGACTTCCGGCAGATAGTCGCCGCCGGCCGGCGTGCGGCTGCACCACACGCGGACCTCCTGCGGCTTGCCGATGGCCCCGCCGCGGATCAGCTCGACGACGCGGCGGTAGTTGTCGGTGGCGTGGATCTGCGTGCCCATCTGGGTCGCCACCTTGCCGTTGTTCTTGAGGTAGGCCTCGCGGACCGCGCGGGCCTCGTGGACGGAGTTGGCCAGCGGTTTCTCGCAGTACACGTGCTTGCCGCGGTTGAGGGCCCAGACGTTCACGAACGCGTGCGTGTGGTCGGTCGTGGAGCAGACGACCGCGTCGATGTCTTTCTGGTCGAGGCACTTTCGCCAGTCGCTGTAGGTCTTGGCATTGGGGAAGGCCTTGGCCGCGTTGGCCAGGTTCTTGGCGTTGACGTCGCAGAGGGCGACGATGTTCTCCTTCTTGACCGCGCCGAAGTTGGCCCCGCCCCGTCCGGCCACCCCGACGACGGCGACGTTGAGCTTGTTGCTGGGCACGTCCGCCCCGCGGACAAGGGTGGAGGGGAGGATGAAGAATCCAGCCCCGGCCAGCGATGCGTTCTTGACGAAGCGGCGACGGTTGAGCCTTCGGTTCATCTGTGTGCTCCTTCGCAAAAGGGCAAGAGGGTGACAGTGCGTGTATACAGGTCAACGCCCCAACGGCGGCGGCATTGTCAGCAAACCTGCACGGTCGCGTCGCGCCGTGCCCGGTCTTGTTTGCTCACTCCGCCAGGGCGCGAATCGCCGCCGCGGCGGCGGGCAGGCTGGTGGCGGCGGCCTCGGGGCCGACGCGGACCGTGCCGTCCCACTGGTCGTCGTGTTCGGCGAAAAAGGCCTCGAGCGGGGCGTACACCATGCGGCCGCAGAACCGCTGGGCGTCTAGCCGCAGGGCGTCGCTTCGGGCGGTCGGCCTGTCCGCAAGGACCGCCTCCGCCGAGACTTGGCGGAGCACGCCGCAGGCCAGGGCGGTCAGCTCGGTGGTGGGGGGGCGGCCGGGTCTGCCCAGGCCGCCTCGCTCGTCGTCGGGCGCGGCGCGGTCAGCAAAGGCCAGGCCGCAGGCGGCCAACACCTCGTCGAGCCGTTCGATCGTGAGAGCGGATTCGTCCGCCCGGCCCCGGGTGGCCGGTTGGTCGCTCGGGCCGGTAACGACCCCTTCCGCCTTGCCGGCGAGCTTGAGCGGCAGTCGGGCCTGCAAGGCCCACAGCGTCTGGGCGGGCGTGAGTTCGATGCCTTCCCGCGGCCAGGCGGGCAGGCGGCTGGGTCGCTCGGCGGGTCCTGCGGAGAATAGCGCCAGCCGGGCCAGGCAGATGGCTTCGGGATCGGCCGGGCCGGAAACCGACCCGTCGATGCTGGGCGAGACCTGGGCGTTGGCGTCGGTGGCGAAGCGGATGGCGGCCAGCAGGCGCTGGCGGAGGTCCCGCTCGCTTTGTGCGGTGCGGTGTTCCAGGGCGAGGGCCAGCAGGGCGGTTGCCGCGAGCTGGTCCCGGGCACTGGGGGACTGGACGTAGGCGGCCTGGTCGGTCTGGCGGACGGTGGAGGCCGCCAGGGCGAGCGGTTTGTCGAGGGCTGCCTGGACCTTCGGGTCGCGGCGGGCGTGGGCCAGGCGGGCCAGGGCCCAGCAGGCGTGGAGGTTGTCCAGCAGCGGGGAGGGCTGCTTGGGATCGCGCCAGCGGTCCGTCAGGTCGATCAGGAGGCGCCGCCCGGCCCGGTCGGCTGATCGGGCGAGCATGGCACGGTCGATGGCCTGGTGGGGGACGGGCAACTTCCCTCGCTGTAGCTCGACGACCCGTCCTTCGGGGTAGCTCACGAAGTGGAGCGTCAGGAACGCCGACCACTGGATGGGCTGATCGAAGTCTTCACGGGTCAGACCCAGGTCCCTCAGGCATCGCCTTCGCAGGTCGGACGCGTCGAGCCCTTCCACGTAGGCGGTCGATGGCAGGGCCCAGGCAGATCGCGTCCCGCGATGGGCCCGCAGACCCACCAGACCCGGCTGGACGAGTCGCTCCAGGTCGGTTTGCAGGCGTTGCGCCTCGCCGGGGTGATCTCCGTCGCGCGTTTCCTGGCCGACCAGGACGGGCGGGCCCGACACCTCCACTTCGACCACGAGGCCGTCCAGCACGCCCTGGGTGATCACGTCCCCCAGCCCCGGTTGGCGCATAGCCGTCAGTGCAGCCTGTATGACGTTGCGGGGCAGACCGTTCCCGGCCTGGACCGTCTGGGCGATGACCTGCCCGTTGCGGCGGAGGCGGACGGAGGCGGTATAGGGACGACGTTCCAGGCGGGTCAACTCGCCGGGCAGGCTTTGACTCTCGGCGGCTGTCCGCTCCCGCAGATAGGCATGCATGGCCGAGCGGGCCAGCGACACCAGGGCTGCCCCCTCGGCGGAGTCCACCTTCGGGGCAGCCAGTTGGGGCGGCTGGGCGTGAAGGCCGGTAGCGGCCGACAGAACCAGGAGAATCAGGGGGTTTCTTCCCATCTGAGACCTTTATACCCGCCGAGGGGCCGGGGAACAAGCACCAGCCAATGATCCTCCGTGAGGGTGATACCATTAATGCATGGGTATCTTTTCATGATTTGGCCGGCCGATCGGGCCTCTGTAAGATGTGAATAATCATAAAACAATTATTTGTTGGTACTTATGGATTATAAAGGCTTGTGAAAGGCCGCAAAACGGCGATTCTGGGTGTTTCGCCCTATATTTGTTTTTGCTGCCGGGGGCGTTTTTTGATTGAAACGGCCTGTGACATGCGTAAACTCATTATCACTGAAGCACTTTCAGATTATCCTTCGCGATACCTACCGGCTGCCGTCAGGAGATTTCGCGGATGCCCAGTCTCACATACGATGACAGTAGCTTCGCAATCGACGGCAAGCGGATTTGGCTGGTCAGCGGTTCGATCCATTACTTCCGCACGCCTGCGGCCTTGTGGCGTGACCGGCTGCTGAAAGCCAAACGAGCTGGCCTGAACTGCATCTCGACCTACCTCGCATGGAACTTCCACGAGGCGGTTGAGGGCAAATGGGATTTCTCGGGCGACCGGGACATTGCGGAGTACGTGCGCCTGGCCGACGAACTGGGCCTGTACGTCATCCTGCGTCCGGGGCCGTACATCTGCGCCGAGTGGGATTTCGGCGGCTTGCCGAGTTGGTTGACGACCAAGACGGGGATCGCCTACCGCACCAGCAACGCCGCGTTCATGCACTACTTTGACAAGTACTTCCGTCAGGTGCTGCCTCGCCTGGCGGAGTTCCAGGTCACGCGCGGGGGCAACATCGTCCTGATCCAGAACGAGAACGAGTATCTCTCGACGACGATGCCCGACCGGTTGAACTACCTGGAGTTCATCAGCCAGCTCTTTCGTCGCAGCGGGTTCGACATTCCCATCGTCACCTGCAACTCGTGTACCGAGCCAGCGTTGCGCGAGTCGATCGAGTGCGTCAACTCCTGGAGCCAGGCCATCCAGCAACTCAAACGGGTCCATCATCGTCAGCACCGCGCGCCGCTGCTGGTGACGGAGTTCTGGCCCGGGTGGTTCGACTCGTGGTCGCAGGCTCACCAGAACCGCGACGCGCGAGAGACCGCCCGGCGGGCGCTGGAGATCCTCGGCTGCGGGGCCCAGTGCAACTACTACATGTTCCATGGCGGGACCAACTTCGGCTTCTGGGGCAGCCGCCATGCCGAATCCGACAACTCTTACCAGACCACCAGCTACGATTTCGACGCCCCGCTGGCCGAGGGCGGCGGGTTCAGCGAGAAGTACTATCTCACCCGCCTGGTGAACCTGACGGCCAACCACATGGGAGCGTTCCTGGCGGCGGCCATGATGGACGAGCAGGCGGCGACGATCCACGACGGGACAGCCGTCCTGAGTACGTCCAGTTCCGCCGGGCGGTGGGCCGTCGTGACCAACAACGGGCGCGACGAGTTCCCCTCCGCCCGCGTCTCGCTGCCGAGCGGGCGGGAGTTGACGGTCTCCCTGGAGGTGCTGGGTGCGACGCTGGTGCCCATCTCGGTCCGCCTGGCGCCGGCCATCGTGCTGGATTACTCGAATCTTACGCCCCTGGGGCTGTTCGCCGACAAGCTGCTGGTCCTTCACGGCCCGGCCGGGTGGCGGGGCGAATTCAGCATCAACGGGCGGGAGCACAAACAGATCGTGCCGGCCGGGCACGACCACGTGCTGATCGAGAGCGACGCCCTGTCGGTGCTGGTGATCAACAGCGCGACGGCCATGCGGACCTGGCCGGTAGGCGAGCACCTGGTGCTCGGGCCGGACTTCGTCGGTGAGACGATCGAGCAGATGACGCCCGCCCCCGACCGCGCATGCACGGTGATGACGCTGGACGGCAAGGTGGTCTCGAGCAAGCCTTTGCCGGCGGCTGGGTCGCACTCGCGCCCCCCGCAGCTCGGCCGGTGGAGCCGCATCAGCGTGTGCACCGAGCCGGCCGACGCGAGCCTGGAGTGGCAGAAGCTGGACCGCCCCAAGGACGTGGATCGCCTGGGGATTCCCCACGGGTACGTGTGGTATCGTTGCGAGTTCAACGAGTCCAAGGCCCGCAAGCGGAAGTTGTTCCTGAGCGACTGCGAGGATCGGGCGACGCTGTACCTCAACCACCAGTTGATCGGCACGTGGGGGCGGGGCGACGGGGCCGTCCGCCAGCCCATCGCCGCCAGCGTCCGCAAAGGCGCCAACGTGCTGGTGGCCCTGGTGGACAACCTGGGACGGCTCAATTACGGCACGCGCCTGGGCGAGCCCAAGGGCCTCTGGGGCGAGGTGTACGACTGCAAGCCCCTGCCCATCAAGAAGGTCAAGCTCAAGGAGCAGACCGACTTCAGCCGGCGCCTGATCCCGAGGCACCTGGCCCACCTGGCCGGAGAGCTGGAGGCCGGGCCCGTGCGCCAGGCCGACGTGGTCGTGCCGCTGACGTCGGTCCAACCGATCCACATCAGCTTCAGCGACCTGCCCGGCCACGTCGTGATCCTGTGCAACGAGCGGGTGGCCGGGTTCTTCGTCAACCACGGCCGCAACTACGGCGACGTGACGCTGGGCCCGGAGCTGCGCAAGGGCAAGAACGTGCTGAAGATCATGCTCTGGGGCGACGTCAGCGAGAAGACCCTCGCCCAACTCCACTTCAACGTGCTCCATGAGTGCGTGACCGAGGGCGGGCGCTGGGCGTTTCGCCCCTGGACCATGCCCCGCGAGCAGGGCCCGATCATCGGCAAGGACAGCCCGGCCTGGTACTCGACCACCTTCAAGTACAGCGCCTCTCACGAGCCGCTCTTCCTGCACCTCATCGGCGCCCGCAAGGGACAGGTCTTCCTCAACGGCCACGACGCCGGACGGTTCTGGACCATCGGGCCCCAGCAGCACTACTACCTGCCGGAGTGCTGGCTCAAAGAGGAGAACGAGTTGATGATCTTCGAGGAGAGCGGGCGAATCCCGGCTGGGTCGCAGCTCTCGTTCCGGCCCCGCGGGCCGTACCGGGACTAGCCGGCGCCAACGGGCCTCCAGCGCGTTCATTTCGCGCTCCGGCCGACCGCCCGGAGCCGATAGCGAAACCTGTTCTTGAAAGGACTCCCCATGACTCGTGCGGTGTGGATTCTGTCGCTGTGTGTCCTGGTGCTGGCGCCGTGGGCGCTGGCGCAGGACGAGCCCGCGGCCACCGACGCCCGACGGGAGGAGATCCTGCGGACGTTCAAGCGCGGGCCGCTCAACGCCCCGCCCGAGGACGCCATGCTGCTGCGGATGCTGATCCAGGTCGGTGCGTTGAAGAACGGCGTGGAGGTGGGCACGGCCAACGGCTATTCCGCCGTGCACATGGGCATCGCGTTCGAACGGACCGGGGGCAAGCTGACGACGATCGAGATCGACCCCAAGGTGGCGGCCGAGGCCCGCGACAATCTGGCCCGCGCGGGCCTGGCCAAGACCGTCTCGGTGGTCGAGGGCGACGCCTTGAAGGTGCTGCCCAAACTCGAAGGCGAATACGACTTCGTGTTCATCGACGCCGTCAAGCGGGATACGCTCAAGTACTTCGAGGCGATCCGTCCGCGCCTGGCGCCCCGCGCGGTGGTGGTGGTGCACAATGCCGTCACGTACGCCTCGGCGATGCAGGACTATCTCGACATGATCCAGGCCAGCAAGGACTATGAGACGGTCATCGTCCGCACCGCGGGCAATCGCGACGGGATGTCCGTCGCCTACCGCAAGCGGTAGAGTCCTGTGTCCGCGGCAGGCGGGTCGGCCGGGTGCGTTTCACGCGGCCGACGCCCGCCCGCGTCTTGCCGGCCGAGCGGTGGTGGGAAGCTGCGATGATAACGGCGATCATACGGCCTGCGGCAGTCCCAGGTCGTCAGCACTGCGTTGGCGGCCTCGGCGCCGGGCAGCAGGGCAACCCTCGCGAGCGCGCCTGCGTCGATGATCGCGGCTCCGGGCGGGTGCTGCGGAGCCTGCATCTGTGCGGGCCGCGCGGGAACGGCCGTCGCGATCGGCAACCCGGTGAGCGGCGCCGAATGCTTCACGGCATCCCTCCGTTGGATGGAATATCCCGTGCACGAAACGGCCTGTTCCCACAAGTCATTGCAGCGCCGCACGGTAGGGCGATCTGCGGAAGAATTTTGACTTGTTTGTCCGGAGGTTTTGCCCTAAGATGCAATGCAGAAGGCCGATAGCGGCAGCCGACGGTGCGTAGCGGGCCTAGCCAGGAGAGACGTCCATGCAGACGATCACGAAGAAAGAGATGGTTGACCGGATAGCCGACTTGACCCGCAACAAGCGCGTGGTCGTCAAGGAAATCCTTCAGGCATTCCTGGACGAGATCATCACCGAGCTGGGGCGCGGCAACCGGCTGGAGTTCCGCGATTTTGGCGTCTTCGAGAGCAAGCAGCGGGCCGCCCGCGTCGCTCAGAACCCCAAGACCCTCCAGCGCGTCCAGGTGCCGCCCAAGCGGACCGTCAAGTTCAAGGTCGGGCGACTGATGAAGCAGAAGCTCCAGGTCCCGCCCGAATGAGTCGCTCCTGCCGGGCCGCGCACGCCCGGCACGCAGGCCGATATACGCCATGCCCCCCAGCCGCCGCTGCCTTTGCAGGTTGCGGCGGCGGTCTTTCGCGTGCGGCGGCGTCCCGACGGAATCCCCATTGGTAAATCCCTTTCCGCCGCGGTACACTCGTCGTGGCAAGGACTGACGTGAAGAGCACACTATGGCCCCTACTGACATAGAGCGTATCGCCCAGTGCGGCGTGGTCGGCGCCGGCGGGGCGGGTTTCCCCACACACGTGAAGCTGGCCGGCAAGGCCGACAGCGTCCTCATCAACGCCGCCGAGTGCGAGCCCCTGCTCCACAAGGACAAGGAAGTGCTCCGCCGCGAGGCCGACGCCGTCCTCGAAGGCCTGGCCCGCGCGATGGGTCTGGTCGGCGCCAATCGGGGCGTGATCGGCATCAAGGAGAAGTACCGCGACGTGATCGACCTGCTGCGCCCCAAACTCGGGCGCGGCATGGAGATCGCTCCCCTTAAGGACGCCTACCCGGCCGGTGACGAATTCATCCTGGTCTACGACGTGCTCGGGCGGGTCATCCCCCCGGGGGGCATCCCGTTGCACCTGGGGGCCGTCGTGATGAACGTCGAGACGGCTGTCAACGTCGCGGTCGGCCGGCCCGTGACCGAGAAGTACCTCACCGTCGCCGGCGCCGTCGCCCAGCCGGTGACGCTTCGCGTGCCGGTGGGCGCGACGCTGTCGGCGTGCGTAGCGGCCGCCGGCGGGGCGACCATCGACGACCCGCAGTACATCGTCGGCGGAGTCATGATGGGCTACCTCGAGCGCAACCACGACGCGCTGGTGGACAAGACCACCGGCGGCGTGATCGTGCTCCCGCGCGACCACGTCGTCGTCCGGCGCCGCCTGAGGGACTGGAAGCAGATGGCCCGCATCGGGCGCAGCGCCTGCGACCAGTGCAGCTTCTGCACCGAGTTGTGCCCGCGATACCTGCTGGGCCATCCCATCGAGCCCCACCGGGCCATGCGGAGCCTCGAGTTCAACCTCGTCGGCGAAGCCAACGTCCTGGGCACCAGCTTCTGCTGCGAGTGCAACCTGTGCAGCCTGTACTCCTGCCCGGAAGACCTGGACCCCCGCGAGGTCTGCGGGCATAACAAGCGGCGCCTCGCCGCCGAGAAACGCCGCTGGGAGAACCCGCCGTTCAACCCGTCGCGGCCGGTCAACCACATGGCCAACCGCAAGGCCCCCATGAAACGGCTGATGCAGAAGCTGGGGCTGATGGGCTTCCACAACACCGGACCGCTGCGAGACCAGGTGCTGCCCGCGCGGCGCGTGGGCATCAAGCTCAAGCAGCACGTGGGCGCGCCGTGCGAGCCGGCCGTCGCGGTCGCCCAGGCCGTGCGCCAGGGCGACGCGATCGGGCGGGTCCCGCTCAAGGACGGCAAGGCCGCCCTGGGCTGCCCCGTGCACGCGTCGATCGACGGCACGGTGCGGGCGATCGAGAACGGCGTGGTCTGGATCGAATCCTGAAAGGCAGTTGCGGCGCCGGGAATGCCCGCGGAAGGCCTTCCGCCAGGGCGGACAGGTCTGCGGACTTTGATCGACGCGAACCGAATACAGTCAGCGAGTGAGAGAACATGGCAGGCCACAAGAGTATTGGCGCGATCGAGCTGTCGAGCATCGCACTGGGTTATCAGGCTCAGGACGAGATGCTCAAGGCCGCGAACGTGGAGGTCCTCATCGCCCGGACGATCTGCTCGGGCAAGTACTTCATCGTCGTCGGCGGGTCCGTCAGCGACGTGAAGGCGGCCGTGCAGGCCGGGTTGAAGAGCGCCGAGGAGGCCGTCATCGACCACCTGGTGATCCCCAACGTGCACGAGGGCGTGTTCGCCGCCCTGGGCCAGTCGGTCGTGCTGGACGCCGATACCGCCGATGCCCTGGGCGTGGTCGAGAGCTACAGCGGGGTCAGCATCGTCGCCGCCGCCGACGCTGCCGCCAAGGCCGCCCGAGTGACGCTCTTTCGCGTCCACGTGGCGATGGCGCTGGGGGGCAAGGGCTTCTGCCTGATGACCGGCAACGTCGCCGACGTCCGCGCCGGCGTGCGGGCGGCCGCCCAGGAAATCCGTGATCGCGGCCTGCTGGTCGCCGAAATCGTCATCCCCCGGCCCAGCAAGGAGTTGTTCGCGGAGTACATCTAGAGGGCTGGGGGCCATGGGGCCGGGGATTCTGGAAGCCCCCGTTCGTAATACGCGCAACGCACAACGCCCGATCCCGCAGGATCGGGCGTTGTCGTAGAATCTGCCGCTGAAGCGCGTCGGGCTACTTGCTCAGCGCCTTCAGTCTCGCCCGAAGACGGCTTCGCAGGGCGTTGTTGATCTTCGCCTGGATCGCCTTTTCCAGGATGGGCTTCTGGTCGTCGGGCTTGATTGTCAGCCCGCGGACGGAGGCGATGTCGAGGATGGCGACGGCGGCTTCGTTGACCGTCTGCGGGTCGTCGAGTTGGTCGGCGGCCAGCTTGAGGCTGCCCAGGGCGGGGGCGGACTTCAGCTCCGCGAGCACGAGCTTCCTGCCGTCGGCCTGCTTGGCCAGCTTCATCAGCTCGGCGAACCGCCCGGCCTTCTGGTCGGCGCTGAGGGCGACGTCGCGTCCGATCAGGGGCACAGCCGCCCGCAGGGCCAGCACCCGCACGGCTGCGTCCTTGTCGTTGGCGGCCAGGTCCATCAGCTTGGGGAGGATGCTGCTGTCGGGCCAGTTGGCCAGCGAGCGCAGGGTGTTCTTGCGCATCTCGACGTCCTGGCCGCCCAAAGCCTCCTGGACGGCGGGGAGGGTCTCGCTGCGTCCGAACCAGCAGATGATCTCCAGCACGTTGGGGCGGGCGGGGCCGCCCTTCTTCCAGGCGTCCATGAGTTGCCTGGCGCACTGCTCGGGCTGCTTGGACCGCCGGCTGACGGCTACCAGCACGTCCTGGAGCGAGCGGCGGACGTCGGGCGAGTCGCTGGCCATCATCCGCTGGAGCAGGTTGGCGTACTGGTCCTGCCCGGCGAGCTGGCGCAGCGCGACCACGGCGCTCTGGCGGACGGCGTCCTGCCGGGCGGACAGACACTCCATGAACAGGGGAACGGCCTCGACGGCATCGCGGGTGGCCAGGGCCAGGATCGCCTCGCCGCGGACGGCCTCGCCGGCGGCCTTGGCCTGGGCGATGAGGGCGGCGTTGACGTCCGCGCCGGGCATGGTCTTGAGCGAGCCGCGGGCGATGGGCATCTCGGCCTTGGCGCCGGCGGCGGCCTCCAGCAACAGCCCGACCTGGGCGCCCTGTCCGGTCGTCCCCAGTGCGGCCAGGGCGGCGATCCGGACGTCTTCGTTGTCGCTGGCGGCGAACCGGGCCACGGCGGGAGCGGCCTTCGCGTCGCCGCGATAGCCCAGTGCGTAGAGCATCATGGCTTGGCGGTAGGGCTTGGCCTTGTCCAGTTCCGCCACGACCGCAGCGGTGACAGCGGAGCACGTGAGTTCGCGAGCCACGCGCAGGCCCACGTTGAACAGGTCCTTCTCGCCGGAGCGCAGCAGCTCGACGACCAGGGGCACGCCCGCTTCCTGGCGGGCCAGGACGGCCCCGCGGGTCGCCTCCAGTACGCGGGGACGCGGAACATCAGCCTTGCGGACGGCGTCGTACAGGGCGGCCGCCTGCTCGCCCTTGCCCGCGTTCATCAGCTCCTCGGCGCAGAGGATGCAGCCCTCGGCGACGGCGGAGCGGACCGCGTCCGGGGCGGCCGGCAGCATCTGCTCGAGCGCCTTGAGGGCCTCGGCCCCGCCGATCCTGCCCAGGCCGGCCGCGGCGGCCGAGACCACCTCGGCGTCGCTGTCCTTCAGGCGGGCCTTGAGCACCTCGACGGCGCCCTTGTCGTATCGCCTGGCCAGCGAGTTGATGGCCCCGACGGCCAGCTTGCCTTGCAGGCGGGCGGCGGCGTCGCGGAGCACCTCGTCGCAGGCCGGGCCGGGGATCGCCTCCAGGGCGATGCGGGCCCAGGAAGCCAACTGCTCGTCAGCCAGCAATGCCGCCAGGGCTGGGGCGGCCGTCTGGCTGCCGTAGACCGCCAGCTTCTTGCAGGCCATGGCCTTCTCGGCCGGGCCGGCGCTGCCTTGCAGGACGGCCACCAACTGGGCCTCCTGCTCGGACGGCTTCTTCGCCTCGGCGGCCGGCAGACACGTCGACCAGGCCAGCACCATTGCGGCCAGGCTCGCACACACTACGCGGTATCGAATCGTGTTCATCGTCTTGATCTCCTTGGGTGCCGATCGCATCGCCTAGATCCGCCACGGTTCGCGGATCGCCTCGGTCCGCAGCCGGTTGGCCTCTTCATCGCCGACGAACTCGACCGTCTCGGGATTGATGGTGACCTTTCGGCCCAGCAGCAGCGAGATGCCCGCGCAGTGGGTGGCGATGTGGGTGTTGCACGCGACAAAGTGGTTGGCCTTGGGCAGGCCGCGCGTCTTGACGCAGTTGAAGAAATCGCGGATGTGCGAGTCGGCCGGGTAGCCCGCCTGTTTGGCCCCGCGCCCGGCCAACAGGCCCACCGAACTGGCGAAGATGTCGCCGCTGTCGCCGGTCTCGACCCAGCCGGTCTCGCCCTCGAAGCGGACCGGGCAGGACCCGGAGTGCATCCAGCCGCCGTCGCGGATGACCAGCTTGACGCCGTTGGCGTATCGACAGGCGGCGCCGTCCTCGGTGGGCTCATACTCGACGGGGAAGGTCCTGTCGGCGCTGTTGGCCCACTGGCAGAGGTCCACGCAGTGGCTGCCCCATTCCTGGACCCCGCCGCCGACCATCCCGCCGCCCTTGTCGAAGTGCCCGGTGATGAAACGCTTGCTGTAGGGGCGCCAGGCAGCCGGGCCGAGGTACAGGTCCCAGGCGACCTCCTCGCGCGGGGGCTCGGTCTCGTTGCCCTCGCCGAACTCGCTCATCCCCGTGCGGTGCCCGCCGCCGTGGGCGTGCACGGTGACCAGCTTGCCCAGCTTGCCCCTCTGGGCCAGCTCGATGCAGTACTGGAAGTGAGGCAGGTTGCGACGCTGCATGCCGCCCTGGAAGACGCGCCCGGTCCGCTGGAAGGTCTTGGCCAACTCCAGGCTCTCGACGATGTTCCGCGTGCAGGGCTTCTCGCAGTACACGTCCTTGCCGGCCTTGGCCGCCAGGATCGACGCCAGCCCGTGCCAGTTGTTGCCCGTGGCGATCAGCACCGCGTCGATGTCCTTGCGGGCGAACATCTCGCGGAAGTCGATGTACGCGGTGCAGTTCTCGTTGCCGTTGCGCTGGTCGACCATCCGCTTGGCCCGCGCACGCCTGTCGCCGCGGACGTCGGCGACGGCGACCACCTGCACGTCCTCCTCGCGGAGGATGCACCCCAGGTCGTAGCTGCCTCGACCGCCGATCCCCATGGCGCCCAGGGTGATCTTCTCGCTGGGGGCTACCGCCCCGTCCTTGCCCATGACGGTGCTGGACAGCACGTACGGCCCCGCCAGGGCTGCGCCGGCTGCCGCGGCCGTCTTCAGAAACCCCCGCCGATTCACGTGAACGCTCTTCTTGGACATCTGGTTCTCCTGTCGCCGGAGCGACTGTTGTGGTCCCAGAGACGAAACAGGACCGCCATGGTCCTTGTTGGGCAGGCCGCTGTCAAGCGGTTCAGCCGAACGCGAAGACGCGATAATCTCCTGTAACAACTTCTCTCTCCCGCGCGTAGGAAGGGCGAAACCGGAATTCGCCCTCGGGGCGGAAGGAGCCATTCATGTTCAAGAAGGCATTGTTCGTGGCCGCGTGCCTCTCGACGGCGGTCCTGGCCGGCCCGCTCGACAAACGGCAGATCGCGGCCCGGGCCCAATGGTTGATCCACGGCGACGTGGAGGCGTTGATGGCCTCCAAACTGGGCCAGAGAATCCAGCAGGAGGCCCAGAAGCCCGGGCTCGCCCAGGTGGTGCAGGCCATCGAGACCACCTACGGCCTCAACCCCCTGACCGACGTCAAGTCGATCACCCTCTACGGCACGAAGGTCGGACAGGAAGAGGGCGTGGCGATCATTCAGGCGAAGTTCGACCGCCAGAAGCTGGTCAACCTGCTCAAGCTCAACCCGGACTACAAGGAGCACAAGTCCGGTCAACAGGTGATCCACGAGTGGGTGGACGCGCCCAAGGACGACAAACCCGCCCAGGTCCGTTTCGGGGCCTTCTGCGGATCGGACCTGGCCGTCATCGCCTCCAGCCGGGGGCTTCTCCAGCAGGCGCTGGCCGTGCTGGAGGGCAAGGCGGACAGTCTGGCCAAGGGCGAGTCGCCGGGCCTGGCGACCCCCCGCGCGGGGACGTTCCTGACCTTGTGCGTGGACAAGCTGCCCCAACCGCCCGCCGACAGGCCCGAGGCTGTCCTGCTGGCCAAGTTCGCCCGCGCCTGTGCCTGCCTGGGGGAGGCGGAGGGCAAGCTGTTCGCGGAAGTCGCCATCGAGGCGGCCTCGCAGGAAGCCGCCGACAACATCCGCAAGACGGTTGAGGGCGGCCTGGCCTTCCTGGGCCTGCTCATGCCCGCCCAGGGGCAGGCCCTGCCGGACATCCCGCCGCAGTTGCCGCCCCTGGTCCGCTCAGCCAAGGTGACCATGGAAGGCAAGACGGTGAAGCTGTCGGCCGGCATGGCCACAGAGGACGTCATCGCCATGCTGGAATGGGCCGAGAAGCACAAGAAGTAATTGCCCATTGACCATTGCCCCGTGACCATTGACTATTGAAGACAGGCGCGTCGCCGAAGACCACGGACCCGCCCCTGAGGGGGGCCTTACGTGGGCCGGCCGGCCGGCTTTGGCGGCGAGGAGTTCGGACGCGCCGATCGCGAGAAGCAGCGTGACGAGGGTCGCCACGGACAATCTGGGCGAGTTGTGCGAAGAGGAACTGGCCGGCCGGGCCCGCGCCGGCTGCGCCCAGTGCTTCGGCGTGCTGGCGGAGCGATACAGGCCCAGGCTGGTCCGCTGCCTGGCCGGGCGACTGGCCCGACCCGACGACGCCGAAGACATCGTCCAGGACGCGCTGGCCAAGGCCTACGTCCACCTGCACCAGTACGACCCCACCCGGCCCTTCGCCAACTGGCTGTTCACCGTGGCCATTCGCCTGGCCTGTTCGCACGGGCGGCGGCTGCGACACGAAGTAAGCCTGGACCAGGCCCAGGCGGTGGGGCGCCCGGGCGACGACCCGCACCGCCAGGTCGAGGCCGCCCAGCAGCGGGACAACCTCTGGACGACGGCCAGGCGGCTGCTCAAGCCCAATCAGCACCAGGCGCTGTGGCTGCGATACGGGCAGGACTTGAGCGTCAAGGCCGTCGCCCAGGCCATGAAGATCAGTTCCCTGCACGCTCGCGTGCTGCTGCACCGCGCGCGAAAGACGCTGCTGAAGTCAACGGCGTTTGAGAGGGCGGTGGGATGACAATCCGCAATCGACGAGGTGGAACATGATTTGCCGCTACTATCGCTGGAAGATCTCGCGGGCGTTGGACACGGACCGGCCGGACGTTCTTCCCCGCGCCCACATGGACCGCTGCCAGGCGTGCCGCGAGTTCCACCGCCGCAGCCTGCTGCTCGCCCAGACGCTTCGCGACGAAGCGGTCTTGCTCCAATATCGGCCCGAGACGCCGTCAGCCGACCGCTCGCGGCGACAGGTGATTGTCCTTCGCGTGATCCAAGCTGCCGCCGCCTGCCTGGCGCTGACAGCCCTGCTGATCGCCTTCCGTCCCGCCCAGGAGTCTCGCAAGGAGATCGTGATCGACCCGGCGCATCGCCCGGCTGCAGAAGCGGAAGGGTCGCGATTGGCTTCGCTGTTGACCGCCCGCCCGCTGGACTCGCTGGAGTCGCTGGCCGACGCCGCCCGCCGCCCGATCGTCAGGCAACTCGACAGCACCACTCGCGAAATCCGCTCCGCCGGGTTGGCCATGCTCGCCTGCCTGCCCTCCCTGGACGGCCCCGTCCGCCAAGCGCCCGCGCCGCCGCGCCGGACCAACTGACGCCGGTCCAAGGTGACCAAACCTCGCCTCGCCGTGGGCATCCTGTCCGCGATCCCGTTCGATACTGTCGCGAAGCAGCAGCCTCGCTCACCACACCCGCCACTTCTCGCGCACGGGGGGAGTGAGGAGCTTGGCGGCCTCGGCGTCGGAGACGATCTCTTCCTTCGCCGGGTCCCAGTGGATCTCTCGCCCTGTGCGGGCGGCCACGGTGGCGAGGTTGGGGATCGCGTCGCACCGGATGGCCATCTCCACCGGGCACATGGTCTCCTTGCGGGACTTGACGCAGTCGATGAAGTTCCGGTTGTGCTCCGGCGAGACGGGGAGTTGCTCGTCGCTGCTTGTGAACGGCGTCTTCCAGAGCTTCTGGTCGCTGGCGCAGAACCCGGACGCGTCGCTGATCCATCCCTTCGTGCCGTGGAAGATCGTCCCGTCCCCGTCATGCCACTTGGGCAGCTTGGGCCCGACCGCCTCGCGGGCGGTGCGATGATCCATCAATCGCAACGTCACGCCGTTGGCGTAGCGGCACATCACGTCCCAGCGGGCCAACGTGCGGAAGATGCCCTCCTTGGGCACCAGGCCGGTACCCTTGTAGCTCACGGGGCTGGTGTCGTCGCTCTTGTTGCCCCACTGCGCGATGCCCAGTTCGTGGATCGCGCAGCCGGCGATGAACCCCAGCGAGGTCTCGGGGCAATGGTATCCGCCCCAGCACGTGCAGCGGTCCACGGTGTAGGGCGCCATTTCGGACGGGCCCATCCACATGTCGAAGTCCAGGTCGGCCGGCACGGGCGCCTCGGCAGCCGAACCGTAGGGCTTGACGTGATACGCGTTGACGTTGAAGGAGACGTCGCGGCTCCACACGTCGATGTGCTTCAGGTTGCCGATGTACCCGTTGCGGACGAGCTGCACCATCAGCCGGTAGCGCCCCATCGAGCGGTACTGCGTTCCGAACTGGAAGACCCGCTTGTTCTCCGTGATCGCCTTGCGGAGCGGACCGACGAGGCCGTAGTTGATCGCCAGCGGCTTCTGACAGTACACGTCCTTGCCGGCCTTGGCGGCCGCGATCGAGATCGGGATGTGCCAGTGGTCATGCGCGCCGACGATTACGGCGTCCACGTCCTTGCGGGCGAGGATCTCGCGGAAGTCCGCGTAGGCCTTGACCATGTCCTTTTCCTTGTAGTGGGCGTTCAGCCCGTTCGCCGCGGCGTCGCGGCGACTCTTGTAGGCGTCCGTGACGGCCACGATCCGCACGTCGGCCATCCGTTTCAGCGTCGGGATGTGGTAGTTCGAACCGATGTTCCCGCAACCGATCTGGCCGACGTTGACGCGGCTATTGGGAGCGGCGTCCCCACGAAGCGGAACGGTGATGATGCTGGGTGCGGCGATGGCGGCGGCCCCGGCGGCCGCCCGGGCGAAGAACTGACGACGAGTCTGCATGTTTGCACTCCTTCTCGCGTAGCAACGGGAGTTCCATGTTGACCGAGGCCCTCCCCTCGATACTGTTGGAAGTATAGGGTCCCCGGCGACGGGGTCAAGCGCCGGCTTAGCGTAGGCTTAGCGCAATGCGGCGGCTTGGCCCACGCCGGGAGGCAAATGGCTGCTGGGCGATGCTGCCCGCCGCCCCATCGTCAGGCGGATCGACAGCACCACCCGCGAAGTCCGTTCGGCCGGGCTGGCCATGCTCGCCTGCCTGCCTTCGTTGGAAGGACCGGAAGGACGAGCGAAAAGTCCCCCTTCGACGAGCCCAGCCAAGCGTTCGGGGCAGGCTGGGCGCATCGCGACACCGGCATCGACAAGCCAATGCTCGGATCCCTGTAGGTCGTCTTTCAGGCGTGAAGGCAACGAGAGTACACAGGCCCGCTTGGGCCGACTCCAGGCCGGTTGCTCCTTCAGGCGACCCTTCGTCGTCGTCGCAGGTACCCGCCCACGCCCACGACTGCCAGCCCGCACAGTGTCATCATGCATGGCTCGGGGACCGTGGGGTCCGGTTCCGGTTGAGTACCGCCGCCCTGGCTATCGGGCCGGAGAATGTGATAGAAGAAGTGGTTGTTCGAATTGCCGTCAACTGCCGGGTTGGCGGGGTCAGGATCGTCGATGATCGCGTTGTTGCTGTCGGGGTCCAGGAAACCCGTTTCAACGCTGTTGGTGAGGTTGTAGTTGTATGCGTGGTTGATTCCGCCCTGCTTCCCCCCGCACCTTCCGTAGAAGTCGCCCCAGACCGGCTGGCGGTTGGAGAAGAAAGACCACGTCCAGTCAAACAACCCGCCTTCCAGGGGATGGAATCGAATCCCGTACATGTCTTCGGGCATGTCAGGGTTCCCGCTGGCTACCGCCTGCGTCGTTACCGACACGTTCTGTGCATTCTCGATTCCGGTGATATCGGCAAGAGTCATGCCGGGAGAAGCTTCGATGATGGTGTGACTATACCCGGCCTGCGTGCCGTTATGCGAGAAACGGTACGTGTACTTCCATGGAAATCCCGGATAGGACGTATCCTGGTCGGTAACGACCCAGGAAATGGAGACTTGGTAGTTGATCCACTGGAGATTCGTTGGGCCAACAAACAGTTCGTCGGACGAATCCACCACCGCCGGATTGTACGTAAGACTGCCCGTATACGTCGCGCCGACTACCGGAACGCAAAGCGACACGAGCACAAAGATAGCGCAAGCCATAGTCCTCATTTTGGTCTCCTTTTGCAGCCTTTGAGCCGAATCCTACCGCGCCTCCTTCTTGTTGTCAAGCAAAGTCTCGGGGGTTGGCCCTGGGGGCGCCAATGGGGCATCGAATCCAGCACAGTTCCCGCGTGATGGTCCAGCCGGGACGCGTCCCCCGCCGTCGAAACAGCCCGGACAGGTCGGATCTGTCCCGCAAGTCTTTCCAGGATCAGGGGATGGGCGTGTCCCGTTTGATGATCATCTTGCCTTCCCACACCGCTTCGTCTTTGTCCTTGTCGTAGGTCAGCACGCGGTGGGCGCTGCCGGGCGCGGGGGGCACGTCCGGTTTGGGCAGCCACTTGCGGTGCTCGGCGATCAGCGAGGCCACCTCCGCCCGGCCCGCCAGGTTCGTCCACTCGTGG
>Ga0116148_1001351_pt1 | contig 27114 bp, 27 predicted proteins | sample AD_UKC055_MetaG_FD_89786 | JGI IMG/M metagenome (GOLD analysis project Ga0116148, IMG submission 89786) | Active sludge microbial communities of municipal wastewater-treating anaerobic digesters from USA - AD_UKC055_MetaG | ecosystem: Engineered > Bioreactor > Anaerobic > Digestate | place: USA... | reverse complement strand
GGCATTATAGTAATGTCGCTCCCCGTGCGGGAGCGTGGATTGAAATAGTGGATTTACTGGATAGCAGGCATTATAGTAATGTCGCTCCCCGTGCGGGAGCGTGGATTGAAATAGTGGATTTACTGGATAGCAGGCATTATAGTAATGTCGCTCCCCGTGCGGGAGCGTGGATTGAAATAATATTGACAATCTTAGAACAACACACTATAATGTCGCTCCCCGTGCGGGAGCGTGGATTGAAATGGTATGCTTCTATAATTTGTCTTTCTTGTGTTGGTCGCTCCACGTGCGGGAGCGTGGATTGAAATGAACAGAGAAAAAGCAACAGGCGAAACAAGAAAAAGTCGCTCCCCGTGCGGGAGCGTGGATTGAAATAAACAATGGATAGAGGCTAAAGAAGAATTTGAAAAGTCGCTCCCCGTGCGGGAGCGTGGATTGAAATAGAAAAAACATAAAAAGGCATACCCTGTTCTTGATGTCGCTCCCCGTGCGGGAGCGTGGATTGAAATATCTTCAACTTTTGGTGATAATTGGTTCGTTAAAGTCGCTCCCCGTGCGGGAGCGTGGATTGAAATAGTTTCCAGAGCATATTCATTAAGCTCTGAGCAGTGTCGCTCCCCGTGCGGGAGCGTGGATTGAAATTACCCTCTAATGTGAGGGCGGAAAGGTGCAGCGACGTCGCTCCCCGTGCGGGAGCGTGGATTGAAATATTTTTCTTGCCTGCGGCGTTCTCTCTCAATTGGCGTCGCTCCCCGTGCGGGAGCGTGGATTGAAATGTGGAGCAGTCCTTCTCTGCGCATGGCTTTTGTTGTCGCTCCCCGTGCGGGAGCGTGGATTGAAATAATTAAGGCGGTGATATGAAGTTACTCCATAGTGTCGCTCCCCGTGCGGGAGCGTGGATTGAAATAAGATTATTTCCGAAAAGTTTTGCAAGGACAGATGTCGCTCCCCGTGCGGGAGCGTGGATTGAAATACATAATCTACTTTATAAATCGCTTTACCGTCAGTGTCGCTCCCCGTGCGGGAGCGTGGATTGAAATCTTACATCAGCCTTTTTACACCACTCCTTTAATGTCGCTCCCCGTGCGGGAGCGTGGATTGAAATTAATTTGTCCAGCGTATCAAACTCTGTAAAATTAGTCGCTCCCCGTGCGGGAGCGTGGATTGAAATACATCACCTTTTATCGACCAGTCGATAGAGGTCGAGGGTCGCTCCCCGTGCGGGAGCGTGGATTGAAATCTGCAAACCCAAGACTGGTTGTTATTTATATTAAGGTCGCTCCCCGTGCGGGAGCGTGGATTGAAATAAGGTTGCTCGCTTGTTACAGGCAGTCTTGCAGGTCGCTCCCCGTGCGGGAGCGTGGATTGAAATGTACAGGATCAAGGACAAGGCGATAGGCTTTCTCGTCGCTCCCCGTGCGGGAGCGTGGATTGAAATTTGTATAAATATGTGCGGTATGCTTCTATGATTTGGTCGCTCCCCGTGCGGGAGCGTGGATTGAAATAGGGAGTTGGTGGAGGAGTATATTTATGATGAAGTCGCTCCCCGTGCGGGAGCGTGGATTGAAATAGAAGATCTACAGCTGGATGCCGTCAATCCTGCGGTCGCTCCCCGTGCGGGAGCGTGGATTGAAATTTTGCTGCATTGAGCTTTTTGCAATGCTTTTAATGTCGCTCCCCGTGCGGGAGCGTGGATTGAAATGGCTTTATAAAGGTCCAAATTTGGGGAGGATCCATGTCGCTCCCCGTGCGGGAGCGTGGATTGAAATTATCAACCATCATTAGGATGCCGCGAATTTATTGTTGCTCCCTGTGTGGGAGTGTGGATTGAAGTACCACTATACATAATTATACTACACTCAAAGAGTTACTCATTTCATGGTACATTTTGCATACATAAGTCCTCCTTATTGTACATATACTCTGTTATTATTGGTATGCCAGAAAGAATAATATTAAAGGGGAACCAATCATGATCAGAGCAATTGAAATTACAAAACTAATACTATTGATACTATTTTGGCCATTTGTTGTAGTAGCAAAAGCTGCTAAGATTATAAAATAATATAAATTCATTTCCCTTAATTCCTTAATACTTATGATATAACAGCTTGTTTCGCATTTTCTGCACTCATTTTATGCTTTTTGTGCAGATTCTGCATTTTTATGTTGCTTTTTATCTGATTGCATATACAATTAAAGAGTGGAGGTGCATAAATGAATCTTGGTAAAAAGCTACTGGAAGTCAGAGAAAGTGCCGGTTTTACACGTTCACAGTTAAGTGATTTATTGTTGGTAAAAGGTTTTGATGTTAAACCGTACACTATCGGCAAATGGGAGACAGGTATATCAAATCCTTCTGTGGAGGCTTTTTTGGCTATATGTGATATCTGCAAGGTAGATAATATTCAACAGACTTTCGGGTATAAAAGATCCTTACGGCTATATGATATCTCCGTATCCGCAGGCTGCGGCAATTATCTCGATAATTCAGATTATGAAATGATTGATGTAGATAATACTGTACCTGTTAATGCCGATTATGCGGTAAGGGTAGTTGGTGACAGTATGATGCCCCGATTTGTAGATAAGCAGATAATTTTTATACATGAACAAGCATCTTTAGATGAAGGTGAAATAGGTATTTTCTGCCTGAATAATGAAGCATATTTGAAGAAACTTGATAAAGGACATCTGGTATCTCTTAATCCTAAGTACCCGCCAATACCGGTTAAGGATTTTGATGATTTTAAGATATTCGGTAAGGTTGTGGGATAATCTGGGGGGAATGTGGGAGATAATTCGGAAAAGAAATACGGTTCATACAAAATACCTGATCGTCAGGAATACCAGAAAACAGTTGTAAAAACTGAAGAAAAGAAACCTGCTACTCTTTCCGATGGTCTTTTTTATGAGATTGAATATGGCACGCATCCTATAGAGGGTGTGGGTAGGTTCGTTCTAAAATCCCAGAAAATAGAGTCGAAAAAGCCAGACAAGGTAAGAGAATTGTTTGAGCAAATGAGAGATATCTCCCGTCATACCGCTGCTTATTCATCCGACTACTTGAGATTTTTCGACAGAAGAATCCAGCAGGATAACTCAAATGTTTTCTATAAACAAGGAATGTTTATGAAGGACTTTGAAGATGATTTTGCTGAAAAAGCTCTTTTTTCTTCATATTTTCCATATTACCAGATGCTGAATTATGAACAATTACGTACATACTTCACATGGAGGACAAATACAAGAAAAGGAAATATAGCGGATACTTCATTATCATATGTCTTTATGTATATATATGAACTGTTGAATAATATAGGGGTGGAGAATCCTGAAGATGGTTTGTCCAAGATATTATCTTTTTGGTATAAGTATAAAGTAATTAATCCCGCTATTAATAAATATGTTATAAAGTGGCTGAAGGATTATCATATCTATTACAATATGCCTCAGTCTTTTTTGGATTTCGCTACAGAACATAATCTCACTCAGTACTACACTCCAATGGTTGATCCACATAACACTTTTTCTTTGTTCTGCTCAATATCAAAGTATGATATAAAGAAATCTACATTTTTTTCACAAGAGACTGAATCCCTCATATCAAGCTGCTTTTCTTTTGTTTTTGAACGAATACACAATGAATTTGAAACAGCTGGAATAGATTTTAACAATGCATTCTTCCGCCCTACTAAAAAAATAATACCCTGGAAACCTTTTAGAGATGCCCTATTCCATAACTGGCTTGCACAGCCCGATAAAAGAATAATATTTTCTGAAAATGAAATATACATATGCAGTAAGAATGAATGGTTTTTCAGCTCAATAATTACAACAGATAAGGGAAAATCATTTATCGGTTATGTAATGAAAAAAATGGAATCTGAGTTAAGAAAAATAGTAAAGTATAAATACAAGCTATCTGCAAATTTAGATATGGTAAACCCATATACACTGGACAAACTACAAAAAGCAGGGATATTCATAGAGAAAATAATTGAAACCGCTGTTTTGGAATATTACAGGGAATCGACAAAAACAATAGTGAAAGTAGATCATGAAGCTTTGGAACGAATAAGGCTGGAAGCTTTGTTAACTCAGGAAGCTTTAATTGTTGAAGAACCAGAAAAAGTAAATATTTTCAACAATTCTGACAATCTTGAAAAAGCAGACCAGAACATATTTTCAGATCCTGCTGAAATTGAAGTTGCAGATGAATCTGATGCTTGGAATACTTTGAAGGAAATCTTGACTGAAGCTGAGCTAAAGGCCTTAGAGGTTGTTATTGATAACGGTGATTTAAAGGCATATTCGGATAACCAGGGTATAATGCTAGAAGTTCTTATTGACGGTATAAACGGAAAAGCCATGGACTATATCGGAGACAATATACTAGATGATGAAATGCTGATATATGAAGATTACAAAGATAATGTAAAGGGAATGGTAAAAGCTATATGACGAATTTAGTACCGGTAAGGATTGCAAATATCCTGATTAATGCGTTAAAAGGCGGAGTAGTTCCGCGTGTGGGACTGGAATATATTACAGTAGGTAGGGCACAAGAAATATCCACTCTCTTGCATGATATAGAAATGATCGAACAGGGCAGCGCATCTTTTCGATTTATAGTCGGAAAGTATGGAAGCGGAAAAAGCTTTCTGTTGCAGACTATAAGGAACTATGCGACAGCAAAAGGATTTGCTGTTGTAGATGCTGACTTATCTCCTGAACGCAGATTTGCAGGAACAAAAGGCCAGGGACTTGCAACATACAAAGAACTTATACGTAATCTTTCCACAAAATCAAAACCAGATGGAGGTGCTTTACCTTTAATACTGGAAAAATGGATATCAGGAATACAGTCATCAATAAAAGCAGAATCGGATGCTTGTGGTGATGAATTTGATAAACTGGTTGAAAAGCAGATATATACAGTAGCAGGATCTTTAGAAGGAATGGTAAACGGATTTGAGTTTGCAAAGGCGGTAGTTACATACTGGAAGGCATACAAAGAAGATGACTCAGCAAAGAAATCCAATGTCTTAAGGTGGTTCCGAGGAGAATATCCTTCAAGAAAAGAAGCAAAGGCGGATCTGGGTATTAACTTTGTAGTAAATGATGAGACATGGTATGACTTTCTAAAGATATTTGCCGCTTTCTTGGTAGGAGCCGGATACAAAGGCCTTCTTGTACTGATAGATGAACTAGTTAATATATTTAAAATACCAAACTCAATAACCAGAGCTAATAACTATGAGAAAATACTGACTATGTATAACGATGTTCTTCAAGGAAAAGCCCAGCACATAGGATTTTTAATGGGTGGGACACCTCAATGCATAGAAGATAAATACAAAGGACTGTTCAGTTATGAGGCATTACGTTCTCGCCTTTCCGAAGGCCATTTCGCATCAGATAAGGTAAAAGACCTTTCCGCTCCGATTATTAGGCTTACGATGTTGTCTCAGGAGGAGATGTATATTTTAATTGAAAAATTGCTTAATATACACATGCAGTTATACAACTATAAATCCACACTTACACACGATGACCTTATATACTTCCTTACTGTGGAGTATAACCGTGTTGGTGCAGATACCCACATAACTCCAAGAGAAATAATACGAGACTTTATCGAGGTTATAAACATACTTCATCAGAATCCAGAAATGACGGTAAGCGGAATTTTAGGAAGCAACAGTTTTGAAATGGCAAAAGGTGGTTTATCGGATGAAGACATACACAGTGATTTTGTAGAATTTGAGGTATAGCAAATGGATGCATTCTATAGGCTCGCGCCTTTCATACAGGATTTTATTTATGTAAGCAAGTGGGAAGAATTAAGAGGTATACAGGTTGCTGCCTGCGATGTCATATTTGATACAGATGACAACCTGTTGCTCTCTTCCGGTACCGCATCAGGAAAAACCGAAGCAGCTTTCCTCCCGGTTCTCACAGAACTGTACAATAAGCCATCAGCATCAGTGGGAGTAATGTATATATCCCCTCTTAAAGCTCTAATAAACGACCAGTTCAAACGCCTGGAACAACTCTTGATAGATTCCCATATACCTGTTACAAAGTGGCATGGTGATGCATCAGTAGCACAGAAAAACCAGCTGATTAAAAATCCTCAGGGACTGTTACAGATAACACCGGAATCGCTAGAAAGCCTAATAACCAACAAGCGCGGAGCTTGTTTGAAGATGTTTTCAGACTTAAGGTTTATAATAATTGATGAAGTCCACTATTTCATGAGAGATGTCAGAGGTATCCAGTTATTAAGCGTTTTGGAAAGACTTAAAAAACTTACAGGAGTAGAACCAAGAAGAATCGGTCTATCTGCTACTTTGGGTGATGTATCATTAGCTCAGAACTGGTTAAACACTGGCACTTCACGCAGTTGTGCTGCCCCTATAATCGACGAAGGCAAAAAACGTATAGGGCTTCATGTTGAAAGATTCGTGAATTACTCAGAAAAAAGAGACCTTCAAAACTCCGATACAAGCGATAATACAATAAGTTCGGGTGGTGACATAGGTAACCGTGAGCATTATGAATACCTGTTTAAAAAAACTATTGATAAGAAAACCATAATATTCACAAACAGCCGTGAAGAGACGGAATTCGTAATGGCTAACTTAAAGGAAATAGCACTGAAGAATAAGGCTCCGGATGTATACAGGGTACATCATGGAAATGTGTCTTCCCTCCTTCGCGAAAGTACGGAAGATGAGATGAAATCCGCTGAAGAAAAGATAGTGACAGGAGCCACAGTCACTTTAGAGCTTGGTATAGATATAGGATCATTAGACCAGGCTGTACAGATAGGAACACCATACAGCGTTTCAAGTTTCGCCCAGAGATTAGGCCGCTGCGGAAGAAGAGGCCAGATTCCCCAGCTGCTATTTACATTTGTTGAGAATGTTAATATAAATACTGAGGATAAACTTGGACCTATAAACTGGGATTTTATAAGAACAATAGCGATAATAGAGCTGTATACGAAAGAACACTGGCTGGAACCTATTCCACCTCAGTTCCACGCATATAACCTTCTGTATCATCAGACAATGAGTTACTTAAAGAGCAACGGAGAAATGTCACCTGCAGCTTTAGCTTCTGATGTACTGACGCTTGGATGTTTCAAGCATATATCGCAGGATGACTATAAATACTTACTTACCCATTTACTGGAAATCGAACAGCTCCAAAGAACAGAAAGAGGCGGTCTGATTATTGGGAGAGAGGGAGAAAAGATAGTGAACAGCCATAAGTTCCTTACTGTATTTATAGCTCCTGAGTATCTTCTGGTAAAAGACGAGAACCGGACAATAGGAACAGTTGACAAGGTATATCCTGTAGGGGTGCGTTTCGCTTTGGCAGGACTTACATGGGAAACAGTGGATGTGAATGTAAAATCCAAGGTCATATTCGTAAAGAATGTACCAGGAATATCCGTCGTTGACTGGGATATTGATTTCAAGAATGATCTGCACACAGTGCTTGTAAGGAAGATGAGAAGCGTACTTTTATCAGATGACTCATATCCATATTTAAGCGACAGATGCAGAGAAAGGCTTACTGAAATAAGGTATATAACCAGAAATAGCGGCATACTGGATAATCTTGTGACACCTTTGTCTGACAAAAAGTATGCTATATTCCCATGGGTCGGGACACGGCAGCTTATAACCTTAAACTACGCATTAAGACACAGAAAGTTAAAGAGCAATCTGCCCTGGATAACATGCGTGTACCTTGAGGTAAACTACAACGGAACAAAGGAACAGCTTGAGGATATTATTTCTGAAATACTACATTCAGACCTTAACCTATATGACCTGCCTCTTCCTGATAAGGTACAGATAGACGGCAAATACAATGAATTTATCCCGCTAGACCTTCTAAAAAAACAGTTCATCGAAGACTATTTGGATTTTGAGGGACTAAAGGAAGCTTTCTGGTTGTAAGAAAATAGTTAAATATAAATTAGTAATGACAAATAGGTAGTATTCATATATAATATTCGTAGATGTGAGGATGCATATATGATTATTAACACAAAACAAATAGTAACAGTAACAGAAGCAAATCAGAATTTTTCACGAGTTACACGAATAGCTGATAAAAATGGTAACGCTGTGATTTTCAAAAATAGCAAACCTAAATATATACTCTATGATTTAGATAAGAATCCTGTAATTGACCTTACAGAGGATGAAAGAATCGATATAGCTGCAGCTAGGGTGCTTAGAAGGTACCTTCCAGCTTTTAGGGAGCTAGCAAAATGATTAAATTCTCAAAGGAAAAGGTTCTTCTATTACATAAATTAATTGCTGAACAGACTGGTGGAGACGAAAATGTCAGAGACATCACTCTTCTTGAATCTGCACTTGAAAATGCTTTTAAAACATTCGATGGAGTTGAATTGTATCCGACAAAAGAAGCAAAAGGTGCAAAGCTTGGTTATTCCTTGATAACTAATCATGTTTTCGTTGATGGGAATAAAAGAATCGGCATGTATGTCATGTTAACGTTTCTTGAAGTAAATGGTATTAAAATAGATGCAACAAATGAGGAAGTCGCTAAAATCGGTTTTGCAATTGCTGATAATAAAATGAATTATGAAGATTTATTGAACTGGATTAATAAACATGAGGATGTTTAGTATCATTCTTAATTCTATATCTAAACAAATCATAACTGAAGGGATTTGAGGTATTTTATATCTCACATTATACTAGTCAAGTCTGGTAGTTTACTCTACCACTTCCCCATGGATGCATACTCTTCCTTCATCAGGACATTTAGCATCAAAGCATTTTAATCTTTTATTTCCATAATCAAGTTCAGCTCCATTAAGTAATGCATATACAGAAGGATATATAGTGTTCCACAACTCATGACAAATAGACGGACACAAATCTTTTACTATGAATTGATCTCCTTTTTTGAAATATTTACATCTGCAGTTGCTTTCCGTTATAGTCAATAATACCTTTGCCATCATTTATTCTCCCCAAAATTTAAGTTATTTATTTTGCACGCTTCATCACATTATATCACGATAATGTTTCAAACCAATCTGCATACTATGAAGAGCTTACTTACGATATAAGAACAGGATTGATTATTTGCAATAAATCGTCTATAATAATATTGAATATTATATTAGCCGAAAGGAGCCGCATTATGTATATTTATAGGCACATAGAAGAAACGGTAACAAAGATATCTAAAATGTTTGGTGCAGTTCTGATTACGGGACCTCGTCAGGTAGGTAAGACAACACTTTTAAAAAAGATGATGAAAAATATAACATATGCAACTCTTGATGACCCTATAATGCTTTCATCTGCAAAAGAACAATCTGGTACTTTCTTCAAGGATAATCCCCCCCCAATATTTGTTGATGAGATTCAGTATGCCCCGAATCTTTTTCCATATATCAAAATGATTATTGATTCCGAACACAAAAAAGGGCAATTCTATTTATCCGGTTCCCAGCTATTTGTAATGATGAAGAATGTCACAGAATCACTTGCAGGGAGACTTGGCATAATCGAATTACTTGGTTTATCATTACGTGAGATAACAGGTGTGAAATATAACGAACCGTTTATCCCAACAGATGAATACTTCGCAGCTCGACGCAATGATTTACAGGAAATCTCATATAAAGACATTTGGAATGTAATTTACAAAGGCAGTATGCCACAGATGTATGCAGAAAGTGATGTTGATTGGACATTTTTTTATGGCTCTTATGTAAAGACATATGTTGAACGTGATGTCAGAGATTTAACTCAAGTGGGTGACGAAAGTAAGTTTATCAAGTTTATGACCGTTGTAGCTGCCAGTACAGGTCAGCTTTTAAACCTTGCCTCAGTAGCCCGTGATGTTAATATAAGCGCACCTACAGCTGAACGCTGGTTGTCAATACTTCAAACTTCCCGAATTGTTTATTTACTCCAACCTTATCACAATAATCTTACTAAACGAGCTGTAAAAACACCAAAGGTCTATTTCCTTGATACAGGGCTTGCTGCTTATCTTACAAAATGGAATACTCCAGAAGTATTACAGAATGGTGCTATGGCGAGAGCATTTTTTGAGACTTTTGTAATTGCAGAAGTCATAAAAAGTTATTTAAATAAGGGAAGGGATTTATCTCTTTACTTCTATCGTGATAAAGATATGAATGAGATTGATTTGCTAATTTTACAAAACGGAACACTATATCCAATTGAAATTAAGAAACATGCTGACCCAAGTATGAAAGATATTTCAGCTTTTCGTGTTCTTGATAAAATCTCAAATATCAAAAGAGGAAAAGGCGGTGTCGTATGCATGTATGACAACCTAATTACATTGAGTAATGAAGATATGGTTATACCGGTTAAGTATCTGTAGATAATCTCCTATTCCTCATATCTTGAAATCCCGTACCGCCTTATACATAGCCACTATGTTTTGTGGAGGTACCTCTGGCATAATATTATGTTCTGTATTAAATACATATCCTCCGCCTGGCATTAATATTTCAAGCATATTTGTTGTATAGTCGTATACTTCCTGTTCTGTTGCTTTGTTTAGTATCCACCGCGTATTGCAACCGGCACCCCAGAACGTTATATCTTTTCCGAATTCTTTCTTCAATTCCACAGGATCCATTCCTCTTACTGTGGTCTGGACAGGATTAATTACCTCGAATCCCGCTTCAATAATGTCAGGAAGCAGTTTCCTTATAGAACCGCAGGAATGAAGATAAGTCTTCATTTTAGAGTGTTTTTGCACATAATTACAAAGCATCGCATGGCGAGGTTTGAACATTTTCCTGTAAATCTCAGGAGCCATGAATGGTCCTTCATTAGTGCCTAAATCATCCCCGAATCTGACTATATCCACTAAATCGCCCACAGCATCACAGATTTTTGCTAAACCATCTAAGTGTGTTTCCATAAGCTTATCAAGAAGCTTTTCGACCTCTTTTGGTTCCAGTATCAAATCCATTAGAAAGTTATCAATCCTTCTTAAGAATGTACCCCACTCAAACAGATTACATCCTGCTCCGATCATAATTGCCTTATCAGTCGTATTGCGAAGATATATAGCTTTTTCACGAAGAGTCTTGTAAAAATCCGGCTTTCCTGCATTATCCCATGGAGAGGAAGCCAGCTTCTGCCACAGGACCTTACCCATTGCTTTTTTAATGTCCCTATAATCTTCCGGATATCCGTCTATATACGGGAAATATGTCTGGTCGAAAAATGCTCCACCTCTTGGCATAAAAGCAATCCTGTCGCCATCCTCATCGTATGCGTTAAAGCCTTCTTTTGTTTCCACAGGTTTGAACCAGGAAGGATACTGGGCAATGCTGCCGTCACATAGTTTTACATCATACCAGTCGGAATCAAGAGTATTAAAAGCCCGCCCAATGTCCAGTACATCAACGCCGAACCTTTGTATGATATCATCCTCTGGCTGGGCAAGCTGTTGCACTACATCATATATCCTGGTATGTCCTGTATTAATTCCAAGGTATTTTTTAAGATTATTGTATGCGATTGCTGATATATTGGAACTGGGAGTAGATCCTAAGTCCAATGGTACTCTGTCTGGCTCTTTGTGGCTTATAGATGTCAGGATACGTTCTCTTGAATTCATATTTTTTCCTTTTCTGTCTGGTTATTAATCAGTATGGAACACTTCCTCCATGGAAGCCCACCATTCACCTTCTTTCGCTGTTGATACGGGCATCTGACATGGATCTGTCAGCGCCCACCATTTTCTGGTCAGAGAATCTTTTGCCATCATAGCCATATCAGTATTGTAGTCAGTCACGATATATTCAAAATAGCTGAAAAGCAAGCCGTCTCTGTAAAATATCGAGTAGTTGCGGATATTGCACTTTCTTATCATATCCAGCACACCTGGCCATGCATTTGCATGCAGTTTTTTATACTCTTCCAGTTTATCAGGTTTCACCTGTATGATAGAACCCATCCTCTGCATTATAGTCACCCCTTCTTCCATTTAACAAGATAAGCATAGTCACCATATGCCGCACTTTTTATGAATATGTATGCAAACACAGCACCCATAACAGCAGTATATCCTGTCTTGTATAGTGTCCAGCCCCATAAAGTAAATTTTGTAACGTTGAATATTTCAAGACCAAGAAGTGTAACTAGAAACAGTGCAGGAACAACGGCTATACACCATATCCAGCCGTATCTTGCTGGAATACGGAACCATTTTCCCATCCATGTCTGGAACTTATTAGCTGGTTTAATTGATGCATATACTCCAGCTTGTTTTGAACTTGAATTTATTGACCATGCTATAAGCCAAGCGAAAATAATTGCTGTAATAGCTATATCTATGATCAGGTTAACACGGTTCTCCTGCATTGTATAAGCTTCAAGTTGGGCACTCTTGTTTAAATTCATGAAATAAGCGATAATACCGTTAAGGATCCCATTGATGAGGAAGTTATATAACAACTGTTTACGTAAATATTTTTTATGTTTTTCGTTCATTATCTTTCACCGACTTTCTTGAGAATCTCAACCTGATATTCAGGTATGACACCATATTTATCTGGTCCGGCGTTAAGCAGCAGACGTCCCTTCTTCGGGTATATATCATTTATTATCTTTATCACTTCTTCAGCTGTTATATAGTCCTGAGGTCTGCTGTACTGATTGAATCCGAATGACTTGTCCATTCCTCTACAGACTTCGAACCATATATCGCTTTCTTGCCAGTTTGTATTGTATTCCAGTGTTCTGAAATCATAATACTTTGTGTCAAGAACTACATTTGAGTCCTTTTCAAGTGTAGCCTTAGCGCCTTTGTTTATTAAATTTTCACCAATCTTGTTTCTCAATAAGTTCGGCCATTGTCCCCATCTATCATTTACTACGCCTTCCGGTACTCTACTGTAGTAATAATGAAAAAGATCCTCGAGTCTGTTATCTGTTGGATATCCGATATCACTCCATAATACGTCTGGCATATATCTATCAATTATTTCTACCCATTGGTCAAGGCAATAATCACGATAGAGTTTGGAATTATCCTGTCCCATGAACAAAGAACCTGCGCTGTCAATCCTCCTGTCTTTGAATGACCAGTCAATCAGTGAAGAATAATATACGCCAAAACGTAATCCTCTTTTTCGTACTGCTTTAGCTAGATTGCCTACGAAATCAAAATCCAGATGCCATCCCTCTTTTTTAGGATGCTTTACTTTTGTATCGAACATTACGAAACCGTCATGATGCTTGCTGACAACTACAACATATTTCGCACCTGCTTCCACAAACAGATCTGCCCATTTTTCTACATCCACATTTTTAGCACTCTTTTTAAACTCTTCTACGAAATAGTCATAAGTCTTTCCTTTAAAATTCTTCTCATGATAAATCTGTGCAGGACTTCCTGGAAACTTCATACTGTTCGGATACCACTCTGCATATGGCATGTTTGCAAAAACATAGCTCATAGGTTTTTCTTTCATAAGTGTTCCGTAATCATCTACATCTACCGGTGCGAACGCAGGTATGCTTGATGCTCCCCAGTGGATAAAGATTCCAAAATCGGCATCACGAAACCATTCAGGCGGGTCATAACGATGGATATTCGGCGAGTCTGTCTTTTTCATACAATTTCCTCCTTGAAATATTGATATATCTGCCCCATATAGAGTAATCGTTCTGATTTTATTTATTTGCTGTAATATTTAAGCAATGACCTAAAGTAATATTATCATCTACATCTGCTTATGTCCATATTTTTGTTTATTTGATGGTAATTTAAATCATAAAAATAATATATTTGTATTTATATAAGTGATATAATTTTCTAAAATACATTGATAATTTAACGGGGTAAAAACATGAAAAGAAGATTAGTCCTGTCTGTCCTGTTTATAGCGGTTACACTGCTTTCTGGATGCAATTTTAGAATAAGTACCAGCAATCCACCGGTAGTATCTGATCAACAGTCAATAGAACCTTCACTAGATCCAATTGAAACCGAATTAATACCAAGTGACGAGCCTTTATTAACACTAGAGGAACTTTATATTATGTTTCATGAGGCAGAAGGCAAAGACGACTATATCACAGCGCTAAGTATTGCAAACAGGATAGTCTATGAATATCCTATGGAACAGAGAATTCACTGGCTAAGATCACAGATGCTGATCAAAGGTATGGAGTTTTTAAACAATGAATTCCGGCTTGGGATTGATAGATACAAAGACTACCCAGATTTTACCGATTACTTAATAACATTCAAAGATGAGTATATGAAAATGGACTTATCTGTGGAATGGCCTTTTTTACATGATTATACTGATGACAACCAGATTAATACTGTCGGTAATTATGGAACAGGATTATCCAGCGGAATATATCTTGGTGAATATGGTGAGTTTAGAAGAGGAGCTTTTTGCACACAGGAAGACTGGATTTACTATATAGATGCAAAAGAAGATTACTCATTATCCAAAATGAAAACAGACATGACCTCAAAGACACATATATTGGATGAACAGGTCAGCAATTTAAATATAATTGGTGACTGGATTTATTTCACGAACATATCAAAAGATAGCGGTATTTACAAGGTAAGAATTGATGGAGAAATGCTCACATTCATATCAGATAAAAGATGCTCTTTTATGATTGTGTATAATGACTACATATTTTTTACAGATTCTGATAAAGGCAACAATATATGCCGAATGAAAACAGATGGCACTGACATACAGAATTTTGGCTACAATGTTGAAAGAATTTATATTGCTGACAATACAGTTTATTTCCTCACAGAACGTCATGAGCTTATGTCAATGACACCTGAAGGAGAGAACATTAAGAAGATAGTCGCAGATGAAGTATATGGTGATTTCTATATTAACTCTGACAGCATATTCTATATGACTATCGAGCAAAGTGGTTTGACCATATTTAAATGTGACAAAGAGGGACAGAATAAACAACAGCTGTTTCATGCTGATCATAAAATCAACTTTTACTATATAATGGATACCAAGATTCTGCTGTCAGTAAGATATCCTGATGGTATTGAGTGTTTAGTACTTGTAGATATGAATGATACTAACAATGTCATACAATTAAAAGACTACCTTTCAAATAATATAGTACACTTGAAAGAACAGAATAAGATACTGTTCATGAATGACTATGATAACTTTTCATGGATGATACTGGATCTTGTCGATAACACTGTGAGAGAGTGAGTACTTAAATGACTGATGAACTATATGACCTGTATATTAAGTGTTTTCCTGATTACCAATGCAGTAAAGATACGTTTACTTCATTACTGAAACAGCAACATGCTGTAATATTTACGGAATATGACAGTGAAAAACTGATTGCATACGCGATGGTTTGGGGTAATTCCATTTCATTGCTTTGCGTAAATCCTATATATCGGCATAAAAGTATAGGTACAAGACTCTTGAAAGAAGCTGAATCAAATATTCTAAAGAACGTAACTTCTAAGATTCTGCTTGGCCACGGCTATCATTACCTGCCGTCAAAATCAATGTCTTCCTTTATTACAACAGGTAGGCCTTTTTCATTTAATTTCGTGCTTTCAAATGCTGCTGTCTTTTTGTCGTCATATTTAAAATACAAGTTAATATAGTTCGATAACTCATCTATGCCTTCATAATAAATCTTAAAATCAAAACCTGTTTTACCGGATAAATCTATAACATTCGGATTTTCTTTTATTCTCGTACATGCTGATAAAATAAATACAGTAATAAATATGAGTGTTAATAAGATTACATTTCTTATATTTTTAAAATCATTGTATCAGCTTTTTTTCTTCTTTAAACTAAATTCTATTGAACATAAAATAAATTATGGGTAAAAGTATTACAGTAAGGCAAACCATCAGATACCTATTCATGTATGTGCTTAATTATACAATATATCGTATAAGAAATATCAGCTTATATGCTTAAAAAGGTGATACATTATTATTTCTTTCTAGGAGTATAAGGGTAGTAAATAAACCGGATATCTCGTTTCTGCTGTTAAAAGCAATATTATAATATACTAGTTGGTCATCCCCATGTATTATCGGATAACATATAACGGTATAGTCTTCATTAATATATACGTTTATAGGATCTTCTATTTCTTTTATCTGGCCATATTCTTTTATTGTTCTTTCCATCGCCTGAGAATACAGTTTTTTGCTTATGAATTCTTTCATATTACTGTTAACAACATAATCCGTAATCATCTTATCATACTCTTTATCAGTAAAATCGGTTATGTAATCTTCCGCTTTAGTTTCAATAGTGTCATAAATATCATTTGATGCATATGGTATATTTCTATAGAAAGATAAGAGCATAAATATGATAAAAACGGATATCATGATACTGCCCTTAACTTTGTAATTAATTTCTTTATTCTTAAATATAAGCGTTATGACTGCAATCAATGAAATTGAAATTAAGATTAATAAAAGACCACGTAAAATGCTATTGCTGATGATTGCTGATTTAAACATGCTTAAATTACCATCTCTTAAAACTTTTGGTGTATCATAATCACCAAGTTTTATACTATCTAAATATCCGTCTGTGGTAAGTATTACATACATTATGCCTTGAGTAAGTGACCATAAAAAAACTTTGGACCAAAAATCCTTCATAAATCTGGATAAAAATTCCTTCATAATAAACCTCTTTTTGGAAAATATTATTTGCAATTATTATTACATATTTTTCATTATAAGTAAATGTTTTTTTATGAAAAAATAAAAAAGACCAGGCATTTAAGCCTGGTCTGCGAGGAGGAAAATATGAAAAACACCGGGTCAGTGTTGTTTCTGTAGTAGTGCAGGGTTTTCTTCCCATTTCTTCTTTGCTTCAGCAAGTCCGACTTCAATCCATTTCAAAAGCATTTTTTTCTGATACAAAAAATTTAATAATTGATGGCAGCTTAGGGTATAACCATTCAATAACCACTGCTAATTTTAGTTGCCCTGTCCCGCTTCCAAGCTCTTTTACCGCTATAGTTTAAATACCTATATATTCAAATTTAGTGCTTATTTTCTATAATTCGATAATAATTATCTTAAATAAATTACACCTCACACGGGAAATATTATTTTTATTCAGTTCATAATTAAATCCTAAATATGAAAAAACACCGATATTTATCGATGTTTTTTTGGTCGGAGTGACAAGATTTGAACTTGCGACTTCTTGGTCCCGAACCAAGCGCGCTACCGAACTGCGCTACACCCCGTGCTTAGATATTATAATCCTTCTTTTGTGTTCTGTCATCAATGTTTTTTTCTATTCCATCATGTCCGTTATATCGACATCCTGATCCTTGCTTTTAGTCCTTACAAACTTATTTAAAAGATTAGTAATAGGTTTTCTAAATATTACTACTAAAGTTATGAATATAGCTAACATAGCTATTACTATAATGGTTTGGCCTGTAGTCCATGTAAGTACACCATTACCTAATAATGATGAAGACAGCGTTGATGGCATTCTTGCAACAACAACAAGAAATAGAAATATTCCGAATGGCAACGTCACTATTCCCGCGACATAACATAAAAGATCATCCGGAAGCCCCGGAATAACAAAAGCGAGTAGAAAAAATATTGGTCCGTTTCTCTTAACAAAATCCACTGCTTTCTTCGCTTTTCCTTTACCTGCAAGCTTATCAACCAGAGGTTCACCAAATGCCCTGCCAAGCCAGTAAACAGTTATAGAAGCTAAGATAGTTGCAGTGTGATTAATAAGGAAACCTCCCCATGTTCCAAAGAGCATACCCCCAACAAAATATGTAACCTGTCCGGGAATAGGAGCAATTACTACCTGCAGATATGAAAGCAGAAAAAATAGGAACGGACCCCATTTGCCTTTGCTTTCAATGTATTTTTTAAACTGATCTCCATTTAACTGGAATAAGCCCCAAAGCTGCTTTCCTGTATCGGTAAGAAGAAAAATAATGAATGCTAATATAACAGCAGCAGCTATTATAAGCTTAGTGTTTCTCTTCCTTATTTTTACCTTATTTTCTTCACTCATTTTTTAATGCTTGTGATCATGTCGTTAAGCATATTCCCATATTTAACATATGATTTAAATAATTCTTCATCATTCATTGGTTTATCGGCTAAATGAGCAATAGCAGATACATGAGGTTCTATAGATATAATCCCGTCATATTTGTCTTCATTAATTAGAATGTCTAATATTTCTCGAACTCTTCCCTCGCCTTCACCAACATACCTAAATTCATTTTCCAATCCTGGTTTTGCTATAAGTGAATCCTTGATATGCACATAATCAATATTCCCTCTTATTCCTTGGAAGAACCTCATAGGATCGTCATAACCATGAGCTACAACATTACCAATATCATAAAGAAGAACAAAATTTCTACTGTTAACTTCACTTTTTAACTCTATCATATTCTCAGGTGTTTCCCCACCCCAGCCTGTGCAGTTCTCATGAGCAAGTATTATACCAAGATCTTCAGCCATCTTCGCTAACTCTTTGCTCCTTCTTATTACTTCCTTCTTTGTAAATGCATAATCATCTTTATCAGGTATCCACGACATGATCCTTATATATTTAACTCCAAGAATCTTCATCCTTTTTGCTGAAACTTTCAGATCCTCTTTATCAATATTGAAGTCTCCTCTTATGCTTCTGCTCCAATTGCCTATGGCTGAAGAGAAACCGGTCACTTTGAAATTGTTTTCTTCGATTATTTTTCTCACATAGTCAAAATCCTCATCACTAAATTTTGTAGTAGAAGGATTTACAGAGTTGTGATTCCTCAATTCCAGCGTATTCCAACCTAATATTTTGTGAGCTTCAATCTGTGTACTTATATGTTTGCCTGCTTCATCGCTTATTCCAGTAATAATCATTATTTCTCCTCTTTGCTGCTATTCTCTCTTATATCCTCAAGAACTCCATCGCTCCATAGTTTCTCAAGGTTATACTTGGCTCTACTCTCTTTCTCAAATATATTTACTACTAAGTCCATACAGTCTATCAGTATCCACTTTGCCTGATTGTACCCTTCAATCGGAGCGGAAACGGTCATGCCTAAAGCTTCTGCTTTTTTAGCCACTTCATCTGCAAGCGATTTGCGATGACGGTCTGAAGTGCCTGTGCATATTATGAAATAGTCTGTCAGTGTAGTTACATCTTTTACATCTATGGATATCAAATCCTTTGCCTTTTTGTCCTTTAGTACATTTACAATCTCATTCTTTATATTCTCTGTATCCAATGTTACCTCCTTGTATGATTGGATTATATAACATTACAGGAAAGTAATAAATGGAAAATATCAATAAACCATGACTTTCCCTTTATAATTATTGCATATAATCTATAAAAGCATTATGATGCTCATAGAATAAAAAGGAGGACATGAACTATTAACGGGTTATTTAAAGTAATATTAATATTGATAGGTGTGTTTACGGTTCAGATGGCAGTATACTGGGGCACTCAGTTTCTTGTGAAAAAACCTCATGTTATAGGCAACAAGCTTGATGAAAAGATACCATTTATACCCTTATTTATATTTCCCTATATTACTTGGTACATAATAATGTTTGCTTTACCTTTTGCTCTTTACTTCTTTTCCATTGAAACCTACGCTCTGTATACTATGTCGCTATTAATGGTTCTTGTTATAAGCGGTATCATATATTTAGTTTATCCGACAACTTTTGTGCGTCCTGAACCGAAAGGAATGGATTTTTCTACAAAAGTCGTAAGATTTATTTACGCTAATGACAAAAAGATATTAAGCTGTATGCCTTCTCTTCATTGTTCTTTGTCTATGCTTTTTATACTTGCAGCAATCGACGCAGAAGGCCTGCCTCTATCGATTAAAATATCTGTGATATTACTTTCTTTCCTTATAATCCTGTCAACAGTATTTGTAAAGCAGCATATGCTTATTGATGTAATAACTGCATTACCTTTAAGCGTAATCTGTTGGTATTTGGCAATGGCTATAGGTACGGACAAATTTCTTATATTCTTTAACTTCATATAATAATATTCTCTAATATTATTTACATTGTTTTATTGTATTTAAAAGCATAAAATATATTAAGAGGTGGAAATTATGAAAACAGCAATTGTATATTATTCATATGGCGGAAAAACAAAGAAATACTGTGATAACATGGCAAAAGAAATAGAAGCTGATATTTTTGAAATGCAGACTCTGAAAAGAAAGAGTTTTATTGGAAATCTGTTCTCCGAATGCCCTAAAGCGCTTCAACAGAAAACGACATCTATAAAAGAAATAAATTTAGATCTGTCTACTTATGACAAAATTATTCTTGCAGCACCTATGTGGGCAGGATTTCCTGCACCAGCTTTTAATAATATGGTTACTATGTTGCCATCAGGCAAGGAAGTAGAAGTTTTTATAATTTCCGGTGGGGGCGAAACAAAACCTGAAAATAAAGAAAAAGTTTTGTCTTTGATAGAAAAAACAGGATCTAAAGCTATCAAATATACAGATATACTTAATGTAAATATTTAGCTGGGTGTCCATGAGTGAATTTGTAAAGCATATACACATATGATGCGTATATGCTTTATGTGTTTTTCTTTTTTGAATTAATTAATATATATTTCTAATACAAAATATCTCTTTATTCAATCTCATTAATGAACTGTACATTATTTATATTAGCGATATCAGATGCTACAACCTCAGCTTCTGTTTCTGATCCTTCTGGTACAGGTATCCTGCATGTATGAGGTTGAGGGCCGTATCTTTGCCATATAAAGAAGTTCACAGTAATTGTGAAATTATCTTCTCTATCTTTAGAATACTGTACAGATGTAATCTTTGTCATAGGAGCTTTCCACTGTACATACTCTCCCATAACCCATGCGCTGTAGGGACCGACGAATACTTCTGGTGCAGCCTGCTTCATCTTGCGGTAACGTGCTCCTGGCGTAAGAAGCGCTATAATAGCTATAAATGCTAGTATTCCTAACATTAATAGAATAAAAAACATGGCATCTTCAATATCATCAAATCCGAATATTGCAAATAAACCGCCTATCACAATAAAAAATGCTGCTATTATTAGAAGCATTACTCTATTTCCAGATTTTCTCTGCAAAAATTCCTCTTCTGCCTTTTCCAGTCTTTCATTTTCTGCAAATGACCAGTGGGCTAATAAATCAATTCCCCTAAACATGCGATCCAGCCTGTTTGATTGGCTTACAAACATGAAAAAGCATATTATGAAGGTAAGCAATAATATAGCTCCAACGAAAATCATCCAATAGAAATTGTAATCATCAATTACTATACCGGCAATAATCATTGCTATTCCAATAAGTACCATGATTACTGATATTCGAACCCACTTCTTTGCGTTATTCTGCAATCCCATGACTCTACCCCCTTAGAAACCACAATTGCCGCTATTAACCCTTACATATACAAGTAATATATTATCAGTAAAATTTCTATTTGTCATTAATTGCTTTTAAAAGATTAGATGTGTAATAGTTAAATCCTGAATCAGCAGGATGAACTGTATGGTCTTGGAAATATTTAGTTTCATGAGGTACAAGATCTAAACCGTTAATCGGAGTGCACTCATGACAGACTGCTAATTCTGTCAGCTTCTTAGCATATTCTTCAAACATATCTTTAAAAAATATGTCTTCATTATAACGTAAACACCATATAGGAGTTATTACATACACCCTTGCTTGTTTGTATATCTTTTTAAGTTTATAAAAGTATATATCTGCTTGTTTTAACACATCACTTAGTTCAGATATGCTTTTTAAGTGATAAATATCATTTATGCCGTATGCTGTAAAAATCCTATCTGGCTCATATTCATCTTGCTCATCAAGAGAGCCCGCATCAAACTTCATAGCGCCCACACCTCTGTTTAAACACTGCGCATTTAATGCTCTAGCTATCTGTGAGGGATATGCTAAAGAAGGACTCAGAGCTACCATTCCTTGAGTTATGGAATCCCCTAAAAATAGAAGCTTTTCGGAATATTCATCATGTACCGGCTTGAAATTTCCTATATCAAGGTCATATATCGTTATCTGGCTTAAATTCGGTATATATACAGTAACTCTCTTTATTCCTTGATTGTCTAAAGGTTGTGTTATTGTTGATTGTTTTGTATCCAAAGCTTCTTCTATATGCTTTCTAAATATTCCATTTTCATAAAAATCAAATCCCACATATCTTCTAGAAAAATGGCTTGCTCGGTATGAAAAGGTTATGTGTTTTGCGTCAGTATAGAAATCCATACATACTCCCGCTGTACCCAAAGCTCTGTCCTCAGCTTGTACCGATTGAGTTTTATAGTGTTGCAGTTGTTTTTCTGTAAACCTTAAGGAAAGATAGCCCTCATCAGTTTTAGTTACCTTATATGCGTTCCTGAAAATATTTGTATACATAAATATTATTTTATCCTTTGTTCCCTTATATATTCCAAAGCTGATGCAGTTGCTGGAAAAAGAACTTCTCCCTTGGAAATAACATGTGTTATTGTGCCGCTAAGGCTTAATTCCACTGCCGCATCCAGATCCTTATACATCAACTTCCGTATCCTGCCAACATTCTGATAAGTCCTTCCTTTTTCTGCAGCATCTGCAATAAATATTATTTTTTCCATCTTACTCATAGCTGCTCGCCCGAAAGTATGATAGTAAATAGCATATAGTATTTCTTCATCATCTATATCATAATCCTCATACGCAATAACTGCTGCACATGGACCATGGAGAATATTGGATGTATGATATTCCTCATCAATAAAAATATCCGCTGATTCCAACATTGCTACCATATCTTTTACTTTCATGTCCTTTGCTATATCATGTAAAAGAGCAGCGGTATATGCTTTTTCGCTGTCTGCACTATGCTTTTCCGCAAGATGCATTGCAAGCTCAATTACATTTTTCACATGCTCATATCTTTCTGGACTGTACCTGTTTATTATATCCTGTTCTGTCTTCTCACTTATATATCCCATTTTCCTTTATATACCTGTACACCTTCTTGTCAAGCATCCACTCTATCGAGTCATCACCTTCTGCTATTGCTTTCCGTATTACGCTAGATGATATTTCAGACACGCTTCTTGTATCAAATATAATGTCAGCATTGTAATCATTCTTAAGGATATCTATTCTTCCTCTTATCTGAGACCTGGTAAATCCCTTTCTTTCAAATACTAGAAATGTACAGAGCCTGAATACATCTTCATACTCTCTCCATGTGTTTAGTTGAAATAATGTATCTGCTCCAATAATATAAATTATACTGTCAAATATAGAATATTCTTCTTTTACCTGTCTTAATGTATCTATTGTATATGTAGTCTGTCCTCTTTTTATTTCCATATCTGATGCAATAAGATTCTCATACCCATCCAATGCAAGACACAGCATTGAATACCTTGCATCATCATCTGTAATATTGTCATTATCTTTATGAGGCGGTTTTATACAAGGAGTTAAGAGTACATACTCACAGTAATCCAGTGCGTATTTCGCCATCTGGATGTGCGCTTTATGTACCGGATCAAATGTTGCCCCTAAGATACCTAGTTTCATTTCCTGCCTATATCCTTCCTATAGTGCATATCTTTAAAATGTATCCTGTTGATATTATTGTATACTTTTGTTACTGCTTCTTCAACAGTATCAGCTGTCGTTGTAAGAGCAAGAACTCTCCCTCCGTTAGTGACTATATCTCCATCTTTTACAGAAGTACCCATGTGATAAACTGTTATGCCATTTTGTATAATTTCTTCTATCCCGGTTATAGGATATCCTTTAGTATATTCCTTAGGATACCCTCCGCTTGCAAGAACAACTGTAGCGCTTGCCTTGTTTTCCCATACAATATCAATCTTATCGAGATTCTCATCAATTATTGCATTGAAAATATCATAAAGATCAGTTTTTAATAGTGGCATAAGCGCCTGTGTCTCAGGATCCCCGAATCTTGCATTGTATTCAATTACCTTAGGTCCGTTTTTTGTAAGCATCATCTGGAAATATATAACGCCTTTAAAATTGCGTTCTTCTTTCTTCATTGCATTTATTGTCGGATAAAAAATATTCTTGACACAATAATCTTCAATTTCGTTTGAATAGTACAAACTCGGACTGAATGCTCCCATACCGCCTGTATTAAGTCCTTTATCATTATCAAGAGCTCTTTTATGATCCTGGCTTGATGGCATTGTCTTTATGGTTTTCCCATCAGTGAAGGCCAGCACTGTTACTTCCGGACCCTCTAAAAATTCTTCAATTATAACAGTACGGCCGGATGCTCCGAACATGTCATTAAGCATCATCTGACTTATCGTATCTACTGCTTCCTGATGGTTCTCAACTATTATGACACCTTTTCCAAGAGCGAGACCGGATGCCTTTATAACTAGAGGATACTTCTTATCTTTTACATATTCCAAGGCTTTTTCAGCATTATCAAATATTTCGAAGTCTCCCGTTGGTATACTGTACTTCTTCATTAAAGTCTTTGAAAAGGCTTTACTGCTTTCTATTTCAGCAGCTTTAGCTACTGGTCCGAAAGCAGGTACATCCATTTCATTTAATCTATCTACAAGACCTAATGCTAACGGATCATCAGGAGTAACAACAACCATATCCATAGGATTAGTCTTAACAAAGTTTATTATTCCTTCTATATCTGTAGCTTTTATATTAACACACTGGGCTATCTGGCTGATTCCGGCATTCCCCGGCGTGCAGTATATCTTCTCAATCTTGGGGCTTTCGCTTAACTTTTTTACTACAGCATGTTCTCTGCCGCCTCCCCCAATAACCAGTACTTTCATCGGTTCACCTTTCTTAATGTAGGAAGTGTCTCATTCCTGTAAATATCATAGCTATGCCAAGTTCATCCGCTCTTGCAATAACATCCTTGTCAGATATAGATCCGCCTGGTTGTATTATACATGCGATTCCGGCTTTTTTTGCTTCAATGACACAGTCATCAAATGGAAAATATGCATCAGAAGCCATAACGCTTCCTTCTGCTCTTTCACCCGCTAATGATATGGCTATTCTTGCTGCACCTATCCTGCTCATCTGCCCAGGTCCGATACCTATAGAAGCCATGTCTTTTACAAGTACTATTGCGTTGGATTTGACATGTTTGCATACAGCCATTCCGAATACGGCATCTTTTATCTGCTGTTCTGTAGGCTGTTTTACAGTAACAATCTTAATTTCATCCATATTCACAATGGTATTGTCCTTACCCTGTACAAGCATTCCACCGCTTACTTTCTTCATTACAAATTCATTTTCGTCATTGTATGTTATATCATCAAGTTTCAATATTCTTAAATTCTTCTTTTTCCTTAAAAGAGAAAGAGCCTCATCCTTGTAATCAGGAGCAATTACTATCTCCAGGAATATCTCATGAAGTTTTTCTGCTGTTACTACATCAACCGTCTTATTAAATGCCACTATCCCTCCGAATATCGAGACAGGATCTGAGTCATATGCCTTTTTAAATGCTTCAAATACATTCTTTCCTATTCCTACTCCGCATGGATTTGCATGTTTTACAGCTACACAGACTACTTTATCAGGGAATTCTTTCAGCATTGAAAGTGCTCCATCAGCATCATTTATGTTGTTATATGAAAGTTCCTTGCCGTGAAGCTGTATAGCATCACATACTGTGCCTTTTGTTCTTCTGGGCTCTTTATAGAAAGCAGCCTTTTGGTGTGGGTTCTCTCCATATCTCATTTCTTGAATTTTTTCAAAGGTAACTGTAAATGTGTTTTTCAAACTGTAGTCACCTATAAACTGATTGAAATGATTTGCTATCATTGCATCATAATTGGCTGTGTGTTCAAACACTTTAATAGCTAGCTTGAAGTTAGTTTCATATGACACTTTACCATTCTCTTCAAGTTCCTTTAATACACCATCATAATCCGAAGGATCTGTAAGCACTGTAACAGAAGCATGATTCTTGGCTCCGCTTCTTAGCATTGCCGGTCCGCCTATATCTATATTTTCTATAGCTTCTTCTTTTGTTACATCACTTTTCATTATTGTTTTTTTGAATGGATAAAGATTAATTACCAGCATGTCTATAGGTGTTATGTCTAGGCTATCCAATGTGTCCATATGGTCTTTTAGATCTCTTCTTGCCAGTAAGCCTGCGTGTATGTTCGGATGCAGTGTTTTCACTCTCCCGTCAAGGCATTCCTTGAATCCTGTAATGCTTTCAATAGGTATGACTTTTATACCGTTCTCACTTAATGTCTTTGAAGTTCCGCCGGTTGAAATGATTTCAACACCCATGTCACTGAGTTTCTTTGCAAACTCCACTATTCCATTTTTGTCACTTACGCTGATTAATGCTCTTTTTATCATTTTCCTATCCCTTTATATATATATTCTCTTCAATGCCTTTAACATCCTTAACATCCTTGGCTACTGCAACATAACCTATCTCAAATACGCCTTCTTTAAATTCCTTCATTATCTTCTTTGCATCTGCCTTGCTTACAGCAATAACCATACCAATACCCATATTAAAGGTACGATACATATTGTCTTCAGCTATATCTGCCTTTTTCATCATAAGGTTGAATATGGGTAATACATTCCATGTCCCTTTATTGATAACCGGAGTAAGATTTCCGTCCTCTTTAAACATCCTCGGTATGTTTTCCACGAAACCGCCGCCGGTTATATGACTCATACCCTTAATTTTAGCAATACTTCTGATTTTCTTAATATCTTTTACATATATCTTTGTAGGAGTGAGAAGTATTTCTCCAATGGTCTTGTCAAATCCAGGATATACCTTGCTCAGGCTGTCTGCATCATCTCCGAATATCTTCCTGACAAGTGAGAACCCATTACTGTGAACTCCGGTTGAAGCTAATCCCAAAAGCACATCTCCTTCTTTCAAAAATGAACCGTCAATAATGTCTGGTCTGTTAACAACACCTACACAGAATCCCGCTATATCGTATTCGTCTTCT
>Ga0116148_1001350_pt1 | contig 27139 bp, 25 predicted proteins | sample AD_UKC055_MetaG_FD_89786 | JGI IMG/M metagenome (GOLD analysis project Ga0116148, IMG submission 89786) | Active sludge microbial communities of municipal wastewater-treating anaerobic digesters from USA - AD_UKC055_MetaG | ecosystem: Engineered > Bioreactor > Anaerobic > Digestate | place: USA... | reverse complement strand
TGGTCTCGGAATAATTTTTTATCATTGTATGAAGGAGTGAAGGTTGTCAATACCTTGAATTTACTGATATTTCAGCAATTTCAGGGAACTTTCTCTCCTTTATTTATGAATAATTCAGGTTAGCCGAGACCGGTCAGCCACAGGCAGGTTATTCCATTTTTCATAAAAGAAGGAAAGAGTGTCCGGAAAGAAGAAATCATCTGCGTCTGCGGGCACAAAAAGCTTTCCCCTGGCAAGTTCCACAGCCCTGTTCCAGGAAAGATGCTTGCCTGAATTGGATTGCTCAAGAAAGATTGCATTTATATCCCTGTTCTCCTCAAGGAATGCCCGGATTAGACCAGCACTGCCATCTGTGGATCCATCATTAATCACAATCCACTCAAAATCCCTGAATTCCTGCTCCTTCAGACTTCTGAAAACCCTGTGCAGGTGTTTTTCTCCATTATACACCGGGGTAAAAACCGTAAAAAAAGGTGAAGGATTCCCGGAACTTTCCCTGTAAGCGTCAGAATTCATAATAAACCTGCCTTTTCATCCGTGTCAATAAGCTCAATATTAAGACCGTACCTTGCCAGCATAAAGGCGATGTCATGATTTTTGAATGCCTCTCCCGGTTGTGGAGGAACAAGCATCAGCAACCCTTTCCCCTTCAATTCACTTATCTTTTTATCCATTTCTTCAACCCTGAAGCAAAGATGATGGAATCCTCCCCCCCTGTTCACGAAGTTGGCCAGTGATTTATTATCAGGCAACGGTTCAATCAATTTGACCAACAGGCTTTCCTCCTTACATAGAAAGGTAACCTTTACTTTCTGCAGGGAGTTGATTATAACCTCTGTCATTTGCCTGTAACCAAACACGCTCTCCCAGTAGGAAACTCCCTCACTGATATTCTTAACAGCAAAACAGATGTGGTCAATCTTCATAAGTACTTTTCTATAAGCTCCTTAGTCTCCCTGATATGTTCTTTTGAAGATGCGCCAAACAATACTGACTCTATTTTCGGAAAATTTCCGAGATACTCTATTGCCTCCCTGGGCTTTAGTGCACCAGCGGCAAGAACCTGCATGGCAATAGGTCTGAATTCCTTCTCGCGGAGATATTTTTCATATATCTCCCTACCGCCCGACATCCTGAAGCCAATCTTGTTTATTGAGGTACAGATTATCGGATTTGTTATGCCGATTGAATTCAGTGCATCCAACAATGCCGGCATATTCATGGTTATATAGCCGGGTTCAGCGTTATACTTCCTTCTTATGTAGTCATCAAATGCCCTGAAGGCATCATATGCCTTCAGGCCCAGAATCATGTCCACGATAACATTTTGGATGAATATGACCGGAGTACTGATCCCCTTGAACATCTTCATCTCAGCATCAATCAATATCTCCATCAGCTTCAGGAAATCCTTGCTGAGATAGGCCATTCCGCCTTTTGCAAAGGTGCTAAAGATATTGCCGGGAACATATTGTTTTATAGTACCAATTATCCCAAGCTCAGTTACCGCATTTGCATACTTATGTGCATAGGGCATCCCCGGATAAATTTTAAAACCACGGTATTTATCGGGATTGGCCCTCATGTGATCGCATATATTTGCTATCCTGTCATGGGTCGTGCACATGAATGTACTTATACCCAACTCAATGGCCTGATCAAGAACCCTTATTATAGCAGAATCATCCTTGAACCTGATAGCCTGTGCCCTCGACTTTTCGTCAGAGAGATGGTTAACTGCAAAGAACTGGTTATCTCCAAAAAGTACCTTATCCATTTTCATTACTATCTTTTTGATTCTGTCATTATTATCTCCATAACCCTGTCCGTTTCCAGTGCCTGCCTGAATGTATTTATCTCAGTTGGCTTTCTCTCAATTACATGATGCACAAAATTGTCTATCTGGGCACTGTATTCTTCACCACGCAGATAGAAATCGACCGGAATCGCCAGATCAGTTATGTATTTTATTGTCCAGCCCCTGTCAAGCTTCTCCTTTGAATCAGGTTCCTTCAGATATATCTTCAACTCAGTTGCATCGCATATGATTTTTCCCTTTTTACCGATTACTGTTATTGAGGTTGACATTTTTCTGTATGTCTCATCGCTCCAGTTAACAGACAATATCCCGCTCAATCCTGATTCCAGTTTAAGGAGTGAATAGACGGCATCATCCACATTCCTGGAATAGATTCTTTTAAGCTGTGCTCCAGGTGCACTTACCGGTCTGCCAATGATTTCCTGTATCAGGTTTATTACATGAGACGCATAATCAAAAAGGCATCCTCCGCCTTCTCCCGGATCAGACCGCCATGTCCCGCCCTTTGGTTTTGTAACGACAGGACCATAAGCCTCACCTGTGAAATGGACCAGGTCTCCGAGAATGCCATTTTTAATGAGACGTCTTAGCTCCCTGAACGTTCCAATGAAATGATTGTGATATCCAACCTGATTCACCAGGTTATTCTTTTCGGCCAGGGACACCATCTCTTCTCCCTCCTTGATCGACAGACTGAAAGGCTTTTCACAGAAAGTGTGGACTCCCTTTTCCAGAGCATATTTCACCATCGGAAAATGAAACTTAGTAGGAGTGGCAACAATGACAAAATCCAATTTCTCAGAATCTATCATCTTCCTGTAGTCATCATATACCTTAATCCCGGTAAATTTCCTGATTCCGTCAAGTATCAGTGACGAGGTATCGCAAACCGCCACCAGGTCAACGTCCTTGTGTGGAGCCACGATAGCTGCATGTGATAATCCCATTTTACCAAGACCAATGATTCCGGCTTTCAACATATTTTTATTTCTTACTGTTAAACAATTTGAGATATTTTTCAGATACTGAATCCCAGTTGAACCGTGTCAGTACATCCTTCTGACCGTTTTCAGCTTTTTCCCGTATTACTCCCGGGTGCTGAAGGCAGTAATTGAGCTGCTCAGCAAGTGAAGTGCTGTCTCCTGAGGAAAAATGAACAGCATTATCATTTGTAATAAATTTATTTTCAGCTATGTCTGAGCATAGAAGAGGAGTCCCAAGGCCCATTACAGTCAGGATAACAGGAGACAATCCTTCAATCAGAGATGGCTGTACATAAATAAAGGCATTCTTCATGAGGAAGTTAGTATCATCTCCGTATATGTATCCGGCAAATATTACTCTATCATCTTTTGTTTGGCGGATTTCGCTCTCATAACTGTCAGGATTTGGAGACCCTCCCACCAGAACAAGTTTCATTTCCGTTTTGACGGTTTCAAATGCCCGGACCAGAAGGTGCACCCCTTTATCAGGAATAAACCTTCCAACAAAAAGTATGTAGTTGCCTGCTTTAATCCCAAGTTTATCAAGAACAGGAGATTCAGCTGGTGGATGCTTTACTTCAGATCCGTAAGGAATGAAATAATACTTCCTTTTGAACTTCTTCTCAAAGTATTCCTGTGTGAAGACATTTTCAAAAACCACTGCTGTGGGGAAATATGCAGTCAGGTAGTTGGTGAATCTGTAGAAAAGCTTTCCATACCATGGCCATTTATCCCGTTTCCAATCCATGGCAAACTGAGTAATATAAACCCTTTTACCGGCACACCTCAGTACTATTGCCCAGATGCTGTTTGCCCCGCTATGAATGTGCACCACATCTGCTGTGTTATGAACTATAATATCGAATGTGGCTTTCAGAGAATGTAAAAGAGTGTCAAACCCGGCTTTACTGACAGTGGAAAAGTATTTGAGCCTGACACCCTGGAATTCGTCGGCCATTTGATCGCCTCTTTCCCCGGGATAAAGCCTGCAATAAGCAATTAAATCACAGCCAAGCCGTACCAGTCGGGGGTACAGTTCGAAGGCGAATTTGTCAGAGCCGGCGCCTCCTTCCCTGGGAGGTATTGTCCTGAAACCTCCAAAAGCTGCGATTCTTAATCGTGCCATCAGCCCAGATAATCTTTATAGTAATTGTCAATATAATCTTTCAGGGCTACACGCCAGTCGCGCATCAGGTTCAGGCCACGGATATTCAGTTTCCTGTTTATCAATCGCTCGCATGGGGGTCTTTCAGCGAAATAAGTATTCTTGAAAAAATCAGAGCCTACAGGTGTCAGTTTCACCTTATTCTGCAGATCAAGCAACCTGACCAGTTCTGTTGCTACCTCAAGACGGCTGGTCTGACCACCGCATACCATATTATACAAACCCCAATACTCCTTCTGAATCAAGGCTTTGACATTGCGCGCAAAATCATGGGTATAGGTGGGAGTTCCATCCTTATCATCCACAATAAAAAGTTCGGTTTTTCCATCCTTGATCTGCTTCATCAGTTTCTGGATAAACTTTTTATCCTTCTTTGGGCCTGCTCCCATCATCCATCCGGCCCTGCAGACAAGGAATCTTTTTGCATTCTCCACGACAAACCTCTCACCCATATACTTCGCTCTTGCATAAACACCCAGGGGGTTCGGCTGGTCCCAGTCATCATAAGACTCCTTCTTCCCATCGAAAATACCGGCTGTGCTTATATAGAGCAAAGGTATGTCCAATTCATTGGCCAAATACACAGCATTTTCCACTGCCAGGGTATTGGTATTATAGGTCTCGTCAGCATTCAATTCACAGAATTCCAAGTCAGTATATGCTCCAAGATGAAAGAGGTAATCCGGATCGAACTCTATTACATCCTTTTTATACGCATCAAAATCCCGGAAATCAAGGAAACTAAGCCATGGTTCGTTGACATCCTTATCTGTGCAACGCAGATTATAGTCTCCCCCGAACTGTTTATAAAATGCTTCTCCAAGCATTCCGCCGCAACCGGCGATATAGATTTTCTTCTTCATTATTTATGGATTAATTATTTTATTTATAAGTTCTTTAAGGTTCTTGCTGAGTGCCTCATACCCCATGACATTTATATGCAGAAAATCATCCTGGAATTCAGGCCTGACGGTTGTTCCATTGTCCGACAGAATCGCATCCGCATTTAAATGAAAAACCATATCGTTATCGCAGTAAGACTCCAGAGTCAGGTTAACTGCGTTAATTGCCTTATTAACAGCATTGTTCCAAATCAATCTGCGAGGCAACTCAATTTTTCCCACGGGGAAAATATCTATCAGGATCATCCTTATATTCCTGACTCTGCACAAGTGAATCATCTGCTCAATATTCTTCAAATATTGTTGAGTGATTTCCCCGTAGAGATTAGCATCCAGTCCTATTACCTTCAAATCATTAATTCCTGTCTCCAGAATTATGAGTGAGGGTGTATCTGTCTCAAGGTAGCTCATGAGCCTGTACAATACCTGTGATGAAGTCTGACCCTCAACACCCAGATTGGCAATAGTGTTATTGTTTCTTAAGAGTTTCTCAGGCCATCTCCTCACTCTTGAATCACCAATCATCCATATTTCCGAATCTTCTATTTCAGCTGTTGTATCCAGTGCCTTTACGCCGGTAAACTCCAGTGGATCAACTCTGAGAAGGGCATTTTTCCTGTAGAAATCCTTATATGTATGTATCAGAACCATTCCTGCCGTTACAATAATCAACAGCAGGATTATCAAAAAGATATATGTCATTCTGCCTTTTATTCTGTCCATTTTCCGTCTTGCCAGTTGGTGAGCTCCGCACGGTCATTCATGCTAATATTTTCACGTATTATTCTTGCAGGATTTCCTGCAACAATCACATTTGACGGAACATTTTTCGTCACCACTGCTCCGGCACCTACAATCACTTCATCTCCAATTCGTACACCCGGAAGTATTGTCGCATTAACTGCGATGAAGCACCTTTCACCTATATAGGTATCTGCAAGTAAGGGATAGCCGTTCACTCTTTTGCAGTGATCATGGCTGAGAATTGTAACTCCTGATGCAATCAGGCAATGCTTACCTACGTGAACTCCTCCGGGGTAAAGGCGGTCGAGGTGCAATTTGCGTTCCAGTATTACAGTGGGATGAATATCATATCCCCTGATCCGGGCAATCTTAACCCTGAGAGTCTGGATAAACCTGGCAATAAATGTGCGAACACCGAATTTCAGATATAGCTTATTCCTGTTCATCATTCATTGCTATTGATCATTCCCTGATAGATTTTCAGCAGCTCATTGTAGTGGCTCTTTTCTGAAAACTTATCACAGGCGAACCTATAGGCTGTCTCTGACATCTCCAGATAAGCATTGTCACTCATATTCAATGCTTCATTTATCTTTTTCTCAAGTTCGATGGAATTGCCCATTTCGAAAAGATAGCCTGTTTTCCCTTCAATTATTAACTCAGGTATACCTCCGATATTGCTGCCTATGACTGGTTTGCCGGATGAGTACGCTTCGACGATTGTAAGTGGATTGTTTTCATACCATTCTGACGGCACTAAAACGAACGAAGCATTTCTGATAAACTCAAAAAGTTCTTCTCCCTTCCTGAATCCCAGAAATTCGATATTTGAGAGATTATTGCCTTTAATCTCATCCTTGATCATTGCTGACATTGCGCCCTCTCCGATAATCTTCAGATGCACATCTTCCGGGAGCCTTTTCCACGTTTCAAGGAGTGTCATGACACCCTTTTCGGGAGCCAGTCGGCCATAAAACAAAAAGTAATTACCCTTCAGGGTATTAGGGATGTTGCTACTCAGTAAAGGGTAGAAGTTGTAAAGGTGCAGGAACCGCTCACCAAAAAGCGGGTGCACACTGTGTTTCAAGTAATTGAATTTACTAACGCAGATGATTTTATTGAAGTAATTCTTTGGATTGAATATGTTGTTATTAAGGATAAACTCAATGTAATTAACTATACTGTAATACAGGTTTTTCCTGTTGCAGCGGTGATAGACGCAATTAAGCCGTGTAGCTGTAAGGCACCTTTCGCAAATGTTGCCATTTGCGTCGATCATGATATTTCTTGGACAGAGCAAGCTGTAATCGTGCAAAGTAATCACTACCGGAATTTTTCTTTTGCGAAGCACTGGCAGTATCGCTGCGGTCAAACCTCCTTTATATAAGTGGATATGAGCAAGATCCGGCTTAAAAATGTCAATTAACTTTCGCAGGTTCTTTCCTGATTGTCTTGAATACAGTTTCCGGGGCATGAACGCAAGCTGCTCTACGAAGTTTAGCTTCAGGGCATCAACATCATTAATAAAGAATTCCGAATAGGAGGTAGGATAGTTGTATTGTGATTTTGTGGAAAAATATGCGACATTATGGCCCCGTGACTCAAGAAGATCTCCTGTATTCAGATAGACCACATCAGCCCCTCCCCTTCTGTAATGACAATTGTTTATCAGAAGGATTTTCAAGGGCCTTCCGGCAGCAGGATGCCCATCGGTACCAGACTGTGATAAAGATTGATAGCGCTCCCCGGATTGAGGCGACCGCATTGCATTCGGGGCATTTTCTGTCAGGTCAGAATAGAGGTTTAGTAGTTTTTGGGCTACAATTTCAATATTCAATTCTTTACCGGTCAATGAATCCCGTGAAGCTACCAATCCATTCCGGAGCGACTTGTCTGAAAGCTCTGCCAGTTCTTCCGCTGTAAAGGATTTTGAAACATATGAACCTTTAACGTCGTGAAGCAGATCATTTACATTACCAACCGGAGTGGATACTACAGGTACATTACATGCCATGCACTCTTTCACAGAATTCGGCGATCCCTCGAAGTCAGAAGTCAGTAAGTGAAGGTCTGAGGCATTAATATATGCCGGTATCAGGTTTCTGGCCGTATTTGTCAGCACAAGGGGTTCAAGATCAAAATGTTTATACTTCTCCCTGAGTATTGAAAGTGTCTCGGAAAACCGGTCTATTCTCTTACAGGGTCTGCGGTTATTCGAATCCATAAAGAGAATATACCGCTTCGATTTTTTGAGCCCGAGCTTTTCTTTGCACTGATTTTTATCCATTGGTACAAAGAAACTTGTATTCACCCCATTGGGAAGATGCACAATTTTTGACCATCCTTCCTTTCTGGGTTTGTTTTTCAGGATTATCCTGTTAAAAAACAGGTATAAGACCCTAAACAATATCATCCCTCCTTCATTTCTCGGATCACTTTGATAGGATAACAAACGTCGTGTTTTATACCATTTGCCAGAAAGCATGAAAACAACTCCGCTGAAACTGTGATGACAATGGATTATGTCATACCTTTTCTGCTTAAGTAACCTGCGCAGCCTCCAGAGCGACCTCAGATATGCAACCTTTCCCTCGTCACGACTGTTTATGAAGAAAACCTCATTACTGACTCCAAGATTATTCAAAGACTCTATCTGTTCTTTGATAAAAATCCCGAATATCGGGAAATTTGGAGTGGGAAAGTTATTTGTGATATGAAGGATTTTCATCTTGTCTTATTTTCATAGATAGCTTTCTGGTGGTTTCAGGCATCACTTTTACCTCCACTTGTATTCTTCTCATAAATCCAGGTGAACATACGACCAATTTCCGCCTTTCTTTCCATGTTTAGTTCATGGTTTTTTCTGATATATTCCTTTGCCCTGTCTACAAATCCATTATTCAAAGCAATCTTATTAATCGCCTCAACCAGCAAATTGATATTCCCATGTGCATTAACCCCCAGCTCCTCCTTCTCAATTACATTACCCGGATCAACATAAAGAGATAATACCGGAACCCCACACGCCCATGCCTCAATAAAGACATTCGGGAAGCCTTCCATCGGCGATGTAGATATCAATGCCCTGGATTCTGATATCTGGCGCAATGTTTCCTCATGACTGAGTCTGCCGGTAAGTTTAACATTTTCAAATGACTTCAGCTTTTCATAGTAAAGATTACCTGTCTTATCCCTGGGACTGCCTATCACCTTAAAGTTATGGCCTGAGGATTCCTTTACTACTCTATAGAAGTCAGCAAATCCCTTACGCTTATCAAGAGACCCAACGTATACAAAGTCAGTCTTATCATAGTCGGCTCCAACGGTAAATGATGAAGTATCAATCACATTGGGAAGTATAACTGAGTCAATATTCTTCTTCTTCAACAACTCTTTCTGACCAATGTGCTGCACGAATACGCCATCAGCATTTCTAAGCATATAGGGGTAAACCAGTTCACCGGCAAAGCCGTTGAAGACTCCCCAAAGATCCCTGACATTGGAAGAGTAAAAGTGTTTCCATCTCTTTGCAATACTGAGGATGTCAAGGTCAGAGGCAAGGCCGAGTATAAACTTTGCTCCCACTTTCCGGGCTGCCATATAAACTATAATATGCCTGTACTCACGGATCCTGCAGTAGTATATATCTGCATTTATATTTACAAAAGTGGAATAGAGGCCGGGGAGTCTGTGGGTAAAAGTCCTCAAGCCCTTTATACCCTTATTGTAGCCTTTTACCGGGCATACCCTGATTCCATCCTGAGTAGTATATTCCTTACTAATATCCAGGTCAACTACCACTACCTCATGGCCCAATCCGGCAAGAGTCTTTGCCATAAGGGCAATTTGCAGTTCTCCGCCTCCACCAGTTCTGCCATTCAAGGCATCTGCTATTTTGCCCCAGAAACAGATCCTCATAGGTTATGGTTTTGAGCTGCCTCAGAAAGTGTCAGTGACGTGATATCCCTGTCTGACAGTAACTTGTAAAATTCTTCAAGCAAGACATACAATTCTTCCACAGAGGCTTCATCAGGTCTGTATTTTGAACATCCAGGCATGAGCTCACTGGAATGAAACATCATTATAATAAATGGAAGATGCTTTCTTTGAGCAGCATTCAACAATTCTGTGAGCAGACCAATGTCAGACCCGGGAACAGGCCTTAACCATACAGGCTGGTTGCTGTATAGTAATTTTCTAACAGCCCTCAGGATGATGCTTTTATTTACATGCTTGAAATAATTAACCGCCAGATTATGATTGATTGTCAAAGGAAACCTGGTAGGCATAATGGTAATCGGGATTTCCAACAGCGAACCGTTTGGAAGACTATACCTGAAGGGAGTTGGTCTGTACCCAATGAAATCCGGCCCTCCGTGTCCGCCCGGAATTCCCGTCTGTTCCTTCCAGCTAACATAAGGAGTGACAGAGGAATCCACAAGATAACCATTCTCAACCAATGCTTTTGCCACATCCTCGTTGAATCCGTATCTACCTGATCTGAAAGATGTTGGCCTTTTGCCAAAAGAATCCTCAATGCTCCTTGTAAGGACAGACAGCTTTTGGTTTAACAGATCGTAGGGAAGTTCAGATGCGAAGGCATGATCGGGATCATTTTCCCTGAATCCGTCATGGTCAAAAAACGGAGGGGTTGTCCAGCTGTGCAGGTGGGCACCAATTTCAGCTTCTCCCTTTTTGATATACCCGGTGAATAGCTCCCGGGCCAAAGCATCGTTACATATTTCTGAAGTAACAAGATAAACGGGGCTGATGCCATACTTTTGACATAACTCCTGGAACCGGGGTATATATTTGATGTTCTCAACAGTGAGGTCCCGGCCATGATCCCATTGGTTATCTCCTTCTGTATCAATGGTTATAATAAACTTCATAGAATCTTTCTTCTCCTGATTGTAAATTGCCCCCTTAACTTATTAATAACCACAAATAGCTGGTAAATATTGTAGCCCCCGGGAATAAGACTTATGTTCATTTTCTTTGCAAAAAATGTAAAATAACCTCCGAATCCTTTTTTAAAACTGTTGATCTTGTATATCTGGTCATCCTTCTCTGCAAAATGGTTATATCCCCAAAAATCAAAATACCTGAAACCAGCCTCCCTGGCATTTTCGATCGCCCTGTAAAGGACAAGGTGCGTCATCGGAAGGTCTCTGGAGTCAGGATCTGAGGCACTTATGAGATATCTCACCGAGATTCCCTGGTACGCAAATATTGCACCGCCTATTATCTTGCCCTCCTTATCCCTGGCAACAAGCAATTGCCCTTGTCTGTGAGCGTGAAGATATTTTACTATTTTTTCTATCTCTTCTACCGTGTGGCCTCTGATAGACCGACTATCACACATCCTTCGGTAAACGAGCACAAAATCACTGATAGTCCGGCTGTCACAGGCCTCAACAATTTCAATACCCTCCCGCAGTGCTTTCCTGATATCACTCCTGTGCCCTTTTCTCATGTTCCGGAAGAGGGACTCCATACTATCATTAAGGTCAAGCTCTATCGATGACTTTGTATTTTCTTTATCAAAAACATAGCGGATTCTTATGAGCTGGTTCAGCTTATATTCAATATAGTCACAATCCGGTCCGCTTTTAAGATACATCTGAACGCCAAGATAAACGTAACCCCCTTTCCTGTAGTAATAAACAATCTCTTTCAACGAAACGATTAGCATTTCCTTATCATTGCATACAGGGCCAAACCATATATGAGCAAATCTCTGGTTCTCGTTAATCTGACAGTAACTTGTGATTGAACCTTCATCCAGAAGGTAAAAGTAGGTCACCCCGGTTTTATAAAGTATTTGAGAAAATCCGGGCAACTGTTCAACTGCATAATAATCACACCTTGAACAGAAGTTCCTTATATCTGTGATTTCCTGTGCTGTCAGTTCATGTCTGAAATATGCTTTCATGAGATACTAAAGGTTTTTTGATTTAAGGAAAGCGATAATGTTGCCCACCTGGTTACGATAATTAAAGACTCCTGCGGCCAATTCCTTTCCTTTCAATCCGGCACTTTCAGCAAAATCCTTGTTTTCAAGCACAAATGCCATCCGCTCAGCAAAAGATTCAATACTGCCGGGTTCTGCCAAAAACGCATTGAAGTTATCCTTCAGATATACAGGAATCTCACCTACAGAAGTAACAACAACAGGTCTTCCGGTTGCCAGGTATTCTGTAACCTTTGAGGGAAAACCTGCATCAGCCACAATGCTTTTGGGACGGGCAAGAGTGAGAAGCTCTGCATGACTAAGATATGCGGGGATTTTATTCCTGGAAAGCTTCCCGGTAAAGTGAATACGTTCTTTTAGTCCAAAAGAATCAACGAGATCTCTGAAATACTTCTCGTCTTCCATGGTATCTGCCCTTCCGACAAGTATAAGGTCCATATCCTTGAACCGTTCAGCAATTTCGGCATAACTTTTAATAAGTATATCTACACCATCTTTCAGAATAGTAAGACTTCCACAATAGCAAATATATTTTCTCATCATCGGTCTTTCAAAGGAACCGACAAATCTGTCAGTGTCAACAGTGCTTGGTACTTTGAACAGTTTCTCCTTTTCTGCTCCTCCGGTTTTGTAGAATTCTATGAGATAATCCGATATACAGAAAATCAAATCCGTAAACCTGATCTCAAAAGCCAACCTGATAACACCTCTTGCCCTTAACGCTATTCTGCTCTTATAATCCTTAAACGGGTGCTCACTGCGTTCAAGTACCATAAAAAATCCAAAAATCCGGGAGAGCATAAAAGCAAACAATTGCGTCGATAATGATTTTGTATAACAAAGAATTAATGCTTTCTTATTATTCCTGTTTATCTGCCTCAGCAGTTTACATGTCCTGGCAAATTTACCTGCAGAGTGTATTCTCCTGAGGATGAAAGAACTGCTTCTTTTAGTGCGGTTAAAGGGATGGTAATAGCGGATACCCTCTTTCTCTCCTGAAGAGACCGGCAGATAAGTATTCCGGAAACAGACAACGTGAACATCAGATCCATGCTCAAGGAATCCCCGTGCGTAAGTGTAAACCCTGTTTGTTGAAGCATCACCGTCAGGGAAGGTAAAAGCATCGCCGAAGATAATACAGGTCATAATATCGAAACTGTCAATTTTATTGAAAGCAGACGGTTAAAGAGATCCGACAAAACTGATAATTCTCCGTGCCTGAAAACTGTAATTAAATACGGTATTGGTCAGTTCTTTGCCCTTACTGGCTATTGAAACAGCAGAAGCATAATCATTAATTACATCCTCAATCTTGCTGGTTAATGCTGAATGATTTCCAGGGGGTACAAGAAAAGCGTTAATACCGTCTGTCAGATAATCAGGAATCTCCCCCACATTTACTGTTATCAATGGTTTCGATGCGGCAAGGTATTCTGTAAGCTTAGATGGGAACGAGGCATCAGATTCCATGTCCTTTCCCCGAACCATCACCAATATATCTGCTCCCTTTATATACTTTGTGATTTCCTCCCTTGGCATATAATCCAATAGTTTGAATTTTGAGGTTATCCCCAACTCCTGTGCAAGATCAGTTATCAGCTTTCTTTCGTTCTGTGTACCGGGGCCGCCTATAACCAGGTGATAGTCCGGGAATTTCATTGTCAGTGGCTGAAAAGCTTTCAGCAACAGGTCTACATTATCTCGTTTAAACGTCAGTGCACCAAAATATCCGATATACCTGTAAGGTAATGAATTATCAACAGCTCCCTCAAATCTTGAAGGGTCCACTGTGCTTGGTACCTGTAACAGTTTATGTTCAGGGATACCTTCCCTTCGGTGGAAGTCTATCAGAAATCTGGAGATACAGATTATGCCATCGCACAGAAATGCTTCACTTCTGAACTTGATATATCCGAAAGTTGTACGTAAATAATTCCCCTGATGAAGCCTCATGGGATGTTCGCTGCATTCCTTTATCAGTTTTGCCTTGAAATGTCTGGTCAGATACCAGGCGAACAGATGGGTACCGAAGCGGGTCGAATAGACCGTCAGTTGTTCGATATTATCCTGCCCGCGTATCTCCCTGAGTAACTTGATTGTAGAAAAATATTTGCAAAGCTTTTGCCAGCGTCTTACAAAAAAGTTCCTGTGTCTTGTTTGCCGATTGAATGGATGAACATACCTTATCCCGTTAATTTCGCCTTCATTAACAGACAGATAATCATTCCTGAATCCTATTACGCAAACATTGATTCCGTTTTCAACAAAGCCCTTGGCATATGTGAATACCCGGTTTGTGGCAGCATCACCATCCGGAAAAGTAAAAGAATCGCCAATAATAATATAAGTCATCTTAAGTTTTATTATCCAAATTCTGTATTATCTTAGTATTTTCAACTATGTTAATGAATTTGCCTTTTCATGTATACGAACCGGTGCCGGTTAATATTTCTTTATAAATCGAATTGTAAGCCAGTACCATTGAATTATAAGAGAAGTTGTCACTTATATAATCAAAGCCATTGTCCACTATCCTGTGATGTTTATTATTCCTTATGAGTTCTATGGCTTCAAGCAGTTTCTCTGTTAACATCTGATCCGTACCATCATAAACAAGTCCGTTAACACCATCTTCAATGAAGTTATCGGAGTTGGCCCCTTCTGACACTACACACAGGCATCTGGAAAGCATTGCTTCCATAAGAGCATTTGGACAACTTTCATTAATTGATGAAAGGACAAAAACATTGAATCTTCTGTAAAATAATTCTATGTCGGCCTGGGAATCCAGAATTTTAACAATTTCTCCAAGCTTGTTTTCAGTCACAAAGCGCTCATTGTCGGTATAACTCTCTTTAGATTTATCTCCAATCAGATAAAAACAAAGAGGCACTGTTCCTGCAATAGGCCTGATTGCCTTCAATATCTGGATCTGATTTTTCAGAATTGTTTGCCTTCCTACTGTACCCAGAACAATTTCTTTTCCCACAACCGGATATTGGTCTGTAGCAAATTTCGATACCTCAATTCCATTATAGATATTCACCGCACGGGCTCGATGATGTTCACCTACCACTGCAACATACTGTTCCAAAACTTTTTTGCTGTTTGTAACAACTTTTGACCTGCCTGCAAGCAGTTTTTCAGCAAGTCTTTCATGAAAAGGAATTTCGTCAATGGTATTTCTTATGGAATAAAGGATTCTTCCGTTATATTTTCCGGGCGCAAGTAATCTTACCCAGAAGCCGTTGTGGTATAACAACGTGTGCAGGATGTCAAAATCATTGATTTTAAGAACCTTTCTCAGAAAAATTCCATGTTTAATATTCCTGAATAGTCTATTTGATTGTGAGGCATTATTGGTAATTAGTTTAATGGGTAATGCAATTACCTCTTTATAAAATATTTCAGAGTTCGCATAAAGAATCAGGGTAATTTCATAGGTGTCGGGATTGAGGCCTTTGATAAGATTAATTGTCTGCCTCTCAGCTCCTCCCTGAGGCAGATGGGAAAGTATAAAGCATAACCTGATTTTGTTCACAACTGCTTTGTTATATTATTAAAAATCTTGTGATTACAGTCCCATATACCTGACAATCTATTATTGATCTTTGACCGGGCAGGCCCCGATTGAAGAACTAATTCATACTTCATCCCTGTTTTCTGAGGCACACCCCTTTTATCCTGATATCAGATTGATCCAATCCTAAAGGGGTAAAAAGTGCAAACATCCAGAAAATCATAAGCAGAGGCAGCAATATTATTCCATAACTGACCGACACGAAGAGTATCATTGCAAGGAAGAGAAACCTGCCCTTAAAGCTGAAGGTCCGGGCATAAAAAGCAGATGACTGATATGAAGCAACGATAAAGAAGATGAAGCCTACCAATCCATGTTGAGCAAGGAGGTTTCCGAGGCCGGTAATGGTTGATACGTTAGCGCCTGCCCGGACTGTCCAGCTAGCCTCTGCGTTACCACCTAAACCAAGTATCGGATGGGCAAGAAAGTCCCTGAAGGCGATCATGAATGAGGCAAACCTTTGGGGAGCAATTGAAGACTCCCGTCCAATGCTGTTTTCAACCATGATATCAATCATCTCTGCTTCCCGGTACAGGCTTACTATTTTGTCACTCATAAATGGAAGCGTAAATGCTGCAATTATTAAGGCTATTACTGCGGGCCAGATAAGTATGACAATTTTCTGTTTTTTGTTGTAATAGAAAAACAGAAGTATGAGAATGAAAATGAGATATCCTGTTGTTGACTGGCTGGAAACAAGCGCTCCTGTAAGGACCCAGAAACGTATCCGGCTGTTTTTGTCGGGTGAGAAAAAGAAAAGATTAATAAACAAGGCTAAAGCAAGAAAAACTGCAAAGCCTCCCGGCTCCCAGGCAAATCCACAATTACGCGGAGGAAGAAAATCATACTGAATTGACATGGAAGTAGGTTGTACCGAATAGATTAGAGCACTGTACCCCCCGCCACTTACATAGGACCATGTATCTATTCCAGGAATCATGCCAAAATAATTGAACAGGGTGTCACCTCCGAGAACAATCTGAATTCCCCAGAATAACAGGCCAATTATAGCAAGCAGATACATAACCGTCTCATATAACCTGAAGAAGTTTATATTCAACGCTTTAATTGCGACATAAACAGTAAAGAAGAGTAAAAGGTAATTAATGAAATATGTAGGTCGAACCTCATTAAATTTAACAGAAATTGCAAAGAAGTAAATGAAGAAACCCAGAACCAGGAGATAAATCTGCTTATTTAAGACTATTTTCCATTTAAGAGCAAGAATAGTGCTGAGGATTACCGGAATCATAACCCAAAATGGATTCTCAAGTACAGAAGTGGAAGCTACCTGCCTGATTGCATGTGCTGCGTAAACAAGCAAAACAAAAACAAAAAAATACTCCAGGAACCCAATTTGCGGAGTTTTATGAGCAGTAACAGTAGGTTTGACAGGCTTTTCGATCTTCATGGCAGAATCAACTGTAGTCTCTGTACTAAACTGAATCAAGATAGGTTTTTCCTGATTTAATCTTGATTGTTTGAATCAGCTTTTTTATCAGCAGCGAACTCAACCTCTTTGAGAGAAACATTACAGGCATTATCCCCAGAAAAATCATCCTGATCAGATTTATCTGCCTGATTCCTTTAAAACCGTAAAGGGCTTGCCGATGTCTTAGTAATTTACCAGCTGCCTCTTTCCTTCTTCCGGTCCAGAGTAACCCATAAACTTCATAAAGCAACGCTATAGTATCATATGGGGAATCTTTATGGCCCTCAGAAGCGATATCTGCAAGCTTCAGATAATTCCCTGTTTCAATTAGCAGAGGCGCCAGCCTGTGTATACAATCTGGTATGGGAAGATACTCAACTGCAGAAATAAATGAACTAACAGCTCTTGTCATATCATTCTTCCGTGCATAGATATATCCTTCCAGTTCAAGTGAAAGGTGCATAAAAGACCTTACCTGATATCCGCTGTCGTTATTATAAACTGACTTCCACATATAATCCGTTATCCTTCTGCCATCACATGCATTTCCCTTCTCAATCACGGGTAATACATACTCCTCCAGTAATTCAGGAGACTTCCTGCCACAATTAATCCCACGCTCCAGTAATTCCAATGCCATATCATATTCCCTATCAGAAAAAGCAATCCTTGCCTTAATATAATATATCCACCCATATTCAGGCAAATGCAATCTCAGCTGGTCAAGGTATCCAAGTGCCAGATCCTTTTTCCCAAGGAGAAATGACAGCCTTGAAGCCTCCACAAGTGGAAGGATTTTATCTTCAGCCCGATGGGCTGATGAGATAGCCTTGTCAATCCTTTCAAAATAAAGCTCCCTCCAGTTTTGCGGAAAATCTTTCCTGTAATCATAGTTGTAAAGTAATGGAGTAGCCGTGCGATAATGACGTATATGAGGTTCAAGTGACAAATTGAAGTCTATCCTGCTGCGGATATTAACTTCCGAATCGTGTGCAACACAGATTCTGTCCCAGGCCATTTCTCCCCACGTTGCCGGCATCCCGTTCATTTTGCTTTTTGCACTGGAGGCAACCTTTGCAGAAAGTTCCGGATTCTCAAGGTATCTCGTGATCAACTCCGGAAGGTTGGTTTCATTGTAAGGAATATATTCTTCCCAGGGCACCCAAAATTGCTTCATTACGGTATTATCCTCATGGCTGAACAAAAGGCAACCATTGAGGGCAGCTTCATAGGAACGATTTGACAAGGTATGAGCCCAGTCTATCACTATTTTGCTCCTCTGGTAATAATTATAAATATCTGATCGTCTGATGCTTCTGAGAAACCTGATGTCATACCTCTTCACTAGAGCCTCAGCCAGCCTGTAGAATACCTTGTGTCGTTCGTGGTAAAATGAATTATCATAATTCGCTATGGCAATTACATCAATGTCTCTCTTCTCCAACTCTGAATTGACTGCACCAGGACCAGGAGTTGAAACAGCGAATCCACGCAATGGCAGCATGTTGACACGATATTGCATATAAGCATTCCTGTCTGCTGTTGATGAATTCAGAAAATCAAAAAACTCAACCAAGCCCCTGTTGAAAACAGTATCTGACCATGAATCCCTGGTAAAAATCAATGTTTTTACAGGGCACAGGTAAATATCCGGGACATAGTTTATCGCAGAGGTGTCACAGGATACAATGTCTGGATACCATCCGGCCGGTAATTGTCTGAATAAATCTTCAACAGTGGTCTCCTCAAATACCCTGAGTATTGGAATCTCCTTTCCATTATAAACAAAGCAAGGGTCTGGAACAGGGCCCCAAAGAATAATATCCTGATCAAACAATGATTTGAATCCGTCAACCTCCCAGCTAAGGACTCTGTGTTCAATGGTTCCCAAATTAAAAAGAAGTATTTTCATCAATTCTGTTTCTTTTTAAGAAATTTGTCAGCAATCAGCATTTTCAGTCCCACACGCCTGTCCAACTCCCTGTAGGATAAATAAACTGATGCTGATATTAAAACTGTTCCAACGAGATATAAGTATGGCGAGCTTAAAAATCTGCTCACCAAAAAACACGAAATTCCCAACAGAAACTGTATGCCAGTAATTCTGACGAATTCCCACAGGAAAGAAAACGAATACTTTGTCCTGACAATCACAAATACCTGGATAAGGTACAGGGCATAGCCAGCCAGGTAAGAAATTCCGAGACCCTCAAGTCCATACCATGAATATCCTAGTATGTTGAATCCAAGCATATAAATATGCACTGCCAGTTCGCTGAGAAAGAACGTTCTGGAGTCTCCTTTGGCAATTATCAGATATGCAATTGGCCAGCTTGCTGCCTTGAAGAATATCGCCAGTGCTGCCCAATGAATCATATTTACAACAGGCAGAAAGCGTGTAGAGTAGAGAAGTATAACTACCCAGGTTATGAAAATAAGAAACACCGCCAGGATAGGAGCAAGTATGAGTATGGCTACCTCTGCCTGCTGATTTATTACTTCACGGGTCTTGCCAATATCATGTGCAACACCCGAAAGCCGTGGGAAATAATCAGTTGACATGGCTGTAAATACCATTCCCACGTATGTATTGATAATGGCGAAGCCTGCATTGTACAGGCCCACCTCATCAACACTGCCTTTATGACTGATGTAAATTCTGATCAGATAAGAGGAAGCCATTGCAATAAGCGAACTGAGGCTGAGCATGAACCCCAGTTTAACCATATCGCTTCCTTCTGCAATCACTGTCTTCTTATCAACCCTTACTCTTTCTATACTGACTTTGGAGCTGAAATACCATGAGATAAGAAGTGCCACTATGGAGCTCACTATAATTGCAGGAACAATGCCGTCAAGCCCCCAGATATAATAAATTGGAACCGAAATAACCAGGCCTGCTACGCTACCGGCGAGATTAGCGCGAGCCAGATAATTTATCTGACGCATCCCCTGTAGCACGACCATCTGGCCAGCAGTTATCTGGGTGATAAGCAGTGTAACCGCGACCCATCTGAACCCAATCGTATAGTCCCGGTTACTGAAGGTCAGGTCACTCAACCATGGTGCGGCAAAAAAAGTAAATAGTGCCCCTGCTATACCGGTGATCCACACCAGGCGCCTCAGAACAGACACTACTGTTCCGATTCTCGACCGGTCTCCCGAAGCATTTGCGGCGGCAACGTTTCTTACTGCGCTTGTACTCAGTCCAAGATTTGTGATCTTCTCTATGAGCCCCGTTGTTGATGTAAAAAGACCGTAAATGCCCATCCCTCCCGGACCCAGTAATACCGCAACAAACTTTGACCTGACAATGGATATAATGATATTGATAACCTGGACACCTCCAAAAATTGAGGTGGCTTTCATTATCTGACGGTAGGAGGTGTTTTCTTCGGACATCAAAAGGGAATGATGTGGCTAAAATGGGATGTTTTTGAGAGTCCCTGATTCAAATCTTGAAACTATTTACAATTCTGACGACCCGCTCTGCTTCATCATCTGACATGACAGGACTTATCGGCAGGCTCAAAACCTGTTCATGTATCTGTTCGGTAACAGGAAGTGATAAATTGCCCCACTCTTTATAGGCCACCTGCCTGTGTGGTGGAATGGGATAATGGATCACAGTCTGGATATCGTTCTCTGCCAGAAACTGCTGCAATCTGTCCCTGTATTGAGTTCGGATAACAAAGAGATGCCATACGTGAGAGGGTTTATTCCGGTCAGGATTGGCAGAGCCCACAACAGGCTTAGTGATCAAATCATTATTAATGTATCTGAGATAAAATCCTGCTATTTTATCTCTTCGGCTATTGTCCTGATCAAGCCTCCTGAGCTTCACACGCAGTATGGCTGCCTGTATTTCATCAAGGCGCGAATTTAATCCCTTGTAGATATTCTCGTACTTGACTATTGATCCATAATTTGCAATTGCCCTGATAATGCCGGCAAGTTCCTCATTATTTGTCGTAATGGCACCTGCATCACCCAGCGCTCCCAGATTCTTTCCGGGATAAAAACTATGGCCGGCCGCATCTGCCAGTGAACCGGTCCGTTTCCCCATGAAGAAACAACCCTGAGCCTGGGCATTATCTTCTATGACAACAAGCTTGTGTCTTGCAGCCAGCTCAGAGATTGAATCAGTCATTGAATTCTGCCCGTACAGATGAACAATCATTATACCTCTCGTGCGGGGTGTGATCAGATGTTCTATGAGAAGCGGGTCAATATTATATGTTTCAATGGAAGGTTCAACCAGAACCGGTTTCAACCTGTTTTCTGTAATAGCCAGAATGGAGGCAATATAAGTATTTGCCGGCACAATTATTTCATCTCCCTCCACCATGTACCCAAGTTCAATGTATGCTCTCAGTATTATCCTTAGTGCATCCAGACCGTTAGCAACGCCTATGCAATGATTGGTTCCGATAAAGTTCGAATATTCCTCCTCAAAAGCACGGGCTTCATCGCCCAGAAGATACCACCCCGAATCAAGTACCCGTCTTACGGCATCCGAAAGTTCAGGTTCAAAACTTTCGTTTATCTTTTTTAAATCCAGAAATTTTATCATATAGCTCTAACCACTCCGTTATCTAGTTTATATTCCTTTCTGCACTGAAGGCAAGTCATTCTGTCGTTCAGCTTGTTTCCGCAATTACAGACATAGCCCCGTTGACGGGCAGGATTTCCTACCCACAGAGTATTTCCGGGTACATCTTTCGTTACAACACTTCCTGCTCCGATCAAAGCATACTCACCTATAGTCACACCGCACAATATTGTAGCATTGGCTCCAACGGAAGCTCCCTTCCTTACAGTGGTTTCCAATAGACTGAATTTATGTTTGGATCTTGGATAAAGGTCATTTGTAAAGGTCACATTGGGCCCAAGGTGGACGTTATCCTCAATAGTAACCCCATCCCACAGGTAGACTCCGCATTTGACAGTTACATTGTCTCCGATTTTTACCTTATTCTCAATGAAGCAGTGGGAGTTAATATTGCAGTTCCTGCCGATTACCGCTCCTGGCAATACTATTGTGAATTGCCAGATCAGTGTGTCTGGTCCGATGTTCCTTGACTGAACACTGGACAGAAGAAGATGATCCATTTTATGATGATAATTAATACATATTAAATGAATATGTCAGCCAAGTGAACGCACTTTGCGAGCCGGAATACCCATAACCATGGTGTTCTTGTCTATACTCCTGGTAACAACAGATCCGGCACCCACCACTGAATTGATCCCGATTCTTACGTTGGGTAAAAGAGTAACTCCGGCACCAATCTTTACATTATCTTCAATTCTCGGGTCCAATATTGCATTCCTGTCATAGCCTTCTGAGCCAAAATTATTGTCATTCACAGAATTAACGCCAACCCCGATCACTACATTCCTGCCAATAACTGAATTTCCGGTGATATGTGAATTAGTCATAATCTTGCTGCCATGCCCGACAGTTACATTATAAAGCAGCGATACATGCCGTCCTATTATACAATTCGCCTCAATAGTGCATCTTTCCCTGATGGCCACAGCATCACCAATCAAGCAGCAAGACCCAATTTTAACATCATAATAAATAATGGAATTTGGACCAATTGAAGTATTTTCTCCGACTTCGACAAATTCTGAAAATTGTGGTTTATGGTGAAGAACTCCCGCCAGTTGAGGCTGTTTTCCTATGATTGCCCCTGGAAAAATTTCTACTCCATCAGCAATCCTCACACCGTCATTGATAACTACATGAGGATGAATAAATACATTATTTCCTATAATAACATCTGCCCGGATTACACAGTATTCCGATATAGTTACATTGTCGCCTATGTCTTTTGCCTGTACAGTTGATTTTATGTTTATCATTATTCGCCCTTAAAATGTTTCCCATGAGTTGCTCACAAAGTAATAAACTGCGGAAATATTCAATTATTTCATTGACCTTTCCTGCACTCATCTTTATACCTTAAAAACGTTGAGTAATCACGGATATAATCTTCCGGATCATATTTTTCCGAGGCAAGAACCAGGCATATAGCACCTGAAGAAAAATTAAATATTTCGCGCCATATTCCAGGTTTGACATGCAATGCAAAATAGGGCCTGTTAAGTTCCACAACTTTCTTATTATTTCCGTCATCGATCATCACATCAAAGCATCCGCTTGCAGCAATAATCAACTGTTCCAGGTTTTTATGTGCATGTCCCCCCCTTTCTGATCCTCCCGGCACATCATAAAGATAATATACTCTCCGCACATCAAACGGGTGTTGTCCACCATTCTGGACTATTGTGATGTTTCCGGCTACGTTGTGGATCCTCGGAAGCTGGATTACATTACAGTTATAAATATCAGATACCAACCTTTTCATTTTTCTTTATCCGGCAAAATTCATTAAAATCACGTATATATTCATTGATGGAGTAATCAGTTGAAGCAATTACCAGGGCAAGTGAGTTAGTGGAGAAGTTCTCTATCAACCGCCACATCATTGACGGTACGTATAGACCATAATATGATCTGTTAAGGGAAAACCTGTATTCCTTTTCCCCGTCGTTCAATACAACATCAAAACTTCCTGACAGGGCAACTATCAGCTCTTCAGTCGATCTGAAGGCATGCCCTCCACGGCTTTCACCACCGGGAACATCATAGATCCAGTAAACTCTCCGAATCCGGAATGGGAGATGTGTATCTTCCTCAATGTAAGATAAATTACCACGATTATCCAGGTATTTTGGAAGATCAATGATAGCTGGTGTTTGTTTTTCTGTTAACATTATCATATTGTTTAACGTAGTTTAAAGGAAAAATAGCATATTTGTAACAAAATCCTTCCTTCGTCGTAGAAGAGGGTACGTTAGTCAAATTATTTTATTCATTCGTCAAAAGGCATTTATTAGATGAGAGTCTCTCTTCTGATTCTTCTACTATCTGCTGTTGCGTCCTTACACGGATCGTCTTTTTACCTGTCGCCACAGGGAAATGATCTGAATGGCGACGGATCCATCAACGCACCATGGTTTACCCTTGAAAAGGCATGGAAGGCAGCTGTTGCCGGTGATACTATCTGGTTAAGAGGAGGTACATTTGAGTACATTACGATGCAGGATCTTACAGGCAAAGACGGGATAAACGGAAAAAGGATAAAAATATGGGCCTTCCCCGGAGAACGCCCTGTTATTACAAAAGGATCTACCTTTGATATGGTTGACCAGTCAAATCTTATCTTCATTGAGGCTGATTATGTGCATCTCAAGGGTCTAGAAATTAGTAACTTCAGCCAGAAACCGGGAATAAGAGCCTCTTCAGCGTTGTTTTGCTATACCAGCTATTCAATATTTGAAAATTTGAATTACCATCATAACGGACTTGGAATGGTGATTCGCGGAAAATCAACTGAAAACCTGATCCTTAACTGTGACTTTCACCATAATTATGACCCCTACAACAATGACCCTTACCATCATTCTGATGGATTGGACATTGCGGAGATGCCTTCAGGCACCCGGAACACTGTAAAAGGCTGCAGGTTTTACCTTAATGGAGATGACGGACTTGACCTTTGGAACAATGAGGGTACTGTAATTATTGACAGCTGCTGGTCATGGCATAACGGATACAGGGAAGACGGGATAACGCCAGGAGGAGACGGTGCGGGGTTTAAACTTGGTCAAACAACAATTATTGATAATTCAACATACAGGAGAATAATAACAAACAGCCTGTCAGTATCTAACAGAAATTTTGGCATTACACAAAATGCTGCAAAATGCAAAATGTTCATTTGCAACAATGTATTTTACGACAATAAATATATGGGGATTTATTTTTCAGCCTCCTGGGGCGACGCATCCCATGTAATAAGAAACAACATATCTTATAAGAATGCAACAGATGCAGCTATTGGGATCAGATTGCCTGTGGTTGATCATAATAGCTGGTTTCCTGAATATATTGTATCAGATGATGACTTTTTAAGTGTTGATACTTCTGAGCTGGAGCATTCCAGAAATGATGACGGAACCCTTCCGAAGATCGATTTTATGCATCTTACACCAGGATCAGATCTTATTGATACCGGGATTGACGTTGGAATACCTTATTGGGGCAATGCACCTGATTTAGGAGCCTTTGAAACAATTACAGGCACATATCACATCAATAAGCCTCCCGTTGTCTCCATTGCTTTCTCTGCCAAGGGATCTTCCTTTACAGCCCCGGCTACAGTAGAAGTAAATATAGAAGCATCTGATCCTGATGGAACTATAAGTAAGGTGGAATTATACAACGGATCAAAGAAAATTGCGGAATCCACAACCGCACCTTATTCTTTCACTATCAAAGATCTACCTGCAGGATCATATTTCTTGCGTGCAATTGCCATAGATGATATGAATGCCTCTTCAGTCTCATCCACCCTTGAAGTTACAGTTGTTGCCTTCAATCAGAAAGGTGAGCATTTCAACCTCTACCCCAATCCCAATGACGGCCGCTTTACAGTGGATTTCTCTTCGTTGGTTGAAGCAAAATCTTTTATGCTTACTGTAGTTGACCTTATCGGAAATACTGTATTTCAGGAGCAGATATCATCAGATGAGCCAACCAGACAATTTGACCTGTCGCATCTTAACAGCGGCATCTACATACTGATAATCGCAGCAGGTCAAATCCTCCTTACCCAAAAACTGATTCTGAACTGACCACCTTAGTTAAGAATTATTATTTTTTTAAGATATCGTTCAAGGCCTGCTGCCTCAAGAGTTATCGTATACAACCCTGAGACCATGTGGGCAGGCAGTTCCACAGGATTAAGCCCATTATAGACTGCCTGTGAAAATACAAACCTCCCCAGAGAATCGTAAATCTTAGCAATTGCATATTGCCGGTCAGGATCAGTCAGTAAAATGTAAAACATATCAATAACAGGATTGGGGAAAACAATAGTCTTATTTGCAGGCCATTCCTCCTCCTCTTCCTCATCAGAGGCAGAATAAACCCTGGCACCAACCTGCCAGACTCCGTTCTGAAGAGCCGTCTTTGGCGCAGACCTGTTCCATACTGCATCTACCGCAAGCCCTTCATTGAATGTTTCACCCAAATCCAATCCATAATCAAGCCGCGTTTCCGGCACAAATGAGATAAGATCATGAAAACCAGGATTAATCACAACAGAATGCAAATCATACCCCATAGCCTGCCACATTGCAAAAGTCTTTGTTTTTCCGTCTACCTGAAAGAGTGGATCTCCTGCCTCACACCAGTATACATTATAGTCGCATTCAAACCCTTCCAGGCATTCCTCATCATGGATGTTTATATTGAAAACCCTATTCCTGGTATAAAAAATATTATTGTACACCCTGGTGCCTTTTGAAGGTGCAGACAAACCGTTATCAGTATTTGTATATATGTCAATCAGGCCTCTCCATGTCTGCCCTGAAGTCTTGTCACTGTAAAAAGTATTATTATAGATTTTAATGCCACTAATACCTTTCACAGCAATCCCCAGTTTTGGATTCTTAAGAATGTTATAGGCAATCACACCATTATAGTCAGCCATTCCATTCGACTTCCTCTGAATCCCATTAGGGGTATTCAGAAGATAGTTGTATTTTATTATGACATCCAGGTTATAACCTGTAAACAGAGCGTGGGTCATACTTGTCTCATCAGTCCCGTTCCAGACAAACCTGTTTCCTGTTATAATTTCACCGTCCAGGTTGTTGTTCGAGGATGCCGGATTCTCATCTCCGGCCTGCAGTAAATAACCAAACGAGTTAACAGCCGTCACAGAATTGTTCAGAAACTGAAAAAATGTTTTGGTACTTCTGGGGATATTCACGCCCTGAGAAGTGCCTGTTTCACTATCGATGAACTCCTGTTCCTTTATTATCAGAACTTCCTGAGAAAACAATGCAGCTGTAAAAAGAAGTAATAGAAAAGTTGTCAGTGTATTTTTCATATACTGTCAATAACGAATTAAAAACTTATAATTGCCTGCCTGATATGACTGATTTTAGTAAGAATCATTTATCTGGCAAGCCAGAGGGCAATAAAAGCCACTCAATCTAACCTCCCCCGGTTTCTCCGCCCCCCCCGGAGGCCACTATCCGGAAAACTATTTAACTATCGTAAACTCCACCCTTCTGTTCAGGCGGCGGTCAAGCCAGCCGGCGTTGGATGCTACAGGCCTCGTGCTGCCGTAACCGCGCGGGGTGAGCCGGCCTGAGGCAATGCCCCTGTTGATGAGATAGTTTACAATCACCTGGGCGCGGGTCTGTGAGAGACGCTCCAGATTGTATGCCGTACCCTGATTATCAGTGTGAACACCTATCTCAAGATTCATGGAGGGATACTTGTTCATCAGCATCACCACCTGGTCAAGCATCAGATATGCATTGGTAACCAGCCTGTTGCGGGCATCAAAGTAGGTGTCGGTCAGGACACCGTAGTTCCTCTTCAATACATTCAGCTCACGCTCAGCCGGATCAGTAAGCACATGCAGCCTCACAGTGGCATCACGAAACCCTG
>Ga0116148_1001343_pt1 | contig 27219 bp, 19 predicted proteins | sample AD_UKC055_MetaG_FD_89786 | JGI IMG/M metagenome (GOLD analysis project Ga0116148, IMG submission 89786) | Active sludge microbial communities of municipal wastewater-treating anaerobic digesters from USA - AD_UKC055_MetaG | ecosystem: Engineered > Bioreactor > Anaerobic > Digestate | place: USA... | reverse complement strand
CCGTGCCTGTTGATGGTAGCCGGTAGGACAGGCCTCCGTGCCTGTTGATGGTAGCCGGTAGGACAGGCCTCCGTGCCTGTTGATGGTAGCCGGTAGGACAGGCCTCCGTGCCTGTTGATGGTAACCGGTAGGACAGGCCTCCGTGCCTGTTGATGGTAGCCGGTAGGACAGGCCTCCGTGCCTGTCGATGGAAGGAATAACCGGTAGGACAGGCCTCCGTGCCTGTTGATGGTAACCGGTAGGACAGGCCTCCGTGCCTGTCGATGGTAGCCGGTAGGACAGGCCTCCGTGCCTGTCGATGGTAACCGGTAGGACGGGCCTCCGTGCCTGTCGAAGGTAACCGGTAGGACAGGCCTCCGTGCCTGTCGATGAGGGGGCAAGAGGAAGGACAGGTAGTCTGGAGGTCGCTATGGACATCAACGATCTGAAAAAGATGCGGGATCAGGCGAAACGGGACCTGGAACTGCGATCCGGCGAGCATTCCCACAAAATCACTATCAGCATGGGAACCATCGGGATCGCAGCCGGCGCGCGCGAGGTGATGAAAGCCGTAATCGACGAACTGGCAAAACGCGACATTGACAATGTCCCCGTCACGATCACCGGCTCCCTGGGCTTTGATGACCAGGAGGTAGTGATGCGGGTCGAATCGGCCGATGGCGAACAGGTCACTTATGCCCGGCTTGACCCGGAAAAGGCACGCCTCATTGTTCGCAAACACATTGAGAACGGCGAACGAGTCAGGGAGTTTATTGTCGGAATGGCGGATCATTCCGCAAAAAAAGAGGAGTCGAAATCATGAACTACCGGACCCATGCTTTGCTCTGCGCCGGAGCGGCCTGCCTGTCCTCCGGTGCGGATAACGTCCAGGCCAAGCTGGAGGAAGCCATCAAGGAGACCGGCCTCTCAGATGAGGTAAAGATCGTCCGAACCGGCTGTGTCGGGTCCTGTGACCTCGCGCCGATCCTTATCATCGAGCCGGATTCCGTCTTCTATCAAAAGGTCAAACCCGCCGATGCCGAGATGATCGTCCGCGAGCATTTGCTGAAAGGCCGCATTTACGAAAAGAATCTCATCCGGGACCCGGACACCCGTAACCTGATTACCACCCATGCGGATTTTGCCTTTTTCCGCAAACAGATGAAAATCGTGCTCGCCAACTGCGGGCTGATCGATCCCGAAAATATCCGCGAATACATCGCGCGGGATGGCTACCAGGCGCTCGGCAAAGTCCTCTCCGAAATGGAACCCGAGGAAGTAATCGAGGAACTGGAAACCAGCCGACTGCGCGGGCGGGGCGGCGCCGGATTCCCAACCGGCAGGAAATGGCGCTTTGTCCATCAGGCGAAAGGGGCAGCGAAATACGTGGTCTGCAACGGCGATGAGGGCGATCCGGGCGCATTTATGGACCGCAGTGTCCTGGAAGGTGATCCCCATCGGGTTATCGAAGCCATGGCGATTGCCGGCTATACGGTCGGCGCACAGAAAGGCTTTCTCTATATTCGCGCGGAATACCCCCTCGCAATCCGACGTGTGGAACTGGCCATTCGCCAGGCGCGGGAACTCGGACTCCTGGGCAGGAACATCCTGGAAACCGGGTTCAATTTCGACCTGGAGGTCCGTGTCGGCGCGGGCGCGTTTGTCTGCGGGGAGGAAACCGCGCTGATGGCCTCCATTCTCGGCAGGCGCGGAATGCCGATGCCGCGTCCGCCCTTCCCGGCAATCAGCGGCCTCTGGGATTGCCCGACCCTCATCAACAACGTCGAGACGTATGCCAACATTGTTCCGATCATTATGAACGGCGGGGCCTGGTTCTCCCGTATCGGAACCGAGCGCAGCGCCGGAACCAAAGTCTTCGCGCTGGCCGGGAAAATCAACAACACCGGTCTGGTCGAGGTCCCCATGGGCACGACCCTGCGCGAGATTATCTTCGAGATCGGCGGCGGCATTCCCGGCGGGAAGCGATTTAAAGCCGCCCAGACCGGCGGCCCATCCGGCGGTTGCATCCCCGAACAATATCTCGATATCTCCATGGAATACGACACCCTGTCCGCAATCGGGTCCATGATGGGTTCCGGCGGCCTGATCGTCATGGACGAAGACAGCTGCATGGTCGATGTCGCCAAGTTCTTCCTGGAGTTCTGTCTGGATGAATCCTGCGGCAAATGCCCTCCGTGCCGGGTCGGCACACAGCATATATTTCGCATTCTCGAAAAGATCTCCTGCGGTGAGGCCGATCATGGTGACTTGGCCCAGCTGGAAGAACTTGCTGCAATGATCCGGAAAATGAGCCTCTGCGGTTTGGGCCAGACCGCACCCAATCCGGTTCTCTCCACGCTCCGGTACTTCCGCGATGAGTACATGGCGCATATCGAGGAAAAACGTTGCCCGGCAAAGGTCTGCCGTGCCATGGTGACCTACCGCATCCGAAAAGACACCTGCATCGGGTGCGGCCTGTGCGCCAAAGTATGTCCCGTCAATGTAATCTCGAAAGTCGAGGGGCAGAAACTGTATGTCATTGATGAGACGCCCTGCATCCGGTGTGGCGCGTGTATGGATGTCTGCCCGGTGGGGGCGGTCATAAAAGAGTCGGTTGGAACCCCTGTTGAGGAGAACGAGTCATGTCTGAGTCGAGTGTAATCCACCTGACTGTCAACGGTCAGGCGGTGGAAGGACGACGGGGACAAACCATCCTGGAAATCTGCCGGGCGGCGGGGATTTACATCCCCACGCTCTGTTACCATCCCCGGCTATCCGTTGTTGCCGCCTGCCGGATGTGCATGGTGGAGCTGGAAGGGAACTCCAAGCTGCAAGCCTCTTGCTCCACCCCGGCGGCGGATGGCATGGTCATCCGAACCGATACGGAGCATCTCCACGAATACCGCAGATTGAACCTGGAGTTCCTCTTTTCGGAACGGAATCATATCTGCCCGTTTTGCGAATCATCCGGCGCGTGCGACTTGCAGCGCCTGGGATACGAACACAAAATGGAATCCGTGCGCGTGGAGTACCTGGCTCCCCGCCTTCCCACGGATCTCTCCTCGGTCTGTTTCGGACTGGATCACAACCGCTGTATTCTGTGTACGCGCTGCATTCGCGTGTGTGATGAGATTGAAGGTGTCCATACGCTTGATCTTACCGGCAGGGGAGGGAAGGCCATGATCGGTGTGGACCTGCACACGGATTTCGGCGAAAGCACCTGCACTCTGTGTGGAGCCTGCGTGCAGGTATGTCCCACAGGCGCTTTATATGACAAACTGCCTGCTTACCGTGGCCGACCGCAGGACCTGGAATCCGTCGCTACAACATGCCCCGGATGCAGTGTCGGCTGCGGCCTGATTGCCCAGACCCGATACGGCCAGGTGATCCGTGTCCTGGGGGATGAGAATTGCCCCATCAACAGGGGACACACCTGCCGCATCGGGCGTTACGATTCCGTTGTGATCGGTCGAAAACGGGTGGAGCATCCGCAGGTCGATTCCGCACAAGGGTGGGACAGCGCTCTCGCGTTCTGCAAACAGCATCTCCTTGCCGATCGACAGAAGAAAATCGTCCTGGCGCTCAACAGCCGAACCACACTGGAAGCCTGCGTGGAGGCACGGAATCTCCTGGACACCTTGGGAGATAACGCGATTGCCACCTTGTTGGATACCGACCTTCCCCCGCAGCCGGTCCCCGCGCCGGGATTCGATGCAATACAAAAGGCTGATGTTATCTGGCTGGTTAATTGCGCGCCGACCCGGTATGTCCCCGTGTTGGCATCCATGCTTCGTCGCCGCGTGCGGAAACGCCAGGCTAGGCTCATTGTCTGCACCCGCAGAGCCATCGAATTGAGTCGCTATGCCGAGTTGCTTCTGGACTTGGGACCGGATGAGGTGGCCGCCCTGTTTACAAATCGGGATTTCCTGCCATCCGGCCTGGACGAACATTCAATCCGGCTGCTCCGCGAATGCCTCCAGGGGAATCATCAACACCTCGTTATTACCAGCGACCGCCCCGACCGGCGCGGACGAACTAAAGTGTTCGCCGATGAGCATCGGAAAGCATTGCGGAATGCCGGTGTGGACCTGTTCCATATCACGGTCGGAACCAACACCCTGGGAATTGCGGCATTACTGGGAGACCGCCTTGTGGATCGTAAGGACCTGTTCTGCCGGGAACTCGGCGCGGTCGTTGCCGTGGTGGGCGATCTCGTGGATGAACGGGTTCCCGCCGCCCTCAAAAGCCTCACCGAAAAAGCGGGTTTTGTCCTCGTGCTGACCAGCTATGAAATGGAGGAACCTTCGCAAGCGGTTCTTCCCATGATGACTTGGTGGGAGGATGGTCCCGCGCACGTTGTGAATCTCATCGGTAACATTCGCCCCGTTGTTCCTGTCGGTCCGCCACGTGGTGATGCACGACCTCTTGCGGATATTCTGCACGCTCTTGCGGTTGCCCTGGGTTCTAAAGCAACCCGACGGAATATCGATTCTATCCGGGAAGAATTGGCACAAACCTGGAGCAAAAGAGAGGAGGTGGCCCGATGAGTAAAGTGCCTGTCGCAACCGTGTGGTTGGGGGGCTGCTCCGGCTGTCACATGTCGTTCCTGGATATGGACGAACGCCTTATGGAACTTGCCGAGAACATAGAAATCACCTCAAGTCCGTTCACGGATGTCAAGGAAATACCGGAAGTTACAATAGGTATCGTTGAGGGGACCGTGTGCAACAATGAGAATATCGAGACCCTAAAAGACCTTCGGTCGAAGTGCAAGATTCTTGTAGCTATCGGTGACTGCGCGGCTTACGGCGGAATCTCCTCCATGCGAAATTGGTTCCCCACGCATGAGGTACTCCGTCGCGCATACATTGAGACTGAAAGCACGGTTCTCGGCGATATCCCCGAAGACAGAATCCTGCCGAAACTCATTGAGAGGGCAAGGCCGATTCAGGAGATCGTGAAAGTGGATGCCTATATCCCCGGATGTCCCCCATCCGGCGATGAAATTTATTACGCCATTACGGAACTTCTGGCCGGCCGTATTCCCGTCTGGGAAAAAGGGCGCATTCATTATGACTGAGATGATTACCATTCAGCCCGTGACCCGCATCGAGGGCCACGCAAAAATAACCGTCCATCTCGATGAACACGGCGAGGTTGCTTTCGCGCGTTTCCATGTCGTCGAGTTTCGTGGATTTGAGAAGTTCTGCGAAGGGCGGTATTTCGCGGAACTGCCGGAAATTACCTCGCGGATTTGCGGAATTTGCCCCGTCAGCCACATCCTGGCGTCGGCCAAAGCCTGTGATGCGATCATCGGTGTTGAACTGCCTCCAACCGCAAAATTACTCCGCGAACTGATGCACGCGGGACAAATTACACAGTCCCACGCACTCTCGTTTTTCCATCTCAGCAGCCCGGACATGCTGATCGGTTTCGATGCCGACCCCGCCGTGCGCAACATTATGGGGATGATCGCCCAAGTCCCGGACATTGCCCGAAAAGGCATCCGCCTGCGCCGGTACGGCCAGGAAGTGATTCGCCATGTGGGCGGCAGGCGCATTCATGCGGAATCCGCTGTCCCCGGCGGCATGAATCGCGCCCTCTCCGAATCCGATCGAAAGCAACTCCTTGCGGAATTGCCGGAGGCCTTCGAGAATATCCAACTCGGCATGGATATCTTGTACCGCTTTCTCGATGAGCATCCTGATGAAACCCGCGACTTCGCCCGTTTCGACACCCGTTACCTGGGGCTGGTTCGACCGGATGGCAAACTGGAACACTATAACGGCAAACTCCGCTTCGTGGATGCAAACCGTCAAGTCATCCATGACCATATCCCCTGTGAAAATTATTTGGAATACATCGGTGAGGTTTCCGAGGAGTGGTCGTACTTAAAATTCCCATTCCTCAAAGAGATCGGGTATCCCGACGGGATTTACCGTGTCGGCCCCCTTGCCCGCCTTAATGTGGCGGATGGAATCTCCACTCCCAAGGCCAATGCCACGCTCCGGGCCTGGCGTGAACGGTATCCGGGCGGACAGTCCGGCTCCTTTCATTATCATGCAGCTCGATTGATCGAGATTCTCTATGCGCTGGAACATATTAAACAGATTCTTGATGATCCCCATGTCACCGGCACGGATGTCTGCGAGCCTGGGTATGTCCGGAATCATCAGGGCGTTGGGGTCATCGAAGCGCCGCGCGGGACCCTGATCCATCACTATTGGGTGGACAGCAAAGGCTGCGTTGAAAAAGTCAACCTGATCGTTTCAACCGGCCACAACAACCTGGCGATGAACAAGGCCGTGACTGAAGTCGCCAGGCGGTATGTGAAATCCAAGTCTCTCCAGGAGGGCATGTTGAATCGTGTGGAGGCCGCCATACGCTGTTATGACCCCTGCCTCTCGTGCAGTACCCATGCCTTCGGGCAAATGCCCATCGGGATCGAATTGATTTCGCCTGACGGTTGTGTGCTGGACCGACTGGAGCGCCGTGGCTCATGAATTCATCGAAGCAGAATGCACCGCGCATCTTAATTGTCGGTTACGGCAATCCCGGACGGGGCGATGATGCCGCCGGGTGGCTGGTCGCAGAAATCCTCGAGAAACGATGGGGAGACAAGGTGGAGGTCTTGATCCTTCACCAGCTGGACATTGTTGTTGCGGAACGAATTCCTCAGTTCGATCTGGTTATCTTCATAGACGCCGAAGAGCGGGAGAATCCACCGGGCCGGTCTCTCGCGACATTGGAGCCGTCACCCGGAACATCCGATTTCACTCACACCCTGGAACCCGGAACATTGCTTACCCTGGCAAAGACGCTTTACGAGTCGGAACCGGAAGCCTATTTAATAACCGTGTACGCCAAATCATTCGAATTCGGCGATCCGCCCAGCGATGAAACCCGGCGCGATATCGAGCGAGCCGTCGCTGAAATCGAACGATTTCTTTCCTTCCGGATGACCGTCTCTTCTCCCTCTCCCACCGGGACAGCCTCGGGGTGAGGGTCGGTCCGGGAGGGACAGGCGTCCCTGCCTGTCAGAGGTCTCCGGTCCGGGAGGGACAGGCGTCCCTGCCTGTCAGAGGTCTGCTGCGTACCCATCTACCTTGGCCTGGATTCCGGCTTTCGCCGGTCGAGCCTCGGGGTGAGGGCGATCAAAACCGGCAACCTCCATTGGTCCTACTCGTCCCATCCGTCCCATGCTCTTTCCCTCCTCCCTTTCTTCAATTCGTAATTGATTATCACCATTCCTCCTCCTGCCAGTCTTTCGGAAGAGTGCAGATCACCACATCCGAGCTGCCCAGCTTGTTGGAATCGAAAATGACTTTTGTTCCATCGGGATTCCAGCCCACATGCGGATGCGCCCCCCGGCCATAAGTGCGATGCTCGCGAGTCAACAGCCGCTTGCGCGCAGTTTTTGCGCTGAATATCGCAATATCCCCGTGCCAGTTATCTCCGGCAACCCACCGTCCGCTCGGCGCACCTGAGGCGTGCCACCAGTTGAACCGGGAAACCTCTTGCGGACTCCCCCCCGGCCACCAGGCTCCCGCGCCGATGATCCGCGACACGCCGGCGCCGACGTTCAGAACCTTGACATGCGCCTCTTCCGCATGGCCGTCCGACTCGGTCCCCGAGCAGAAAGTGATCTGATTGTTCACCCAGAAACATTCGTGGGTCACCAGTTCTCCCTCCACCTGCGGATACACAGGCCACGGTTCACGGTCCGAAAGGTCCGCCATCATCATCCGGGAATGGATCTTCCCTTCGGGGATCTTTTTTGCTCGGTCGGTATACTCGCTGGCCCACATCACCAGGTCCGGTTTGTCCCAACTGGCTTGAATATGTGTGGTGGCATAATCGGTATGGGCGATCTCCTTGATGGCCCCGAATTGCTTGTCGACATGGAAAATGCGGTTATAGACACGGTCCGCGAGACGAACACCGACAATGATCGCCCGGCCGTCGCTGTTATCGCTGATCCCGATGGGAATGCAATTCTTATCCGGCAGTTCGGCAATGACACGCTCGTTGACTTTTACCGTGGAGCGCTCTCCATCCTGCTTGGGCGGCGTAATCTCAAAATGCCACTCGCAGACATTCCGACCGCGTACAACATAAAGCGCATTCTCAAACCGTCCCGCCGTAACGAGACCGGAGGTTCCATCTCCCGGACGCTGCAAGCGCACGAGCTCACCCGTGGAGTCCAGATATCCATACAACTCTCCATGCCCGCTTCGGTCGCTTGTAAAAAACACCATCGACCCGTTCGGCAAGAAGGATCTTTGATGAAAATACAGATTGTTATCCCCAGATGGGGCCGTGGTAATAAACACCATCGGCGCCCCCGAAAGCGGGTCTGTCAGAATCTTCCGTTCCGGCGGCAGTACCTCACATTCCCAACTTTCGCTGAATGTCAGAGCAGGGAACAGCGCCATCGCCCCGATCATGAAGATTTGAATGAATGCGGCATGACTGGTTCTCATTTCCTTTGATCCTTCCATAGAAATCACATCGGAACAGGATAGGCGCGAGGTTGCCGAGTGTCTACCTGCCCTGACCCGGATCAATCGAAATTCAGGACGGTTCCCGTGGGAACATATTGCACTTGTTCCGGGAATGCCTGTCGCATGGCACAGAACGCATCCAACCCGGAGCAGTGGCATAGGCCGATCATCTCCATATTGCGCTTCTTGAGATGCTCGATTGTCCGCCGAATCCGTTCGGGCTTGGCATCCACAAGGTGAAGCCCGCCGACCATCGCCCGAATCGGTTGACCGCCGCTCAACTTGTCAATGTAATCCAGGGTGTTGATGATCCCCGCATGGGTACACCCCAGGACAACCACCAGTCCCTTGTCGGTATGCAGAACAAGGCACTGATCGTCCGGTAGATCGTCCTGTTCCAGCCCAACCTTCGTCCGACGCTGAAACACCCCCGGAACCGGCTCTTCGGGATGAACGCGAGGAATCTGGCCGCTGATTCGCATTCCCGGTGCAATGGCGCGTGGTTCGCACGAGCATTCAAACTCGGCTCCCAGCGAAATCATTTCATCCTTTTTCCAGTTCGGTCCCGCGTAGATTTCTTTCTTGCTTCCTTCTCGGACCACCAACTTCTCTTTGCACGCATCGGGGTGACAATACACCCGTGTGGGGCCGATTTTGCGAAGCAAACCCGGTAAACCGCCGGTGTGATCGTAATGCCCGTGGCTCAGAATCACTCCGTTCAGACCGGCAAGATTAACCGACATTGTTTCGGTATTCCGCAGCAGGACATCCGTGCTGCCCGTGTCCAACAGAAACCGCGATCCCCCCATCTCAACCAGGAAGGAAAGACCATGCTCTGCAAGCAATCCCATTTGATGCGCGCAATCATCGACAAGGCAGGTGATTCGCAGGTTGGTATTCATATCAAAATCCTCCCATTCTCTCATCTTGCATTCTTCATCTTATACTCTTCATCTTACATTTTTCAGCCTTCATTCTTTCTGCGCAAAGTTCAGCCCCGTGGTTGGCATCCGTTCCCACCACGGGGCTGAATTCGCACGGCTGAATCTGTATCGAACTCCGGCCGGCGTCCCACAACCCACATCGAACAGGGATTTTTGGCCTCCCGATATTCAGGCAACGTAGTTCAACAGCGCATCGGCCACCGTTCCTTTTCGACCGTCGAACGTGCTGAACGAGGCCAACTGCGCCACACGATTTCCGCTGGAAAGTGTCTGATCGACATTCCGATAGGCAAGGTTGATCGAGGCAATTCCCGCTTCCCGAAGCGAACGCAGCTCGCCCGCTTCCGATACGCCGTTCGCATTGCTGTCACTGAACAGAGCCAGGCTGTCATAGATTGCGTCATACTCGTCGATCCGGTTGTCCCCGTTAGTGTCGTACTTGGCCAGTTCTTCCATGCCGTTCTTTGCGCCGTTCTGATCCCCGAACAGCTCGCGTCCGTTGTCAATTCGTCCGTTTCCGTTCTTATCCAATGCCAGGAACGCATCATTGCCGGTTGCGAAAGCTGTCCGTTCCCTCGTCCCGTCGCCGGTGATATCGAATTGCACTCCGTTTTGTGCGGAGGTGAGCTCAATCCCATCGCCGTCCAGATCGAACACAATCGGATCGGACATTCCTCCCATCCCGGCGATTTGCTGCTGGAACTCCTCCATGGAGATCATTTCCCCGTTCAGTTCCACTTCAATGTTGACATCGATTTTGAATTCAATCGACGCGGAGAAACTCAGGGACTGCATCGTAAAGCCGGTTCCCTCGGAAATAGATGCCTGGTCAGCCATCTCCTCCATCGTGCTTACATCCCCCGTTCCCGCCGACTGGAACTGCTCGATCATTTTCAGAAAGGTGTCTACTGAATCTTTGTCTCTGGACAGCGCGCGGATCAGCGCCAGGTATTCCCGCACGGTCGGATCACCCGATTTTTCCAGTTCTTCGAGCGCATCTTCGTTGATATCTCCCGATCTCGTAAACAAAGATACCGGGCCGCCCTGATTCTGGGTCATCTGTGCGGTAACAGAGACAGTCCGTCGCATCTTGAATCCCTGGCTTTTTGCCCATTCCGCTGCTTCGGTGGTCAGGGAATCCAGGAAATTCTGTTCCATCTCCACCATCTCATGGCTCCCGAGAACCATCACGGACTCGTTGGGTGCATTTTGAGAGGCCGCCACCGCATCCTGGCTGATCTCCAGCCGGTCGCTCCGGACTGCCGGCGAGGATTGAGCATCGGCATCCCAGCGCAGGCGCGTGGAGGTGTTCTGCGGATTGCTTGAGGTACGATTGGATTCGAACGTAATGGAACGTTGCTGGGCGAGAAGCGTTTCGAGGGAGGTAATCGGGTCGGCCATTGAAGCCCTCAATCGGTGGTACGATTCGGGCACCGACCTCAATGGAGGTCACAGATCAATGCGGAGCGCCACAGATCGGACCACATAGCATTCATCCATCCTGGATTAAACAAGGCCCTCCGTGGCAGTATCGTTATCGGCTGGTTTCCGTGGATCTTGAGGATGGATGAGGGGAGAGAATCGGATTTAAGCCGCCTCAAAGAAAGGCTTTCTGAACAGATATAAGAGATTTCTCCCTTTGGTCGACACGCCAGGAATGTGTCATTCCGAGCATTCCTCCGGTGGGGCCGGTGACTGGACAAGAAAGCATGACCTCACGGAACCGCGATGACGGGACAAGGCGCTTTTTCTGCCAGGCAGAGACGCCTGGCCTACTGGTGGGACAGGCCTCTGTGCCTGTCGATGGGCGAACTTTCTTAGGAACGAATGGGAGGAATCTCAGCGGATGATCTGAAGCGAGCCGTGTGACTATTCTTTTTTGCGGACGAACATTCGTGGGCGATTGGAATCGGCGGCATTGGAACCGTTCTTGCGGGCCTTCTGGCTCTGAACAATTGCGCGGAGTCCCTTCATAAGTGTTCGGGGGGAGGTGCCTGCCTGCTCGGAGGATTCGCCGGATTTCAAGGATCTCTGCAATTCCTGGCGGACCAGCGATTCGCTGTTCTCCAATTCGGCGGCGGACTCTCTTACCTCCTGCAAACGCTCCTCAATTTCAGAAAGGTCATGCAGCTCCTTCAACGCCTGACGGTCGATTTCGCCCAAGTCGTTCGGGATTCGATGATGAGCGGCAGAAATCAGGTCGGCCGGTAGAGTTTCATCGTTGGCCACGGTTTCCGAGACCAGGTTTTGCAGGGAAGGATCCTGGATCAGAGCGCACAGTCTCTTCAGACTGTTCCGCACGATTACCTTGAATTGGGTATAGATATCAATGGCCTCATTCAACAGCATCTTCCAATGTCGGATCATTTCCAATCGCAGTGTCAAAGAGGCTCGCAATTGATCGCTTAACTTCTTCAGGAGAGATACCCGCTCGCCGATAATCTTTTCGCGCTCCGCCTCCAGCAAATTCCGTTGTGACTCCTCCACTTCCGTGGCGCCATTATCGAGCAGCTGAGCGATTTCCAGGTATCGACTCACCGAGGAATCCAGGGACAGGCTGCGGATTTGTTCGTCGGCGAAGATCAGGCGATTCTTTACCTCATTGACCTCCAAAAGCAGTTCATTGGTTTCATTCTGTAATTGGCTGATTTGGTGGGGATCGACCTCTTCCCGAACGGTCAGTTTTGCGATGGCGGCGTGACATTCTGTGGCCGCCTGGCGGACTCTCGTTGCTAATTCGCCGGGACTTTGCCCGAGAATGGTTTCCCAAACACTGGCGGCATGGGAATTCGAGTTCTGCTCCATGTGATTTTCCGGAAGTTCATTGCCGGGTATCCAGCTGGCTGTCGGTTTAATTGTATCATAATCAGCGCACCCCGATTCCACAAGGCGTGCATCATCCGCATCTTTGACATGCCCCAAAGTCTCCCGAATCCCGCCCCGAAAGGTACTCCTGTTGACAGCACAAGGGTGATCTGCTATCTAACTCAGAAAAGCGTCGTATCTCGGCGCTCTCCAGGAGAGAGTCGCCAGTCTCTCCCAACCCGGAACTTAATCCTCCATAGGGGGTACACCAGACGTGGACATATTGCGTAGTGATCGCGAGAAAAGTTTCCCTTCCACCCAATCAGTCGCTCAGCCGCCGACCCCGGCCTCTCCCACTGTCCCTTCGCCTCGTCCCCGCGATGAGCAAGCCTACACCACTTTGGGCGAGGACACCCAGTTTAAGGGCACTCTCAAATTTAAAAACACTCTCAAAATTGAAGGAACCTTTGAGGGCGATATTGCCACCGATGGATATCTCATCATCGGAAAAACCGGCCGCGTAAAAGCCGAAATTAAAGTCGGAAGCGGTATTGTCGAGGGGAAAGTCAACGGCAACATCACCGCCAAGGATGTGATTGACCTTCGAAGCGCCGCCGAACTGTTCGGAGATATTCAGGCCTCCAAACTCAAAATCGAGGAAGGCGTTGTGTATGTCGGCAAAGCCGATGTCCAGCCCGCGGAGCGACGATCTAGTGTGGGGGATGCCTCCAAACGCCCTGTGAAAGAAGAAGACACCAAGTCCACCGGATGAGAGTGTCTCTACAGCCTCCTTGTAGCAACGTCCGAGGCGCACAAGACAGAAAAACATGTTTTGTGCGCTTCTTGTTCTTTTGTCCTTTTCTTCCCTTTCTTGCCTTTCTTACCTTTCCGTCCGGGTGCTATATTCCAAATCTGAATCTCACCTGACGGCATAATGGAAATGGAATCCACTACACAACGTCTTGTCATTGCTTTTTTACTTCTGGCCGTGTTTGCAACCGGGGTCGCATTGCGGTATACGGGGCTCGACTGGGCCATTCACGGCGGCGGCTCAACTCCTCATCCCGATGAACGTCATGTCGGCAATTGTGTCGATAGTATCTATCTCGAACCCGTATCCCCGCGCGAAGAGGGAGAATCCCACTGGGACTACTGGAAACGATATTGGCGTTGTCAACTTTTGGAATCCCGCACCTCCCGGCAGGGAGATGGCCCGCCTCTCAAGCCCGTGAATTACAATTATGGCTCTTTCCCTTTTTATTGCTATAAGGTCATTCAGGCGATGACCGCACCGGATTGGTCGCGCATGGTCAGCCCGGCTGTGTATCGCCTTCTCCTGATTGGTCTTCTATTTGTAATCGTTCAATTCTGCCGGTCCATGCGTGACGCTGGTTCCAAACCCGGCCTGTACCTGAAAATCCTCCCGCTCTGCATTGTTCTTCCCCTTCTCGGCTGGTTCCTTCTGGAAAGAATCCCGCGTTCACTGGTCAATGTGACAGACATCCCGCCGAACTGGGGGCTGGGGACCATTCTGGTCGGGCGATTTGTTACTGCTTTATTCGGTTCTCTCACGCTGCTGGTGGTGTATCTTATCGGCAAAGATGCCTACGGCCGGTGGACCGGCCTTCTCGCGGCAGCGTTTCTTGCGGTGGCCGTGCTTCATGTGCAGCTCTCCCATTTCGCTACGGTGGATATCATCCTGGCATTCTGGATTGCCGTGGCCATTTTCAGCTTTCACCGAGTCGCGCTGAGTCCTCGACTCCCATATTATCTCCTGGGGGCGGTTGCAACCGGATTCGCAATCGGGACCAAGTGGAGCGCTATCACGCTGCCCGGCATTCTTCTCCTCGCCCATGCCATCGGAACTTGGGGGAAAGAAGAATTCGGGCAAACCGGGCGATGGATTCATAGTGTCTGGCTACTCTTGAGCGGCCTGGTCCTGCTTCATTTCTTCCGGGCAGCCTCTTCCATATCGCCACCGTTTCATGCCACACTTGCCTCATTCCGCGATTTTTATCTATCTCATATTATTGGATTTGCATTTATCTGCCTCATTCTATTTCTAATTTCGGTTTTCCTGCTGTATTGCCGAAGTTGGTGGCATGGCCATGGACGATGGGGAGCGTCCGTGTTGGGGGTCTATCGGCCCTGGATTTATCTGCTGATCTCCATACCGGTTGGGATGGCAGCCTTGTTTGTCGCAGAACCGCTCGCCTTCCTGGATGCCGCATCATTCGCGCGCGATGTCACCACTCAGCACGGTCTCATCGTCACCGGAGACACACCTGCTGTCTACACGCAGCAGTATGTCGGCACAATGCCGATCTTCTACAGTCTCGACAACCTGTTCTATCCGTCGCTGGATTGGGTTACAGCGTTCTTTGCGATTGCCGGAGCCTGTTTCGCTGTCTATACGGCGGTGAAATACCGGAACGCCTCGGATATCCTGTTGCTTGCGTGGGTTCTTCCGAATTTCTTCCTGTATAGCACATTTCTGTGCAAGTTCCCCCGATATCTGATTACCATCGTTCCGTTTTTGTTGCTGTTCGGTGCGCGGCTCCTGGTCGCCATGACGCGCATCCGTCCGGCGATGTACTCCCCCGCTTTGGCGAACTGGCCTCTATGGGCAATTCGTGGCGCAAAACGGATCGGGGCTATCGGGATTGTTCTTTGTCTTCTCTGTGGCACGGTTTACGGTATAGCCTATCTTCAGGTTTATCTCCGTCCCCACACCTATTACCAGGCCGCCGACTGGCTCCGAGCGCATGATGCTCAGGCAAAACGCATCCTTTCCCAATCCTGGGATGAATGGCTCCCCGGCATTCCAAAAGCGGGAGACCTGGAACTGCACACTTTAGGCGATGCCGGACTGGATAACACCGTCGCTATGCTTTCCAAGGCGGATTACCTTGTCTTGCCGTCCAAACGTGCCTGCGGGACCACCTTCCGGCTGCCGAATAAGTTCTCCCTCATCAACCGCTTTTTCAAACTGCTTTTCACTGAGCAGTTGGGTTTCGAACTCGCGGCAACCATCACCAGCGAACCGGCCATCGGGTTCGGCCAACCTCGCTTGTACCGGCAGAATACTCGTGCCGGGGAATGGCCGCATTACTCTCTTTATGATCTGCGATGGGAACTTTCCAGCGACCTGGAGGATGAATCTTTCGCGGTTTATGACCATCCCAAAGTGGTTATTTTCCGAAATGTGAAACATCTGAATGCCGCCCAGATGCGCTCCGCCATTGACCGCCCCCCCGACTGGTTGGAGAAAGTCACCTTCGAACAAATCCTTTGCGCGCGGGCCGGACGGTTTCTCATGGAGCCGAGTGTTAAATGGCCCGCGCTCACCTGGTATCTGGGCATTCAGGTTCTCGGAGTTTTCGGATTTATTTTCCTGTTTGGTCGCTGTTCCGCGCTTACGGATCGCGGGTATGGACTCTCAAAAATCGTCGGCCTCATTCTTTTCGCATGGATTTCCTGGCTTCTGGCCTCCGTGCGTGTGTTTGCTTTGTCCCAGGGGCAGTTGCTTTGCGTGTTCCTTCTTCTTGCCGGATTGGCTGTCACCGTCGCGTGCCGCAGACTGGCCGAGATCCGCGAGTTTCTCCGCGCGCGCCGGCTGCTCATTTTCGGCATGGAGATTTTCTTTCTTATCTCCTGGTGGATTTTCTTATGCGTTCGGGCACATCACCCGGATATCTTCTGGGGGGAGAAACCCATGGAGTTCTCCTTCATTAACGCGATCTACCGGACCTCGGTTTTTCCACCGATCGACCCCTGGATTTCCGGAGAAACGATCAATTACTACTATTACGGCTACGTTATATACGCCCTGCTCGGCCGATTTCTGGGTATCCCGCCTGCCTACCTGTTCAATTTGGGGGTGACCATCGTTCCGGCGCTCCTGGGTCTCGGCGTTTTCTCATTGATTTACAACCTGTGTCGCAGCTGGAAGGCCGGCATACTGGGCGGATACCTGGTGATGTTTTCCGGGCATCTGGTTTCCTATGGCCGATTCATCCAGAGTTATCGGCAATGGGTCGAGGGAGATCCCACGGCGAACGGATTTTTGCCCAGCCTGATTCACTGGTTTACCTACCTCCCATTCGCTTTGAAAATCACCGCCAACCTGCTCCTCTCCGCCGTGGGACTTGTGGACCGGTATCCCCCGGAGGCTCTTCAGTTTCTTAATTTCCATGCAAATCACTACTTCTGGGTGAGCGGGCATGATGTCATCAAAGGCACAGTCGCGAATGAGTTCCCGTGCTGGACCTTCTATTTCGCCGACTTCCACCCGCATTTGATCGTCATGCCGATCACCGTCGCGGCCCTGGGGCTACTCCTTGCATTTTTCCGAAAGGGGCCTCTCACATCGTCCGTGCCCGTCTGTGCGTCGTCCGTGTCCGTCCATACTGTTTCCGCACCCGACTGGAGAATCTTGCTCTGGTTTTCTCTTGTCCTTGGAACGGTCATTTGCACTAACACCTGGGATTTTCCCGCGCTGGCGATTGCGTTGGCGCTCGTGGTGTTCCTGCGTTTCAAAGCATGTTCTCCCTTCGTACACAGACGAATCGAAATCGGATCGTGGCTCACCCCGCGCGGGCTTTCTGCCCTTGTGTGGGACCTTGTTTTGCCGTTCATTGTCACAATTTTCCTGGCGTGGCTGCTCTTCCTGCCGTTTCATCATCATTTCGTGGCACGGGTCACCAGCTTGCACTGGGTCACCGAAGGAAACACCCCGCTCAGCGCTCTTCTGGCCTTTTTCGGTATTCTGTTCTGGCCGATTGTGACATTCCTCTTATGGCGTCTGGTCTTTCCGAGGGGATTGACGGATTTTCGCCCGAAACGCCTGGCAGCGATCGTGCTGTTCTCCGCTGTGGTGTTCGCGCTTGCTTTGTATGTCAACAGAACCAACCCGCTGGGATATCCCGCGCCGCAGAAACACTATGAAGGCTGGTCGATGCCCTCCGATTACCGCGCCGCCACATTTCTGCTTCCTTTTCTTGTTCTGTCGGCGGCTTTTGCTCTGTTCGGAAAACGGGAGGCCGATGAGCGATTTGCCCACATTCTGGGAATCCTTGGACTCGGCATTCTGTTCGGCTGCGAGTTTGTCTACCTCAAAGAAATCTGGTCCGAGCCGATGCACCGCTACAACACAATCTTCAAGTTCTATCTTCAGGCTTGGATATACCTTTGCATATTCGGCGCAATCGCGGCTTGCCTTCTGTGGCGGGAACTTCGTCTCAAAGTCTGCGGTCAGACGGCGCGGGTCCTGCGCCGTTGCTGTCGGTCTGGCTGGGCTTTTATCACGGTGTTGCTTCTGCTGGCATCTGTCGTGTTCCCCGTGGCGGGCGGATTTTCGATTACCCTGGCTCCCGATACAAACGACCGGAAAGGATTTGTGCCCACACTCGACGGTATGGCTTATATGAATACCTGTAAACCGGATGAATACCGGGCCATGCAGTTTATCCGGTATGCCATCGAAGGTGTTCCGGTGATTCTGGAAGCCCATGGGTATGACCGTCAGTATCGCGAGTTCTGCATGTTCTCAACCAACACCGGTTGCCCGACCGTTCTGGGTTGGGCGCATCATGTTGGTGAACGCCTGCACGCCGATGAAACCATGCCCCGAAAACAGGATGTCGATCGCATCTATAGCACGAATCAACCGGATGAGTTCACCAGGCTGCTCGGCAAATATGATGTCGATTACATCATCTATGGTCGGCAGGAGCTTGAGGTATCCCCCGGATGCCGTCAGCGGTGGGACTCATGGGGGAATCTTCTGGACCTGGTTGCCGCGTTCGATTCCGGTCCCGAAACCAGCCACACCTTCATTTACGCAGTTCGCAAGAATTTGAATGCCCTGCGCGGCGTGACAGCTGCCGAAACTCCCACCGCCTCTCCCCTTGCCGAGCCTGAACCCGGAGCCTCCATGTTTCAAGGTGGTCCCGGATTTGCCGACGGTCAGTTCCAGGAACCTCGCGGACTCTGCCTGGATTCAAAGAACCGCGTGTATGTTACCGATACACGCAATTACCGCCTGCAAGTTTTTGACCCCGAAGGCAAATATATCGGGCAGATCGGGCAGCAGGGGGCGGACATCGGCCAGTTTGAGGAACCGATGGATGTAGCGACCGATCGCAACGATCAGGTGTATGTGCTGGACACTTGGAATCACCGTATCCAGGTGTTTGATACCGGCGGCGTGTACCGGAATCTGATCCAGGGAGAGTTCTACGGCCCGCGTGGAATCGCCATCGACCGCCATACCGATATCATTTATGTCACCGATACCGGCCATCACGTTGTCAAAGTCTTCAGCCCGAAAGGAGACTTGATTCGCAAAATCGGCAATCCTGCCGACCAGCCAGGAATCGCGGATGGCGAGTTTAATGAACCGATCGGGATTGATGTCAATGCGGATGGGGATGTTTTTGTGGTCGATACCCGCAACAGTCGGGTGCAGGTGTTCAACCGTATCTGGCAGCCTAAGGCCGGTTGGCCGGTCCAATTGACCACGGAACCCAACCGTGGGGTCGAATCTTATCTTGTCTGCGTATCCGATGGAACCGTGTGTCTGACAGATCCTCTCGGTGGCCGGGTCTTATCTTTCGACAGGGAAGGGAATCCCCTGGGAGAATGGAGACAGGATGCCGATGGCGAGCCGCTTCGAATGCCGCTCGGAATTGCGGTTCGCGAGGGAAAAGTCGGCCCGGCCCCGGGCAACATTCTTCTTGTCACGGACCTGTATGACCACAAGGTCCGCCGCATTCGAATTCCTTGAGGAAAAGAGGGTGGTACAGGCATCTCGTCGGTGACAAACGACCTCCCTCATTCCGGCGCCCCGCAGCGTGGGCTTGATCGGATGGGCGGGCCGAAGCATGAGAGGAAACCCATGAAACTCAACGTCGATCGCAGTGCCATGCAGTCGATTTGCTGCTTTGACGATATCGGTAAGCTATTTTCTTTCCAGGAATTGCCCGATTGAATTTCTGCCGAACCTTCTCGCAGAGACCGCCGTCTTCGTTCTCAGCGGAAAAACGCTGTGAAAGTCATGGGCAGGCCGTGGAGATTACTATTCGTGGAAGTGAACGAACCGGGCCATCGATCCTCCGTATTCTCGATCCGGAACACTTTATCCTTCTTCGGCTATCTTATCGCCCATTCGCTCGGTTCTGAACGGAATCCCGAGTCCGGCCGTGATGCAAAAAAGCGGCATAATCGGAACCCGGAATCGAGAATACGCCTCCGGTCCCATGGAAAACAGGCAAAAGTAAAGAATAGTCAAAAAAAACAACCACTTTTCCGGCCGCTTGCTTCTATAAAAATACATCCCGGCACACAGATACACTACCACAATGTGAACTAGAGAGTAAGCAAGAAGAAGTGTCAAGAATAGCGGAGGAACGGAATGAAAGAACCGGAGATATAACTCACGGCCCGGACCGAACAACATTTTCACCAGACCGATTGCCGCATGTTTCATGGCCAAATCCGGGTGCTGATATATAATTGTAATTGCGCGGCTGCGTATTCGTTGTAATTGTTCAGTCTGTGTTAAAGAGGTTTCCGTTAATTCCCGATTCCATTCCTCGCGCATTGATTGTTGCACTTCTTCAAAGGGAAGTTGTTTCAACTCGGCTACAATGGCCGCGGCACGGTAAAAATAGAGATTCACAATCGCAATATCCGAAAGTGTATAAACTCCTGCCGATAGTCCGTTTCGAAGGATCCATATACCGGGAAGAAGGAAAGAAAAAGCGATCAGCAATGCAAGGCCGTAACGGCGACTCCGTATCTTCACATATCCGTACGGCAACTGTGCAATCACGCATAGCATCGCAACCGGTCGAATCAAGGCATTCAATCCGTTCAGGATCCCAACTCCGATGATCTGTCCCGGTGATCCGGGAGAAAGAACGAATAGTGCGACTGTCGTTGTCAAGACAAGCGCACATAGACTTTCGGTCAGCACCAGGCATGAATAGCCGGCGGAGACCGCATCGGCGGCAAAGAAAATCCCGGCGAGAATTCCCGCAAGTCGGGCGGATCCATTCCCTGACGGAGACAGTCGATAGGCGATGCAGGTCACGAGGATCCCAGTCACGGCGGCCAAAAATGACTGAACCATCGCGACAGAAATCGGAGAATATGAAACGCATCGAATTGCAGCTAGAAATAAAGGGTATCCCGGTGTTCGATGAATGGAGGGATCGGTAAGATTATCTGCTATAGCAATATAGGTCACGGAATCCGGCATCAAAGCACATTCGGGCTTCGTGACAACCGCCCAGAAAAACGGCAATCGAATAAGCAGGACAAAACCGGCTGTGATGCAGGAAGGGTGTTCACAGCAAAAGCGAAGCCCCCAACGAACCCGGAAAGGTTGCCTGAACATAAACGATGGTTTCCTATGTATCCTCTTTCATGGGTTAGAAACAGCTCGGTCAATGCAGAAATGAGATAGTCATAACTGTATAACGTACCGATATGCTGAAACCGCGGACCGCACCTCCCCATTAAAATCAACCGCACAATCCGCGCAAACAACCCCCGCATCTGCGCGATAGACGCCAGACTTGGAAGGGAAGGGGTGAGGATTCTTCCCGATTCAAAACAACGCTTTCGCCACCTTGCGCACGGCTTCCACCATCCAATCGCAATGGCTGTCCGTCAGCTTCTGGTGGATATTCAACGTGATGGCCCTGCCCAGGTAATCCAGGGTCCGGGGGCACATATCGGGGCTGTATCGGACATCCGATTTCTTCCCGCCGCAGTTCCACGGGCTGATTCGACTGTCGGGCGGCAGCTGATTCACGAAAGGCCAATAGTAGAAAATGTGCCGGTCGGGTATGCCCTTATTATACATGGTCCCGCAGGGAATTCCTTCCGCATCCAGGGCTTGGGCGAACTCGCGGGATTTCTCGATGCTCTCCGTATAAAACATGACGGCAATTCCAACATCACCCTCGGGATCATGACTGGGCGCAAGTTCGATCCCGTTTACCCCTTCAAGTCCCGCCAGGATTCTCTTCTTGCAGTGACGGAATTGGTCCAGCAGGCTATCCAGCCGCTCGTATTGCGCCAGCCCCAACGCCGCGCAAAGCTCGCAGATTCGATAATTCTCTCCATAAACGTCGTAAATCTCATCCTGCGTATTCAGCCAATATCGGCTGGCGCAATCCTGTTGTGTCCGCGCCCGGGAAAAGATCCTGTCATCGTTCATCACCACCATGCCGCCTTCCCCGGCGGTGATGATCTTATACATCTGGAAGCTGAAACATCCCACCTCACCGAATGTCCCCAGCGGTTTGCCTTTGTAACTTCCGCCGTTCGCCTGGGCCACATCCTCTAAAACCGCCAAGTTGTGTTCCTCGGCGATTTTCATAATCTCGTCCATGTTGCATGGGAACCCGCGCATGTGGACCGGACAGATCGCCCGCGTGCGGGGAGTGATGCACTGTCGAAGGTGTTCGGTGTCCATGGTCATGGTGGCGTCGATCTCACACAGCACCGGCACCAGCCAGTTGGCCAGGATGGAGAACGGTGTCGCAATAAATGTATACGCCGGGATAATCACCTCATCCCCCGGTTCCAGGCCAAGTCCCGCAAATCCCGCCACGAGCGCACCGGTGCCCGAACTGACCGCCAGTGTGTGACGAACGCCGAGACGTTCCGCGTATTTTCGTTCCAGAGCCGCCGCCTCCGAATCCTCCAGACCCTCCGGATAAAAGCGAAACACCCGTTTCTTCTCCAAAACATTCATTACCGCCCGCTTCTCCGGTTCACCGATCTCCATCACTCCATGGAGCGATTCGGGTATCCGCTCCGCGCAAACCGGGCTGCCGCCGTGGATTGCCAATTTGTCCGCATTCGACATTTCCATTCTCCTTGTGATTTTCTTGTTCGCGGAGATCCTGCTCCAGGACCATTGCCATTATAATTGCCATCATACATGATTCCCCACACAAGATTCCAGGCGGCAGGACCGACCTCCTTGCACTGCCCCGCATACGACCGCTCGCGGGCAGACAGTTCGGATCAGGTCTTCTCACCGCCCCACTTGTATCTCCCTTCTCTTTTCTTCAATTTTTAATTCTTAATTCGCCCTTCATCCTCCCAGCGTGGCGCTGACTCCCGGTACATCCCCTCCCCACACCCCTATACCGCCTCCGCTGATTGCCCCATTCGATGGACTGTAAACGAAGTCATTCCCGGCATCCGGGTTGCCTTGGCGACGAAGGATATACACCCACTCGATGGCGCTTTGGTTGCGATCCGGTCCCCAGCTGCTCAAACAAAACCCCTTGGTGGAAAACTGCGGCAGATTCACCTGCCCGATCCAGGAATTGCCCGGATTCTCCTGGTCATACAAATAGGAGAAATACAAATAACTTTCCTGGTCATTGCCCGTATTGCCCTGTTTGGCCTTGAACACATCCTTGAATCCGACACCGGCAATATAGGCCATCGGCGTTGTCAGCCATTTCAGGTGTACGGTCAAATGACTGGAATTCGGCGGTAGTGTGCCTTGATCCACCAGGTAACTTTGAACCGCCAGGTGCAGCGCCTTCAAATCCCCATAAGTCCGGGCGACCTGCGCACGGACTCGCGCGTTCATAAAATTCGGCACCGCAATTGCCGCCAGAATGCCGATAATCGCCACAACAATCAACAACTCAATCAGTGTAAATCCACTTTTCTGTCTCATGGTCTGCGCCTCGGTTGACCGGCACGAAAATGAACTCTATTGTCATTATCCTATGACACATTCAAACCGGATGACCAGACATGTCCCAGGATAAAAAGTTACTTGCTACGGACATTTCGGCAGATCTTCTGTCCCGCCAGGAGCAGGAGGAGCGGGAAAAGGTCTGGCTGGCGCCTTATGCCTGCCGGGCAAGAGAAACCTACGGACGTCGTTTCCCGGAAACGGAACACCCCTATCGCACCGCATTCCAGCGTGACAAGGACCGGGTTATCCATTGCGCGGCTTTTCGACGGCTGGAATACAAAACCCAGGTATTTGTCACCCATGTCGGCGATTATTATCGCACTCGCCTCACACACAGCCTGGAGGTTGCCCAGATTGCGCGGACACTCGGACGAGTTCTGAAACTCAATGAGGACTTGATCGAGGCCATCGCCCTGGCCCATGACCTCGGACATACCCCGTTCGGTCATTCGGGCGAGCATGTGCTGAATGAACTTATGGAAAATCACGGGGGATTCGAACACAATGCGCAGGCGCTCCGTGTCGTGGATATCCTGGAGGAACGGTATCCCCGGTTCAATGGACTGAATCTCACCGCCGAGGTTCGCCGGGGTATTCTCAAACGCAAAAAACCTTTCGAGGGTGAAGGGAAGGGAATTGCCCCCGTCCTCTCCCTGGAGGCACAGGTGGTCGATGTTGCCGATGAGATCGCCTATAACAGCCATGACTGCGATGACGGCATCAAGTCGCAACTGATCGCATCCGAGGAACTGGAGTCGCTTCCGCTCTGGCGACAGATTGTCAACGGGGTTGTTCAGGATTTCCCCGGCATGGAACCGGAACGGCAACGCTCGTCCGCCGTCGTGCGCCTGATCAATGCGCAGGTCACCGATGTGGCCAATGAGAGCATCCGGCGGATTCGCGAAGCAGGTGTTTCTTCTCCTCACAATCTCGACGACAGCCGGCCGCTCATCGGATACAGCGCGGAGATGACCGAGCTGAACCGGCAGCTGAAGCGATTCCTTCATGAACGCCTGTACCGGCATCCCGATGTGCTTCGCGCAACCCAGAAAAGTGTCCGGATTATGACACGGCTATTTGAACATTACCGGGACCATTCCGATCATCTACCTCGCAGTAGTCAAAGCCGGATTGAGCGCGATGGCGTCATGCGAACCGTAGCCGATTATCTTGCCGGCATGACGGACCGCTTCGCCGCCGAAGACTACCGCCAAATCTTCCTCCCAAGTTTCACGTTTTAATCGGTAGGTCGGGTGTCTCAGCCTGACAATCAGGGGTCAGGCCCGCACCTTCGCCTTCCGCGCGGCGGCTACCTCATCCAAACGAGAGACAGGAGTTGACCGGGGCCGAGTTGCGAAATCGGCGGGGTCTTGTTCCGCACGCTCGGCGATGCGGATCATCCCGTCACAGAAAGCATCTAATGTCTCCTTGGATTCCGTCTCCGTAGGCTCGATCATCAGCGCTTCCTTTACAATCAGGGGAAAATAAACCGTCGGGGGATGAAAACCCTCGTCGATTAACGCCTTTGCGATATCCATGGCATGAACACCGTTCTTCATCTGGCGGGATGCGGAAAAGACACACTCGTGCATACAGGAACGATCGTATGGAAGATCGTAGTAGTCTTTCAGGCGGTGCATAATGTAATTCGCGTTCAGTACCGCATTTTCGCTCACACGGATCAATCCTTCTTTGCCCAGCAGCAGGATATACGTATACGCGCGAAGGAGGATTCCAAAATTCCCATAAAACGGCGCGACATAGCCAATGGAGTCGGGGCGGTCATACTCCAGCGCGAATGTTCCATCATTTCGTTTGACTACCCGAGATATCGGAAGGAAATCGCGCAGTTGTTCCGAGACTCCTACCGGCCCTGCGCCCGGCCCGCCGCCCCCATGGGGAGCGCCGAAGGTTTTGTGCAGATTGACATGGACTACATCGAACCCGATGTCTCCCGGACGGCACTTACCGAGAATCGCGTTGAGATTCGCGCCGTCGCAATACATCAGGCCGCCCACAGCGTGAACGCGCTCGGCCATGGTACGCAGGTTCGGATTGAACAGGCCAAGTGTATTCGGGCAGGTCAGCATTACAGCGGCCACTTCCGGATCGAGTACTCGTTCGAACTCCTTCCTGTCCATCAGGCCATTTCTGTCGCTGGGGACGCTGACCACAGCGTAACCGGCAATGGCGGCGCTGGCCGGATTAGTCCCATGGGCGGAATCGGGGATGATGACCTTGGTCTTGCGGTTCCCTTGTTTGCGATGGTATGCCGCAATCAGCATCACACCGGTGAGTTCGCCGTGCGCACCGGCCATGGGCTGCATGGTAAACTCCGCCATGCCGGTAATTTCACACAGCAGGCGTTCGGTTTCATAAATAACTTGTAGCGCACCTTGGGTGAGCAGGCCGCCGCCCCGCAGCTGCGGCAGAAGCGGATGAAGCGCCGAAAACCCGTCCAACCGGGCAATCTCCTCACACACTTTCGGATTGTATTTCATGGTACAGGAACCGAGCGGGTAGAAAGTGCGGTCTACGGCGAAATTGCGTTGCGAAAGTAATGTAAAATGACGAATGGCCTCGGCCTCCGACACCTCCGGCAATTCGGCCGGATGCGCTCGAAGGTATTGTTCCGGCAGGTGCGCCTGTGCGGGAACATCGCTTTCGGGGAGACGAGCTCCACGACGACCGGGGACGCTTTGTTCAAAGATCAGTGACATACCACAGCCTCCAATGCCTCGGCGAACTGCCCAATTTCTTCCTTTGTTCTTTTCTCTGTAACGGCAACGAGTAGATATTTCTCCATGCCTTCGTAATACCTTCCAAGCGGGAACCCGGCGGCGAACCCGCGTTCGATCATCTGATTGACTACCTCCGCCGCATCGCGGGGCAGCTCAATAATAAATTCATTAAAAGTCGGCGCCGAGCGTTTCACGGCGACGCCGGGGATTGCGCCGAGACGTTCCCGCGCATATTCCGCGCGATCCGCGCAGACACGGGCAACCTGTACCAGTCCCTGCTTGCCGAGCAGGGTCATATAAGTCTGAGCCGCGAGGGCGCAAAGAGCATGGTTGGTACAGATATTGGAGGTAGCTTTCTCCCGACGAATATGCTGTTCCCGTGCCTGAAGGGTCAATACAAAACCGCGTTTCCCCTCACGATCCACGGTCTCGCCGACGAGGCGACCCGGCATTTTGCGCACATATTCCATTGTGGTAGCCATGAATCCCAGATACGGCCCCCCGAAGGACAAGGGTAATCCAAGGCTCTGCCCCTCGCCTGTAGCGATGTCGATATTCATCTCGCCGGGGGTTTTCAAAAGACCGAGCGATATCGGGTACACGGAGAGAACCGCCAGCGCGCCGACCGCATGTGCCTGATTGACGATGTCGGTAAAATCGTCGATGGCTCCGAAGAAATTGGGATTTTGGAGAATAATCGCGGCAGTCCGGTCGTCGAGATATTTTGCAATCTCCTCCCGGTGGGATTGGCCGTGTACCGGGGTAATCTCGTGGAACTGGATAGACAGGTTCTTTGTGTAGCAGTAAAGGATTTTGCGGTAAATCGGGCTGACACCGCCATCCACCAGGATCTTGTTGCGACCGGTGATGCGAAGCGCCATCAGCGCGGCCTCGTAGAGCGCGGTTCCGCCGTCGTACATGGAGGCGTTCGCTACCTCCATTTCGAGCAGGCGGCAGATAGAGGTCTGGTATTCGTAGGCAACCTGGAGCGTTCCCTGGGACACTTCCGGTTGGTAAGGAGTGTATGCGGTGTAAAACTCTCCCCGGCGCAGGACAGCATCCACCGCCGCCGGGATGAAATGGTCGTAGTACCCGCCCCCCAGGAAACAAACCAGGCCTGTGGCATTCTTCCCGGCGAGGTGGCGCAGCCATTGGGTAACCTCAAACTCGGATTTCCCCGGCGGGATATCGAAACGTTTCGGGCGGAACGATTCGGGAATAATCCGAAACAGGTCCGCCACGGAATGGAGGCCGAGCGTTTGAAGCATGGCCTTTCGGTTGTCATCCGTGTTCGGAATGTAAGGCATGTGTGGTTCTCCCTTTTGTTGACAGGAGTAGGCCAGGCGTCTCTGCCTGGCAGCTACCAGTAGGCCAGGCGTCTCTGCCTGGCAGCTACCAGTAGGCCAGGCGTCTCTGCCTGGCAGCTACCAGTAGGCCAGGCGTCTCTGCCTGGCAGCTACGCAGTAGGCCAGGCGTCTCTGCCTGGCAGCTACCAGTAGGCCAGGCGT